>Ga0100402_1001121_pt1 | contig 31158 bp, 31 predicted proteins | sample CryGeyme20150102_FD_80419 | JGI IMG/M metagenome (GOLD analysis project Ga0100402, IMG submission 80419) | Groundwater microbial communities from Crystal Geyser aquifers in Utah, USA - Crystal Geyser metaG 2015-0102 | ecosystem: Environmental > Aquatic > Deep subsurface > Groundwater | place...
CTTTCTGAGTTGGATGAGCTTTTATTTTTATCAGTCAATTGAGTCATATCGCTATTATCCGTTTAATATTAACAGAATAATAACATTATTATATTTAAAGTCATAGATTTTATTTTTAATATTTACACTTAAGTCTCATTTGAGTGCCAATCTCTGTATAACCTCCAAGAATTTTTAGAGATTCAATCACAATCCTGAGGGTAAAACGACATTATTCTAAAGCTGATTATTTTTTAAATATATCACTAATATCACTAATATCACTAATGTAAATCAATGTTGTTTCACAAGATAGTGGGGTTGAAACGTTATTATAGAAAGAGGCACCCTAAAAAAACTTTTTTTCCAAAGCGATTTTGTTTAAATGTCAATATGTGCTTCTAATAATCAGAGGTATTTACTCAACTGGCTAAGATATTCTAAATAGACTTAGATTAGGTATATATTTTGCAGTTTGCAAGCTTGTATCAAAATATACAACGCTTATTAGGATCCTTACTTGATGATAAAAGATCATTTAAAGTTATTGAAACCTTTTTATAGTTTACCTTACATTAGACAATTTGGATGGTTAGTGGTTTTGGCTGCAGTGATTACATTTGTAATTGGACTACTCATCGGAGTAAAAAATCCAAGCTTTGAGCGAGTTTACTCTGAACTATCGCCAAGCCAAACTAATAATTTACTAGATATCTTACAAGAAAATCAAATTTCATTTAAAATTGACAACGACACCGGTGGAGTATTAGTGCATCATGATGATCTAACCAACGTCCGTGCAAAAATTGCGAGCGTTGGAGGGTTATTACATAAACAACATGAGGGTTTTAAGGCTTTAGAAAAAGACTCTGGTATTGGCACTTCGAGATTTATGGAATCTGCACGTTATAAATATGCTTTAGAAGGTGAACTTGCTAAGACTATTGCTAATTTAAATCATGTCAAATCTGCTCGAGTTCATTTGGCAATTCCTAAAGAACAAGTTTTTGTGAAAGATAAACAGCAGGCAACCGCTTCAGTATTTTTAGATGTTGTAGCCAATAGTTTTATTACTAGAAAGCAAGTCTTAGCAATTCAACAATTGGTTGCAGCAAGTATTACAAATTTACAGCCTGCGCAAGTGTCCGTTATCAATCAAAATGGCGTGCTTTTATCTTCTTCAAAGAATGATTTTGCTAATGATGATCAGGATTTACAATTTAGTAAGCGCTTAGAAGAAAAATATCAAAACAAAATTATGAATTTAATTGAGCCATTGGTCGGCCATGATAATGTTAGAGTAAGCGTTAATGCAACCATTGATTTCAATCATCAATTTGATAAAAATAATTTGCCCTGGAATATAGAAGATAAATCTAGTAAAAAAATGGCTTCTAGGCGTCAGGTCAAAGCTTCAAATAAATCAAATGTTGAACAAAATGAAGAGCTTCTCTCGATTAAAAAAGTTGCTAAAAGTTTATTTAATGACATGATTGATGATGAAAAGAAATATCCAGAATCATTACATGATGAAATGCAAATAAATAGCAACTTAAGTCCTTTTTTATATGTGTTGAAGAATTTAACTGTAGGTGTTGCCATTAATGATATCAAGCAAGCGGATAAAAATGGCACCTTAACTTCACAGCAACTATCCAAAGAACAACTTGAAAATATAACGCTCTTAATTAAAAATGCGATAGGATTTGATAGTCAACGCGGCGATAAAATTAGTGTGGTTAATGTCCCATTTGTAAAGATTTCAGAGAATTCTGTTTTGGAAGAAAAATCACCCTATGGGAAAGGTGATTGGCTCGATACAATTAATCGTCATTTGTTCTTAATAGTTGGCGTGCTATTATCAATTATCATAACGTTTTGGGTTTTGTTAACAAGTAATACCTATAAAAAACCTTTTAGTAAACAAAGAAAATTTCTTTCTGCTGGGAATCTATTGATAGATATACCATTAAAGAGTGATGAAAACGATGAGAATATAAATTTTAGTCAATCGACGATCACTCAATCAAATACTAATCATTTGGCAGATATTGACCCTAAAAAAATCGCATTGATTCTAAAACAATGGATTGAGAGAAAATAATGGAAGATATTGATAAAGCAGCAACTTTACTAATGAGTATGGGACAAGATAAAGCGGTTGAAGTCTTACAGTATATGAATCCTCTGCAAGCTGAAAAAATCATTTCAGCAATGTCGGGGATTGATCAAATCAAAAAATCAGAGGTCCAGCGAATAATCGCTAAATTCGAACAAGACTTTGTTAGCCATCAAAGCTTAGAAGTTGATGAAGAGGGTGTTAGTGTTATCAATAAAAATAATTCTAAAAATTCTCAATGTATATCTAATGCGATTTCAAATGAAGCGCTTAATAAAGATGGGTTTGAAAAACTTGCTGAGCAAGACCTTGAAACGATCGTGACGACCATAAAAAATGAACACCCACAAGTGATTGCTGTTATATTAACTTATCTAGGTTCTGATCTAACCTCACAGGTGCTCAATGCATTTCCAACAAATATGCATGCTGAATTAATAACACGTATAACGATGATAAAAAATATATCACCCACCGCTTTACAAGGGTTAAATTGGATATTAAGAGAAAAATTTTTCTCATTTGATAAATTTGCAGATATTGAAGGAAATACTTTAAGAACCTTACTGAGCACTATAGCTGTAGAACAATTGTTTTCAGCATTGAAAGGGACTGATGAAGAAAAAAGAGCAAGCATTTTGGATAAAATGCCTAAAGAAATTTCATTACTCATAGAAAGCAAGTTTCACAAAAAAATTCCTGTGCAAATAAGCACAGTCATTGAATCCCAAAAAGAAATTATAGCTGCTGCGCATAAAATTGCTCGGCAAGAAAAAATCACTTTATTATAGAGTGTGAGATGATTAGTTAAGGATGAAGATGGTTAAATCAATAGAAATTGTCGAGCATGAACATATCACCCTTTGGTCGCCAGAAGATATCAATAAAGATAGACCTTTAGATGCTCAAAGCAAAAGATTAATGGGATTTGACGTCGAAGATTTATATCAACAAGCTTACATAGATGGTTATCGTGCCGCTCAACAAGAATTTAATCAACCATCATATAATAGCCCGCCTGAGGTCATCTCTGAAATAGAGGGTAATCTTCAATTATTATTTAATGAGTTAAGTAAAATTAAACAAGAATTAGAACAAGTGATTAAAAATGAATTAATTGAATTATGTTTCAATATTGTACAACATGTATGTTGTACAATTTTTTCAGAAAATAATGAAGTCATCTATCACATGATTAAGAAAGCGCTTAGCTTGATGCCCCAAGATAACAATATCCTCAATATTTATATTAGCCAACAGACTTATCAGATGCTTATGGAATATACCGATATGCAAGTAGAAACAGGCGACGACATCCATTTTATTATCGATGAAAAACTTGCACCAGGAGATTTTTTTCTTGATTCAGCAATTTCATCTTTAGATGGGACACTAGCGCATCGATTATCTGGGCTTAAGCAATGTCTATAAATTTATTTAAAAACATTGAGTCAGTCAAACAAACTTTACTAAGCACCCCTAGTTTTCAAATCAATGGTCGGTTAGTACGTATAGTTGGGTTAACAATGGAAGCAGTGGGATGCCATGCTGCAATAGGCTCTAAATGCGCTATTATTAATCCTGATGGTTATCAAATTGAGGCAGAAGTTGTGGGCTTTTGTCATGGGAAAATTTATTTAATGTCCACGGATAGCACGAATGGAATTATGCCTGGAGCAAAGGTGATCCCTCTCGAAAAAAAAACAATGGTTGCTGTTGGCGAACAATTATTAGGGCGCGTGATTGACGGCCAAGGAGAACCAATCGATAATTGCGCGGTGATCAGTACGGAACAAAACTATCCATTATTCGGGCATAAGATTAATCCTCTAGCACGAGATTGTATTACAGAGCCATTAGATGTTGGTGTGCGCTCAATAAATGCTTTACTTACTATTGGGCGAGGTCAGCGCATAGGTCTATTTGCAGGTAGTGGTGTAGGTAAAAGTGTGCTACTCGGGATGATGACCCGGTTTACTCAAGCTGATGTGATTGTAGTTGGCCTTATTGGTGAGCGTGGTCGTGAAGTTAAAGAGTTTATTGAATATAATTTAAAAGCTGACGGCCTTGCTCGGTCAGTTGTGATAGCTGCACCTGCAGATGCTTCACCGTTAATGCGTTTACATGGGGCGATGCGTGCTACTAGTATTGCTGAATATTTCCGTGATCAAGGTGCCCATGTCTTATTATTGCTAGATTCACTCACACGTTATGCTCAAGCACAACGAGAATTAGGTTTGGCTATCGGTGAACCGCCTGCAACTAAAGGTTACCCGCCCTCTGTGTATAGTAAATTGTCTCAGTTAGTTGAGCGTGCGGGTAATGGCAATCAGCAACAAGGATCTATTACCGGGATTTATACGGTGCTTACTGAGGGAGATGATCCTAATGATCCAATCGCCGACGCGGCGCGGTCTTTTCTAGATGGCCATATTGTTCTTTCCAGAGATTTAGCTGAAAGTGGCCATTATCCAGCAATTGATATTGAAAAGTCGATGAGCCGGGTCATGCAAATGATAGTTCCATGTCAACAATTACAACTGAGTAAAAAGTTTAAGCAGCTTTTTGCTAAATATATGGAAAATAGAGATTTAATTAATGTTGGAGCCTATGTCAGTGGTCAAGATCCGGAGCTCGACCAAGCAATTGATCGACTTCCAAAGTTATTTTCATTTTTAAATCAGGAAATGTGGCTGAATATAGACTATAATAAAAGTTGTGCTGAATTAAGTTCATTATTTGATTAGGAGACAAGGAAATATATGTCATCTGCTTTAGAAGTGTTTCAAATGCTTGAAAAACATGCTCAGCAAAAGCTAAGTTGTAGCGTTGCAAAGCAAAAGCAAATCGTTGAAAATGAGCAGCTGATACAAAAGCAATTGCGTGTCGCACAGGCACATGAAAAGAGCACGAGTAATTCAGTATTGGTGCAAAATTTATTGCGCCAACGTAGTTTAAGTCAAACACTGCATCACGGGTGTCAGCTGCAAAAAAATCAAGCGAAAGATGAAATCGCCCAGCGGACAAAGTCTTTATACCAACAGCATCTGCGAGCTAAAATTTTTATGCAAAGACAACATCAGAGCCAACGTAAGAGCGGTGCTAAGCAAGCTAGCGAGGCAATCGACCAGTTTAATCATCACCCTGGTCAAGTGTTTGCAAGTCAAAATTAGCATGATATCTAGATTTACAAGTGAGAGTCAGCGAGTCTTATTAAAAGCTGGATTTGCCCTTTAATACTTTCAATAGTTCAACTTCACCCTGAGCAAGTTTGCATTGAGAAGCAATTGTAGCATTACTTTCACCTTGGGCTATCATCATGTTCGCTTTTTGATAGGCTTGATGGATATCTGGCATTACATCAGTTTGTAATTGAATAATATCAGTTAACTGTTGATGGCATTCGCTGATATTCTGCCCTAAAGCATATAACTGCTGATAAATTTGGTGGATGTCACTAGTTAAAGATTGATTTCTTTTCTGCCGACAGATAATGATTAATATTATCATCTGAGTCAATAGAACACTACCGAGTAAAGCAAGGGCAATAGCAGTGAATGTCCCAAAAGTTATGCTCATGAGGGTGCCTCAGATGTAATTCTATTGATCCTGGATCGTAGTCGACTAATTGCTTGACTATGAATTTGGCACACACGGGATTCACTGATTCCTAAAATTGAACCAATTTCTTTAAAATTAAGTTCTTCTAATGTATGTAGGGATAACACGAGTTGCTCACGCTCGGGTAATTTGGCAATTTGTTTAGTCAGAAGGTTTTTTAAATCAGTATCTTGGATTTTAACCATCGGGTCGTCATTTTGCTTGTCTGATTGATTGATAGACTCTACGGCTACATCATCTAAGCTAAATAAATCACACGCAGAGGTATCTTTTAACATGGAGTAATATTCAGTTAAACTAACTTCCAATTCATTGGCCACTTCTTCAGGTTTAGCTTCACGATTATGGCGCTTTTCTATATCGTGAATGGCTTGGCTTATTTTGCGTGAATTTTGATAAACTGAACGAGGGACCCAATCACTTTTTCGAATGTCATCTAAAATTGCGCCACGGATTCTGATACCAGAATAGGTTTCAAAGCTACATCCTTTATCTGTTTTAAAGTTCTTAGCGGCTTCTATAAGGCCTATCATTCCTGATTGAACTAAATCATTAAGTTGCACTGATGCTGGCATACGATTGGACATATGATATGCGATACGTTTGACTAAATTAATATTAGCTTTAACTAATTGCATATAATCGTATTCTTGTGCTACTTCATCATATAATGCTAATTCACTCATGACTACAATCCTTCATATTTCTCTTTGTAATTGAGCAGTTGGTGCCAAAAAAAACGCATATCACTTATATCATAATCTCTAATAGGCCATTGACTAATTTCTTTAGCAATTCTATGAATAGCTTTTGTGGCAAGACTATCAGGATAGGCTTCGACAACAGCGCATTGTTTTTGAACTGATTTTTTAACTCGGTCATCATAGGGAATAATCCCACATAAATTTAGGGATAGTTCTAAAAATTGCTCAGTTGCGCGATTTAACTTATTAAATAAACTATGGCCATCCATAAAGTTTTCAACCATGTTGGTAATAATATGGAAATTATTTTTTTTATGGTCTTTATATAATATTTTAATTAGCGCATATGCGTCAGTTATTGAAGTGGGTTCATCACAAACAACAATGATAATTTCGTTTGCGGCTTTTGAAAACATAATCACATCGTCTGAAATTCCTGCAGCAGTATCAATAATTAAATGATCAAAGTCAGATTCTATTTCATCAAAAGCGTTCATTAACCCTGCACACTCAGCAGGCGTCAAATTCGCTAGCTGCTTACTGCCAGATCCGGCAGGGATCATCTTTATTCCTTCAGGGCCATCAATGATAATGTCTTTTAAGGAGGCTAGGTGATTTACCACATGATTGAGTGTTCGATTGACATTAATGTTTAGCAATATATCAATATTGGCTAAGCTTAAGTCGGCATCGAATAATAATATTTTTTTGTTTAGTTTTGCCAACGCAATACTGAGATTTACTGAGATATTTGTTTTACCTACTCCACCTTTCCCACCGGTTACAGCTATAACTTGCACAGGGCGCACTGGAGTTTCTTTTAGAATATTCTTTTTTTCGATATCGGATTGGTTTGTTTTTTTTGTAAAATCTAACATTAGGCGAGCTCTTCAAATTCATACTTGTAAGGATGTTGAAATTCGTTTTGGAAGATAATATCCAATAAACTTGCTTTTTTTGCAATTATGAAATCGTCTGGGACAATTTGTCCCGTGCTTAAATATGCGATTGGGAGTTGTTTATTCATTAGGGTGCTCAGCCCTGGCGCTAATCGTAGAGTTTCATCGACTTTAGTCAGTATAGAACCGGTTAGAGGAAGATTTGTAAAAACCTCTATAGCTTCGGTAATCACATCTATTGCTAGATTAGCAGCAATGGTCAGATAACATTTGAGGTTCATATGATTTGTCAAGTGACTAAGTTGTTTGGTTATTTCTGAAGAATTCTTCGATGTTCCTGACGTATCAATCAATATCAAATCTTTATGATACATTTCATGTAAAGCTTGTTCTACGTTTGATAATGAATTCGTGTGGTGAATGTCAATTCCTAGAATATTTGCATATGTCTGTGCTTGCTCTTTAGCGCCGATGCGATAGTTGTCATGGTTGATAATGCCAACTTTAGAAGCCCCGTGATGTAACGTATAATGAGTGGCTAGTTTTGCAAGCATTGTCGTTTTGCCAACGCCTGTGGGTCCGACTAATGCAATTATTCCACCAGTTTTAGTAATATCGTCCTCACATGTTTGTAGCGTATTAAATAGAAATTTTTTAACAGCGTTCATCTGTTTATCAAAGCTTTCAAAATTTTGAACTTTGCTAAAAATTGAGTTAATGAACTCATTTGGAAACCCTAATTTTTCAAGCTGATCAAAAATTAATAGTTTTGTGGGATATTTGATATTTTGGTGTTTTTTAGTAAATTGTGTGACTTGAGCTTCTATAAGTTGCCTAACTTGTTTAATTTCTGAACTTATTTGACTCAAAGATTTATCCTGGTTTGAATTTTTAAAGTTATTCGGTTCTGCATTAAAGCATGGTGCAGTAAGATCATTTGTTGTAATTTCTTTAATCTCAACAGCTGCTTGGATTTCAACCCCTTCAGCGATTGTTTTGTTTGATATGATCAATGCTCGTGGTCCTAATTTATCATAGACTTTCTTTAAACCAGTAGACATATCTTTGGCTTTGAAGTGGTACATTTCCATTTGGGTTTCTATACTCCAATCGATCCAATAATATTAACTTCTTTATTATCAGGGAGTTCCTGATAAGAGAGCACATGTAACCTAGGCAAACTACTACGAAAAAGTTTGACTAAGTGATTGCGGATGTTGGGTGCCACTAATATGATCGCCGGTTTTCTTTCCGCAGTTTGTTGGCGCTCAAATTCACCCAATGCTAAGTGAACTTTTTCAGCTAACTTAGGTTCTAAACTAATTGTTTGATCTGATGACACTTGAAGGGAATCTTGCAATATGTGTTCCAATTCCGGTGTTAAAGTTACTGCAGTGAAGATACGACTGCTCCCGCAAATTTTTTGCACAATAAGATGTTTTAATTTTATTCTTACTTGACCGGTTAAATATTCTGGGTCGGTATTTTTACTCGCGTGTTCGATGAGTGTTTCAGCAATCGTTCGGACATCAATAATCGGAACTTGTTCTGCTAATAAGCATTGTAAAACTTTAACGACAGTTTTAAATGGTAGCGCGTTAGGGACTAATTCATCGGCTAGTTTTGGTGATTTTTTAGCAAGTGATTGTAATATACGTTGTGTTTCTTCGTGCCCCAGCAGTTGTGCGTAGCTATATTGTAAGGATTGGCTAATGTGAGTTGCAATGACAGTGTGAGGGTCAACCACCTTATACCCGAGTGACTCTGCATGATCTTTTTGGCTAGCATTGATCCATAAAGCGTCCAACTTAAAGCTTGGTTCTTTACAAAGAACGCCTGGGATGTGAATTAAATCTTTTCCAGGATTAATGGCCAATGCTTTGTCTGTATAAATTGTTTCTTCACCAATGGTCACCCCAAATAATGATAGTCGATATTCATTTGGATTGAGTTCAAAGTTATCTGTGATATCGATTTTAGGAATCAAGAAGCCAATCTCCGTTGAGAGTTTGCGCCGAATATTTTTTATTTTTTGAATGAGTTTACTATCATCTTCGGGGCTTATTAAATCAATTAATCGATAACCCACTTCAAGTTTAATTGCACTAACTGTTTCGATATCCTGCCAGTCTAACTCGTGTTTTAGTTGGGAAGATCTGATCGGAGGCTCTATGTGCTGCTGGTTAGCTAGGGTTCTGGCTTGCTTCAGTTTAAGTAAGTAAGCGGTCCCTACTATACTCAATGCTAATAATAAAAATGCTAAATGAGGCATACCGGGTATTAATCCAATACTACCGATGACAACTGCTGTGACGATTAAGACTTTAGGTTGGGCAATTAATTGTTCGATGATTTGTGAGCCCATTTCTCGCTCTGAATTCATTCGTGTGACAATGATAGCTGCAGCGGTCGAAAGCAGTAGTGAAGGGATTTGAGCAGCTAACCCATCGCCAATAGTTAGCAATGTGTACGTTCTTGCTGCTGTATTGATACTCATTTGATATTGGCTAATACCAATAATAAGACCACCGATAATATTTATTAGGAGAATGAGCAAACCTGCAATTGCATCTCCTCGGACAAATTTACTTGCACCATCCATGGTGCCATAAAAATCTGCTTCCGCGGCAACTTCACGCCTTCTTGATAAAGCGGTACCTTGGGAAATGATTCCTGCATTTAAATCAGCATCAATGGCCATTTGCTTGCCTGGCATAGCATCTAAGGTAAAACGTGCGCTAACTTCAGATATTCTACTGGCACCTTTGGTGACAACTATAAAATTAATAATCATTAAAATTAAAAATACTATAATTCCAACTGTGTAATTGCCCGCAATTACAACTTCTCCAAATGATTGTATAACTTGGCCTGCTGCGGCTGTTCCAGTTTGGCCGTGCAATAATACCACTCGTGTAGAAGCTATATTGAGCGCTAATCTTAGTAGCGTAGTTAATAATAAGATTGTAGGAAATAGACTAAATTCTAGTGGTTTTTTCGTATAAATTGTCGCAAGTAAAATCATCAATGACAGCGCAATATTGAATGTGAAAAGCATATCAAGCATAAATGTGGGCAGGGGCAACATAATCATCACGAGGATAATGATAATAATCACAGGTATTGCGATATGATTATATTTTGCACTTGAAATTCCTAATGTCGCTTGAGTATTTACCATAATGATAATCCTGTCTGATTGAGGTCTGATAATTCAAAAGGGATAGGTAAGTCACCTAGCTCTTCAAATTTTTTATTTAATTCACAATTAGCTTTCTTTTGTTTTTGAATGTAGGTGTATATTTTTTCTGCAGCTGGACATAGCTTTGAATTAATAATTGCACCTTCTCGACTATAAAAATAAGTGGCACGAGCAAACTCAGGGGCTGACAGTATTGCTACACCATAGCGCCTCGCTAATTGAATAATTTTTATTGCCAGCGCGTTTTCTCCTTTCGTTAAAACGATTGGAGTAGTACTGTTCATATCTCTGTATCGCAACGCAACGGCATAGTGCTCAGAGTCCACGATGACTACATCTGCTGCAGCTAAGTTTTGCGTAAGTGTGTTCGGCGATGATCGTTTTTGTAGGTTATAAAAGCTTTTTTTTATTTCTGGGCTAATTTCAGTTTCTTTAGATTCTTGTTTCATTTCATATTTAGTCATTTTCAGCTGTTTATTATGTTTCCAGAATTGATAGAGTGCGTCTAATATTGCAATCACCAATAAAGATAAACCAATATATAAATAGTTCTTGCTGAGTAAACTTTGAGCTTGCAAAAGAGCTGTGGTTAGCTCATAGCTCTGCAGTTGAATGAATTCTTGATAGTGAAAATAGATAAAAAAAGCGATAATCAAACCAATAATAATCATTTTTATCAAAGCTTTTGCTAACTCAATCAGCGTGTTTAAAGAGAAAATACGCTTTAATCCTTGTAATGGGTTGATTCGCTCTAATTTTGGTTGAGCAAATTTTAAAGAGAATACACGCTCTCCCATAAGTATGGGTTTTAAGATTGCGATAGTATAAATTGTGATAATGAAAGGTAAAAGGGTTTTAAATATCATCGATATATCTGCATAAATGAGGTTAAGTAAATATTCGTCAGATTGAATGTCTTTTTTATTAATAATAAAATAATGGTGCATTATTTGAGCAAATGTTTGGTATAAATTTTTGCTGATAAATGCTAAAGAAACACCCCCACATAACCATTGTAAAGCAAAATATAATTCATTAAATTGAAGAATTTTTCCACTGCTTTTATACGCTTGTCTGCGTTTTACCGTCGGTTCAAATATACGGTCTTGGGAATCATCAACCATTGCTGCTCCTTACCAAAGTCATTGCATTCTGATATTCATGGACTAATATGGTTTCTATATGATCAACTATATTGGGCAAGTTTAAATATATTAAAAATAGACCGGCGAAGAGCATTAGTGGCAAGCCCAAATTAAATATGTTGAGCTGTGGCGAGGATCTTGCCATTATTGCTAGGGTTAGATTAATAATAAACATTGCAGTAATAGTTGGGATAGCAAACCCCAATGCCGCAGAAAATATATCCCCAAAATAGATTACAATGTCTAAATAAGAAAATGAGTAACTATCAGTCAAAGAAATAGGGATTAAATCAAAGCTATTGTGAATCATTGATATTGCAAGAATGTGACCATTACTGATGAGAAAAAGAAGTAAAGTAATCATGACAAAGAAGTCACTCAAAATGGGCTGGTCACGTTGATTAATCGGATCAACAATTGACGCATGTGCTAGGCCACTTTGAATGGCAATCATCTGTCCACCAATAACGCTAATATGGAGTATTAATTGAAAAATAAAGCCAATGATTAGCCCGATTAACACTTGCTGAAGGAGCAATAATAGGCCTGACAAGGAAATGGGATCAGGGATCGGGCTAAGGTTTATTGTCGGAGTGATAATAAAAGCGAGCAACAAGCTAAGCGCAGTTTTCACTCTTAATGGAATATTTTTATTTGAAAAGAGGGGTGCAGAGATAAATAAACTGCAGATTCTTGTCATAACATACGCATAGCCAAACATGTTTTGAGTGAACTCAGTTTTAATTAATTGCATTTTTTTCTATCTAATCAAATGAGGAATATCTGCATATAGACCTTCAGTATAATTAATCAATAAATTAAATAACTGAGGAGCAATGACAGAAAAAACCATGATCATAATTATTAATTTCGGTAAAAAACTTAAAGTTATTTCATTGATTTGGGTTGCAGCTTGAATAATTGCAATCAATAAGCCAGCGATTAGCCCTGGAGTCACTATTACGACTATGGTAATAATTGCAATGTAGAGCATATTTCCAAAGATATCGATCAAAACATCAGTATTCATATTGAAATTCCTATCAATTAAAACTATTCGCTAAACTTCCTATAATCACTGTCCAACCATTCACCATCACAAATAGCATAATTTTTAAAGGTAGTGAGATGACTTGGGGTGATAGCATCATCATTCCCATCGACATCAGAATGCTTGCAACCACTAAATCAATTAATAAAAAAGGAATAAAGATAATCACTCCAATTTGGAATGCAGTTTTCAATTCACTGGTAATGAATGCAGTCATTAATGTAGGCAAACTAATTTTACTAGCTTCATCACTGTCTTCACGTCTTCCTGCAATTTGACTCAATAGATTTAAATCGTCTTTACGCGTTTGATCAAGCATAAACTGCTTAAAAGGCTCAATGCTTTCAGTAATTGCATCGTGCTCACTGATTTTACCCTCTAGGTAAGGTTGCAAAGCATTTTTGTTAATATCACTCAATGTTGGACTCATGATAAACAGTGTCAGCAATAGTGATAGGCCTATTAAAATTTGATTAGTTGGGATGTTAGCCATTCCTATTGCTTGACGCACGATTGCTAGAACAATAAAAACTCGAGTAAATGAAGTTACGGTCATTAATAGGGCGGGAAGGATAGAGATTAATGCAATTGCAGTAATGACTTTTAAGCTCAAGTGATAACTAGTTGAACCATCCATTTGGGGAGTCGCAGTCAAGGCTAGTATGTCATCTGTGGCTGCTAAACCTATGCATGGAAAGAGTAAAATTATAATTAATATATAATGATTAGATTTCACTATGAGTCCTATAATCTGTGTCATTTAGATGACATAAATAAGCAATCCTGCCTGGACTTAACCCAAGTAAAATTTTTTCATTTTTTGATTTTACAATGATCAATTTATCTTTTGTGCTTAGTGGAACAGAATGTGTGATTTGTAAATCTGAACATGTAAACTTAGGACCAAAGCGGAATTTTTTTGTTAAATATGCTATTCCAATCATTACAATTAAAGTAATTATTAAAAAAATAAGAATTTCTAAGATTTTATTGCGATTGATTAATTCATGATTAATAGTATTTGCAGCCCATGTAATATGAGGAACCGTTATCAATCCGATAATGAATTTTTTAATCATTCTCAATCCTTACACATATTTACTAGATGAATTGGATTTTTTGACAATCTCTGTGATTCGAATCCCAAAATTATTATTAATTACAACGATTTCCCCTCTGGCAATTAAATTGCCATTTGCAAAAATGTCTAATGGAGAATTGGCCGATTTATCCAACTCCAATAGAGCATTTTCACCTAAATTTAATACATCTTTAATTTGCATTTTCTTTGTGCCCAGCTCAATTGATAAATTGATATCGATGTCTAAAAGCTGATCAAGGTTTGAATCGAATGCTTGTTTTTCTCTAACAGACTTGAGAGTCTCAGTCTGAATGGATGATTGCTCAGTTATATTGTCAATGAATGCATCTGTCATTTGCTTTCCTTAATCACCAGTCAAATTTTCGGGTAATCGAAATCATTCGTTTATTCCCTTGTTTAATACATTTACCAATAAATGCGGGTTTATGATTAATTTTTATGATTGCATCACTCGGATTTTCAATTGGCACAATATCCCCCTCCTTGATATTTGATAGATCGGCTAATTTCATCGTGATTTGGCCTGTTTCAGCAGTTAAGTTTAAAGGTGTTTTTAAGAAACTATCAAATAATAAATGTTGCCATTCGATATCCTTTTCTGATTTGTCAACGGATGAAAGTTCATCGAATATCTTTTTAATTGATTGAAGGGTTGTTTGTGGGTAAATGATAGTTAATTCATTCGCAATATGATCAAAATAATAATGAAATCGACTGATGTAAGCGTCTGCGCTTGTTTTGATTTCATTTACTAATAGTGGACTATTGACCATTTTAAGATATTCTATCTCTATTGAATGTATTTTGTTTTTCCATGATTGGTTCAATGCTTTAATTAATACCTCAATAAAAATTTTACTGATGAAATTTTCAATACTTCCAAGTTTTTGAATTTTTCTGGACTGTTCAAAATTACTTCCCCCAAAAAATATCTCTATCAAATTATTGATCAATGCATGGCTCAAGATTATTAAGAAAGTGCCGTGAATAGGTTTCATATTGACAACGCAGGTGAGGACAGGGCGTGCAGAATTGAGTGTATAATCTTCAATAGATGAAACGTCTGATTGATTACACTCAATCACTGGCTCTTTATTAAACTGACATGTGGCTAGTGATTTAAACGCGCTACAAAAAGACAGGTGTATGCTATCCAGGTAAGAAGCACCTTGGAAAGTCTTTTTAAATAAAAATTTTGAAGGACAACTTTGTATGCTTGCTGAAACTTGGTCTAAGTTATCTGAGACGTTGAGTAACGAATTAATTTCTTCTTGAGATAATACATTTAAATCTGACATTGGTGCAAGTAAATTCCAAGCGGGTCTTTGGTTCGATTTAGCAATAACTATGCCACAGAAGTTGTAATTTTTTTGTGCTGTTATGATTAATACTATGGATATTGATTAATATTTAGCCGCTAATTATCAAAATTATTAATTATTGCTAAAGGTGATTAGGAAACTGTCGACATTTAAACTAGTATTTAAATGACGAATTGTGAGTTAAGTTATGGTCAATAATGTTTCATTAGATAATATTTCAAAAATATTTGAACATAATACGATTTCTTCTGTTACAAAAACTGCAGCGACTGAAAAAAACCCACCTGTTGTTGAAAAGTTAGAACCTTTCTATAAAAGTGTTGATTTTGAACAAATAAAAAACGCAGATATCCCTCAAGTTTCCCAGCAAAAGCTCGATCAAATAACTAATGCCATTGCTAATGGCCAGTATCGTATTGATTATACCAAATTAGCAGAGGCTCTATTACAGCAAAATGTGAATTTAAGTTAATCATTGAATTGGAGTGACTATGCATAAGGATAATCTGCTGAAAACGGTAAAAAACTGCATCTCAATCCTTGGTAAATTGCAGCAAATTTTGGATCAAGAAAGCCAATTTTTAAAACATAATCAGCTTGAAAAAGTTGCTGACTTGAATGACCATAAAATGTCTACGTTAAAGCAGTATACAGGTTTAAGAGACCAAGTCTGTCAAGATTTAAAAATCTCTAGAAAATATTATCATCAGCCAACGATAGAAGATCAAATTAAAAAAAATTTCTCTGAACACGATACACAGTTACTAGATAATATTGAACAGTTATGGAGAGATCAACATTGTTGTCGTAATCAGTTAATCATTAATCAAAATATTATTTCTGCACGAATGCAGTTCCTTAATAAACCAAGTTCACAGCTCACTGTGTCTATGCAAAAAGGTCGGTTACTGTATGCTAAAATTGATACTCAAGATTACTATGAATCAGTTGCAGGTAAGCTGACTCTATAGTTTGTCAATCAGAGCAAAAATAACAGTTAATGATAGTATGGATATTCAAAACACATATAATCATTATATTTCAATAAATTCCTGCAATTTATAAGCCTGATGTGTTTTTTTTTATCTATTGAAGAATTTTATAAAAATTTTCATAAAAATACATGTACCTTGAGTTGTAAATTTTATCAATACCTTGTATAAAATCGCCTATTTAGTGCTATAGATAAGAGATTAAGTATGTGTATGTGGGCTCAAGTATTAGAGCAAGCAGCCAAAGCTTTTGAGGAACAAATTCTGGTCCAGCCATTCATTCAGTTAATATGTCGAAATCAATTACCAAGTTTACAATTCAACTGTTTTAGAAAAAGTGATCAATTAATCATTCAGCAGCAGCTATCTTTTTTAAAGTATGCAGCTGAGCACACAAAGGCGCCTTATTTACAAGCGTTATATGCAGGGTATATCGAACATATCACAGCAGAAATAACGTATAATAATTCAGTGTTTAAATCTTTGAAAGTCTCACCCACTTATAGCGTTGAATTAGTCAAAGATTATTGCAAAGTATTTGAAAAAATGCCTGCAAATGATGCGATTGTTCTTGGAAGTACAACGCCCTGTGCAATTATTTGGAATTTACTTGGCAATGAAATCTTAAAACATTCTCAAACTAACCTACATCGTTATCATGTTTTCGCGCAAATGATACGAACAACAGACCAACATCAGCAGCTCAGCGAGGCAATTAGTTTAATTGAGATTCAATATCCCAATTTAATAAACGATTTTTTAGAATCTTTTAGAATCAGCTTGGCCTGTGAAGTCAATTTATTTGCCTCGTTCTCTGATAGTTTGCCGATAGAGCTATTAAAATCGCTACAACAACCGGAAAGCGAATTTGATAACAAAGCCTATCTGTTGTAAGTAGATATTGCTTTCATCAACTACTAAAGCTTTATTTACTCCCCTTGCGCTTTAGTGAAGCCGTTTTCAGTTCCGAAATTGTAAAGATTTTCGATTTTAATATACTCAATGCTATGGTTAGTTAGTTGTTGCAATAACTGATTAATGTCTTGATTCTCAATTTCATGGTCCGTTTGAAAGCGACAGCGCCAATGATCGGTATTCATTGTTTCTGGTAGTCCATGAGGCCACACTTTTGTCCCGCGACTAGTAATCATTCGCAACGTCAGATGATTTGTTTGAGCCTTTTGCACCTGAGTAGCTAGCTCATCTGCAGATTTTAACCAATAAATGAATACATCAACACCAACTAATGTTCGTTTGGGTTTTTCTATAGTATTTTGCTGCTGGTTATAGCGTTGTAACACAGTTTGTAATGAGGGCCCATCTTCACGATAATTGACGGGTGTAAAATGTTTAGGGGTCTTTCCTATGCGTGAAATCACTGCGTCAGCAAAAGCCTTAGTGTTTACTTTTTCATGGCTTAAATTCAGATTAAAGATATCCCCTGTGTGTATCCCATCTTCGATCGTTTTTAACCATGCATTATGAATTAATGAGGCTGTGTGGCATTGATTAATATGCACTAACATCATAATGGCGCCTAGTAACAACCCCGATGGGTTAGCAATACCTTGGCCCGCAATATCAGGGGCGGAGCCATGAATTGCCTCAAACATTGCACAATTGTTGCCTACATTCGCAGATCCACCTAAGCCAACAGAGCCTGTTATCTCTGCCGCCACGTCTGAAATAATATCGCCATATAGATTGAGCGTTACAATAACGTCAAAATCTTCAGGGTGGTTGGCAAGTTTTGCTGTTGCGATATCAATAATCATATGTTTGGCAATAATTTCAGGGTAATCTTTGGCTATTTCGTCAAAAACGCGATGAAATAGTCCATCACTAAGCTTCATGATATTATCTTTAGAAAAACAAGTGACTTTTTTACGATTATTTAACCGTGCATATTCAAACGCATAGCGAATAATTCGTTCACATCCGGGCCGGCTGATAAGTTTCAAACACTGAACAACATCAAAGGTCTGTTGATGTTCGATTCCTGCATACAAGTCCTCTTCATTTTCCCGAATAATAACAACGTCCATATCAGGAAATTTGGTATTAATATAGGGTGCGTAAGCAACACACGGCCGAACATTTGCATATAAACCGAGAGTTTTACGGATAGTCACATTCAAACTTTTTACGCCGCCACCTTGAGGCGTGGTAATAGGCGATTTTAAGAGAACTTTGTTTTTGCGGATAGTATCCCACGCGCTCGCTTCAATGCCTGAAGATATACCACTTTGGTATATTGTTTCACCCACGGTGATTATTTCAGGAGCAATATCAGCTTTAGCATGTTCTAGGATATGTAAAGTCGCTTCCATGATTTCTGGGCCCACGCCATCGCCGTAAGCTATTGTTACCGGAGTTGTCATAAATGTTACCTTTAAGAGATTATTGTTTACACATTATTATAGCGCATCATTCGTATATTGCAGAATCTTTTATATTCGGTGATTACCAACAATTGAGCGGATTGGCCGTATTTCCAGTCGCTCCTTTTTGGCTAAGGCTATTGTATGTCAAAGTGGCACAGGTGATGTCGTCAGTGGCTTGAGCCCCTTGAGGGATAGCTCGGAGAGTGTAGCTTGTTGCGTCAGCTGTTTCTATTTGCATACGATAAAACCCTTCAGGTGATGTTGCAGGGTAAATTGCTGGGATTGCAGCGCCTGCGTATGTATTATTTTCTGTGAAATAGCGTTCTAAGCGTGTACTTAAATCTAAGAGCGCAATTTGCCCATCCGTACGGCGAGAGGTCGTAATATAATCTTTATAACTGGGTATCGCTATCGTAATCAGTATCGCTGCAATAGCAATAACTACCATGAGTTCAATTAAGGTAAACCCGTTCTGTCGATAATACATTTTTTAACTTAATAATGTGTTTATAAACTTAATTATCAACCATTTGGCTTAAAATGCAAGCGAATTACCTTAATGATTTTGAATGTCTTTTTAAGGATTAACATGAGACGGCAGCTTTGGCTCTAAATGAGCGATTGATTAAGTCATGAACTTATCGTTCTAAAGGTCGATTAAATCGTCCGGTTAAATAGGCTAAGCGCGTCTTGATTAACTGGTAGCAGTCCTCTTATCATCTTTTAGGAAACTTTAAAGGATCATTGATTAAATTCGAACCACAGTTTTAGGCTGATTTTTTTTATATGGGCAAACGCTAGCGATTGAATTCAGGCGGTTGCATCAGTTTTGCATGCTCATGTACTAACGCTCTGATGATAAGACAAGCGTCAAATAAGGGAAATCAGCATTAGTTTTTGATTATTATAAAGTTTAGATTGGTTTCTGAATGAGGTTTACAATTGCTCATAGACTTATCCATATTATTTTAAAGCTTCTATAAAATAATGTAGCGGCTTGTAACTTTTCTGATAACTTTTATCGGCCTGTTCTAAAGATTTCCTTTTATAGTTTGAAGATCAACACTCAAACGATATTTTAAAAAGTAAAATATCCGTTGAAAATCTAAGTTATGACTCACGTATGCCGCCCTGTCAATAACTTGAAAAAACTTAAAAAGGCCATATTTAAAAAGGTATATAGAATTTATAGAGGTCATATTAAATGATACGTTTTGATAAATTTACCAGTAATTTTCAATTAGCTGTAGCAGATGCGCAAAGCATTGTGTTGAAAAATGATCAACAATTGATAGAAGCTGTGCATGTGTTAGCTGCTCTTCTTGATCCGAAGCAGTCCATGATATTAGGAATATTACAAAAGACTGGATTGAATGTTCATTATGTTCGTCAAGAATTACAAACAGCTATTGCAAGTTTGCCTAAAGTTTCAGGCGCAGAGGTTCAAGCATCACCAACCCTAGCTAAGCTGTTTCAGCAGTCTGAAAAAATCGCTTTACAGCAGGGTGATGAATATATCAGCAGTGAGTGTTTTCTCGTTGCGTTAATGGGCGACATCAATGATAAAGCTGGACAAATTTTACGTTCAGCAGGACTTTCTAAAGTGAGTTTGGACGCTGCGATCAAAGCAATACGGGGTAGTGAAAAAGTCACTGACCAAGAGGCTGAAGCAAAGTATCAGGCGCTTGAGAAATACACGGTAAATTTAACCAAACAAGCATTAGAAGGTAAGCTTGATCCTGTTATAGGAAGAGACAGCGAGATCCGTCGTACCATTCAAGTTTTACAAAGGCGTACTAAAAATAATCCGGTTTTAATTGGCGAACCTGGCGTCGGGAAAACTGCAATCGTTGAAGGCCTAGCGCAACGTATTGTGAACGGTGAAATTCCCGAAGGACTGAAAAATAAGTCATTGCTATCCCTTGATATGGGAGCACTGATTGCCGGTGCAAAATACCGCGGAGAATTTGAAGAACGATTAAAGTCAGTGCTTAATGAATTGAAAAAACAAGAAGGCCAAATTATCTTATTTATCGATGAGTTGCATACAATGGTCGGTGCTGGGAAAGCTGAAGGCGCTATGGATGCTGGTAATATGTTAAAGCCGGCACTAGCTCGAGGTGAATTACATTGTATCGGTGCAACAACTTTAGACGAATATCGTCAATATGTTGAAGAAGATGCGGCATTGGAGCGTCGATTTCAGCGTGTGTTAGTCGGTGAGCCTAATGAAGAGGATACCATAGCTATCTTACGTGGCTTGAAAGAGCGTTATGAAATTCATCATGGTGTGGAGTTGACAGATGCGGCGATCGTTGCTGCTGTACAACTGTCAACCCGCTATATTACTGATCGACGATTGCCCGATAAGGCTATTGATTTGATTGATGAGTCGATGAGTAATATTCGAATTGAAATTGATTCAAAACCTGAGGAGCTTGATAAACTCGATAGAAAAATTATCCAATTAAAGATTGAATCGGAAGCTATGAAAAAAGAAACGGATCCAGAATCTAAAGACCGTTTAGAAAAACTGCAACAAGATATAAAACAGCTTGAAAAGCAATATGCAGATCTCGAAGAAATTTGGCGTTCCGAGAAAGCGGCATTACAAGGGACTCAATCAATTAAAGAAGCATTGGAACAGGCGAGATTAGAATTAGAAGCGGCTCACAGAGCAAGCGATCTGAATCGCATGTCTGAGTTGCAATATGGCAAAATTCCTGAGTTAGAAGCTCAGTTGCATGTGGCATCAAATGCTGAAAAACAGCCAACTAAGTTAGTCCGCACAAAGGTTACCGCTGAGGAAATTGCGGAAATTGTTTCTAAGTGGACACACATTCCAGTTGCACGCATGCTCGAAGGAGAGCGCGATAAATTATTGCGGATGGAAGAGCAACTACATCAGCGAGTCATTGGTCAAGATGAAGCAATTAGTGCAGTGAGCAATGCAATCCGGCGTTCACGTGCCGGTTTATCGGATCCTAATCAACCGATCGGGTCCTTTTTATTCTTAGGCCCAACCGGGGTTGGTAAAACAGAATTGTGTAAAGCTTTAGCCGAATTCATGTTTGATACTGAGGCCGCTATGGTGAGAATAGATATGTCAGAATTTATGGAAAAACATGCGGTCGCTCGATTAGTCGGTGCACCCCCAGGTTATGTGGGTTATGAAGAAGGAGGTTATCTCACCGAAGCTATTCGGCGCAAACCATATTCGGTGATATTGCTAGATGAAGTAGAAAAAGCTCACCCTGATGTGTTCAATATATTGTTACAAGTATTAGACGACGGACGATTGACAGATGGTCAAGGGCGAACCGTTGATTTTCGTAATACTGTGATTATTATGACATCCAATCTAGGTTCACAGACGATACAAGAATTTTCTGAAAAAAATGACTATCAAGGCATGAAACATGCAGTGATGCAAACGGTTGCACAACATTTCCGGCCTGAATTCATTAATCGGATCGATGAAACAATTGTATTTCATCCATTGCGTGCAGCGCAGATTGCTCAAATCGCTGAAATTCAAATCGCGATATTAGAGAAGCGCTTAGCAATGAGAGATCTACAATTAAAAGTCTCGCTAAAAGCGATGGACCATTTGGCTCAAGCAGGGTATGATGTGATTTATGGTGCACGACCGCTGAAACGAACAATTTTGAAACAGGTTGAAAATCCTTTGGCACAAGCTATTTTGCAGGGCCAATACCTTCCTGGGGACATGATTTCAGTGGATGTGAAAAATAATGAAGTGGTTTTTTCGAAGACTGCCTCTTAAATAATGGAGTAAGCATAAATGAAGAAGTTGCTATTAGGGTGTTGTCTATTGATGTGTGTCATTTCTGCACATTCAAAGTCGACAACAATATATTCTGCTCTAGTTCTTGATAAAATAACTAAAATAAAAACTTCAGAAAAATACGGAGACGAAATCTATTGGGTTATTACTGAATTTAAATCTTCGGGAAAAAATGCACAGCACACGATTCCACATTATCCAGTACACTGGCCTGCAAGGGCACTCAATGATGTCAAAAACGTGCCATTATGGCAGGGAAAAATCCCATCTGGTCAGTCTAGTATCATTTATTTAGAGTTAGTTGAGCATGATGCGCCACCATTCAACGTCGATGACTCAATTGGTTCTGTACGCCTTGTGGTAAAAAATGAAAAGGGTAACTTAAAAATTGACTGGAAAGATAGTGAAAACGTTAAATATAATGAAACCAAAGAAGGTAAATTAACCTTCGAGAAATTACGTTTTCATGGCGAAGGTGGGGAATACCTTGTTACCATGCATTTTAAGCAGCTGAACGCAAATCAGTATCAACCTATTCAAGCAAGTAATAATCGCCGAATCAGATTACGATAATTGTTTGAGGGCGTTGCAAATGCTCTACACTGAATGCCGTTAACAAAAAGTGATGAGTTAGGAAATCGGTCCGCATGAAAAAGCTGGTTGCTCGTATATCCGCTGGTCTGGTGGTATGCTTAATAATCATAGCGTGTCACCATACGTCACAGTCTTCCCCTACCAAAGTTGTAAAGCAAGTTAGGCCTGTGGTACCCACGCGTACTAACGATATTACCGCCATCAATCCTAAAGCTTACTCTTCTGCATATCAAGAATTTCTGCAACGTGCTAGCCAAGGCGATGCCGTTGCACAATTTAATCTTGGCCGAATGTACGCAGATGGTCGGGGTGTTGAGGCGAATGATGCCCAAGCTTTTCATTGGTTTCAAAAAGCGGCACGTCAAGGTTTACCTGATGCACAAATAAGCCTTGGATTAGCATATTTATTTGCTAAGGGAACGACTCAAAACAAGGGCCGAGCATGTAAGTTGTTCAAACAGGCAATGTATAGCAGTGATATTCAAGGTAAAAACTTTTACCAACATTACTGTGAATAAGGTTTGTCTACACAACATTATTGCGGTCTAATGTTTAATAAAATCTTTGATCTGCGCTAAAGGTCCGAAAACGACTACTTTATCATTTTCTTGCAAGGGTATTTCTAATAATCGATCAGTCGACAAGTTGATACCGCAGCGATGTAGGGCGATAAAACACAATTCCGGACAATCTAAATCCTTAAGACATGTGCCTAATAATGCTGAGCGGTTGGTGATCGTAAAGTGATGAACGTGTCTATCACATTGAATTTTTTGCTCTGCATTTTGAGAAAGGTAATTAGGAAAAATTTGGCTATATAATTGATAGCGTTGGTGTCGTGCTAGCTCGACATCTTGATAGACTTTAGTTGCTGAAATTCCCATGTGGATCAAACAATGCGAACCTAATATTAAACTGGATTCTAAGATTTCTGGAATGACTTCGTTTGCACCTAAGTCTTCGAAAGCTTTAATATCCATATCACTTTGGCTGCGAATTAATACCATCGCTTGTGGGTGAATAAATTGAATTTGCTTTAATAATTTTAAATTTGTTTCATTATTGCTGATACAGATAACGACACATCTAGATTGTTCGATTTTTATCGCACGCAACATTTCAATCTGGCAGGCGTCACCGTAGATGATTTGCTTACCTGCATGAGCTGCTTGGTTAACCTTTAACGCATCCGCATCAATTGCAATATAGGGTAATGACTCTTTATCTAGCAAATGGACCACTTGTTGTCCGACCCTACCAAACCCAAAAATAATTGCGTGACCAGCAATGTCTTTAGTGAGCTGTTTGGCTTGAGTGACTGTTTCGATTTCTTTGCTCGGCTGGCTAGGTAGTAAAAGTTTAGCAATGCGAGAGTTAAAGTTAAGAATGAATGGTGAAATAATCATGCTAATTAGGATCGCCGTTAGAATCACTTGACCATAATCAGGGGGTAATAAGTTTGCTTTCAATCCTTCGATGAGTAAGACTAGCCCAAATTCACCTCCTTGGGCTAAAATTAATCCAGTGCGTAAAGCAGTGTTTAGGGTATTATTGAAGATCAACCCTAATATAGTAATGAGAGCAATTTTAAAGAGAATTAGTGCCGTCAATAATAATCCAACCCAAGGCCAAATTTCTGGAATAGTCTGCAAATCTAATTGCATTCCTAGAGTAATAAAAAATAACCCTAATAAAATATCGCGAAATGGCCTTATTTCAATCATTGTTTGATGGCGATACTCGCTTTGGCTGAGCATCATGCCAGCTAGAAAAGCGCCTAAAGAGAGCGATAAGCCAAAAAATGAAGATAACCAAGAAAAACTAGTGACAATAGTTAATGCTACCAAAGTAAATAACTCTGGTGAGCTTGTTGCGGCGCTCAATTTAAGCAATCTTTGTATTAAAAAGCGGCTAACGATCATTAAAATCATGATCAATAATATGCTTTTACCAAGCGCAGAAACTAAGGCAAATACCATTGATGTGTCAGTGTCGCTCGTGAGCTTAGAGATCAGTATCAAAAAGGGTACCACGGCAATATCTTGTAATAATAAAATGCCGACTGCATTTTGACCGTGAGGACTGTATAGTTCTGTTTGCTCAGTTAATATTTTAAGGACAATGGCAGTCGATGACATTGCAACTACTCCACCAATAATGATTGAAGCGGGCATGTCGACTCCTAACCCCACTGCAATACCAACGGTGGGTATAGTCGTCAATAATACCTGCAAGCCTCCTAAGCCTAAAAGTACTTTTTTTAGAGAGCGAAGTTTACTAAAGGAAAATTCTAGTCCGATTGTAAACATTAAAAATACAATACCAAATTCGGCGATATCGTGAATAATTTGTTTATTTTTAAGCCAGCCTAAGATATGAGGCCCTATAACTATCCCAACTACAATGTAACCAAGTAGCGCTGGCAAGCGTATTTTCCGGAAAGATAAGGCCACAAATAGTGCAGTCAATAATAAAATAGTCAATAAATTTAAGTTTGTCATTGTTCCATTACTTGAGTAATAAGCTTCCTTTAGTTAAGCTAACTGATTATAAGATTAGATCGGAAATTTTAATGCAAACGCAATCAAATGGGAAATCACATAGACGCGGGATTTATTTGCTGCCTAATTTATTAACATCTGCTGGGATTTTTTCTGGATTTTACAGTATTGTTGCATCGATGCAGGGCCACTTTGATATGGCTGCAATTACGATTTTTATTGCAATGGTAATGGATAGCTTGGATGGTCGAGTTGCTAGGCTAACCAATACTCAAAGTGAATTTGGAGTTCAGTATGATAGCTTAGCTGATATTGTGTCATTTGGCTTAGCTCCAGCATTGGTTGTCTATAATTGGTCTCTGATGAATTTAGGTAAGCCTGGTTGGTTAGCGAGTTTTTTATATGCCGCTTGTGGAGCGTTGCGATTAGCGCGATTTAATACCCAGGCAGCTTCAAGTGACAAGCGGTTTTTTCAAGGCTTACCAATTCCTGCTGCTGCTGGAGTCATTGCGGGTATTGTATGGCTTGGTCATCAGTATGTACTGCCTCCAAAAGCACTATCCATTGCCATTGGGTTAGTAACGGTGACGCTTGGTTTATTAATGGTAAGTAATGTTCGCTACAACAGTTTTAAAAAACTAGATTTCAAAGGCAAAGTGCCATTTTTTGTGGTAATCATTATATTATTACTTTTTATTGCAATATCTATGAATCCACCAGCAATATTATTTGTAGGTTTCTGTGGCTATGCTTTATCTGGACCGATTATCACTTTGCGCTATAAGCATAGTAAACGTAAAATGCGCAAGCAGCGTTATAAAAATGTAAGCGTTGATAAAGATAAGAATGATGAGTAAAAGAATATTATCGGGGAGTTTTTAGTATGTTAACGATGCTTGCAGATGCCATTGAACAATTAGTGGAGATAAGTCAATTAAATTTTCCACTGGTCAGTAAAATTTTAATTTTGTTAATTTTAATTCAAATAGCTAATTGGGCGGTCGGTTATCGTTTAAATGTTTTAGGCATCTTCCCACGACGAATATTTGGTTTGTTTGGTATCATTTGTGCCCCTTTTTTGCATGGTAATTTTAATCATTTATTTTATAATATGGTACCCATGTTCTTCTTGCTAACGTTTCTTCTTTATTATGGTTTAGGATACTTTATTGACATCACCGTGTTGATATTTCTGATTGGTGGCGGGTTAACTTGGTTTTTTGCAAGACCTGGAATTCATATCGGTGCAAGTAGTGTAGTGATGGGATATTTTGCTAGTTTACTGATCGATGCTTATCAACATCCTGGGTTGATTACAATTTTAATTGCACTGCTAACTTTTTATTACCTGGGTGGGTTATTCTTTAATTTATTGCCTGGAGGGAAAGGAGTTTCATGGGAAGGGCATGTCTTTGGTTTTATAGCAGGTATTGCTGCAGTAGTGATCATTTGATATCTGTATCTTGAGAATGACTTGCGATTCGATGTAAAATCTTGCTTAATTTTTCATCATCGATACTGGCGGCAAATTGCTTGAGCCCTGTGGCTGCAGATGGAGTAAGCTTTATTTTAGATTTTTTGACGGACGTTTTCGTTACTCTCTGGGGTTCAATATATAATTCTATGGATTGGACAGGTCGTAATTCTGGGTAACGTTTGAATTGAGATAAAATCTCAGGAATTCGGTAGCGAATTGCAGTAGCCCACACAGCTGAGCTTACTACTAAAACAAGCTTATCTTGACGTATGTTTGCGACATTAACAAAAGGTGTAAATTTACTATCTAAACATTCATGCACCTGTTTAGAAATCTTATTTAATTGTTGAAGGTGTCGATAAATATTACAGTCGATATATTGGTTGATCGGTTGTTCAGCTTTAGGAACATTATTCATGGCATTGAAATTCACGCTAACGTAATAAACTGTGCTATGATAACTGAATTTGTTAAATATAAGCAACTAGCTAATAATTAAGGTTTTGTTTAAAGTATGGTCAGTGTGGTTAAGAAATTATTTGGCAGTCGTAATGAACGGGTATTGCGACACCATGGAAAAACAGTAGCAAAAATTAATGCTTTTGAAGCACCGTTAAAAACGCTATCAGATACTGATTTGCAAGCAAAAACCTCTGAATTTAAAGCCAGATTGGCCAATGGGGAGACTTTATCCCAGCTCTTACCAGAAGCTTTTGCAGTAGTTAGAGAAGCATCCGTTAGAACACTAGGGTTACGTCATTATGACGTTCAATTGATTGGTGGTATGGTTTTAAACGATGGAAATATTGCCGAAATGCTTACTGGCGAAGGCAAAACATTAGTCTCTACGTTGCCTTCTTATTTAAATGCATTGGCTGGTCGAGGCGTGCATATTGTCACGGTCAACGACTACTTGGCAAAGCGTGATGCTGCCTGGATGAATCCGATTTATAATTTTTTAGGGATGACTACTGGTGTCAATGTGCCAGGAATGTCGCATGAAGAGAAGCGGCAAGCTTATCTTGCAGATGTCACTTTTGGAACCAATAATGAGTTTGGCTTTGACTATTTGCGCGATAATATGGCGTTTGCAATTTCAGAACGTGTGCAACGTGATTTAGCTTTTGCTGTTGTGGATGAAGTGGATTCAATTCTAGTTGATGAAGCACGTACCCCATTGATTATTTCTGGTCCTGCAGAAGATAGTTCAGAGCTTTATCGGCAAATCGATCAATTAATCCCTCAGTTAACTCAACAGCAACAAGAGCAGGATAACGGTGATTACCATTTAGATGAAAAAGCTAAACAAGTCTATCTTACCGAGCAAGGTCACCAGCATATTGAAAAAGCCCTTTTAGGGGCGGGTTTGTTAATGGCTGGGGAAAGTTTGTATGATGCCAATAACATCATGCTAATGCACCATGTGAATGCCGCCCTCCGTGCGCATACGATGTTTCAAAAGAATGTTGATTATATCGTTAGGGATGGTCAAATTGTGATTGTCGATGAGCATACGGGTCGGTTGATGCACGGCCGCCGCTGGTCTGATGGCTTGCACCAAGCGATGGAAGCTAAAGAGAAAGTTAATATTCAATATGAAAACCAAACTTTAGCATCAATTACCTTTCAAAATTATTTTCGTCTCTATGATAAATTATCTGGCATGACAGGAACTGCGGATACTGAAGCTTATGAGTTTCAACAAATTTACAATTTAGAAGTGGTGGTGATTCCACCGAATAAATCAGTTGTGAGAATAGACCATCCCGATAAAGTTTATATTACAGCGCGTGAAAAGTATCATGCTATTATAGAAGAAATTATCGAGTGCGCTAAAGCTGAACAACCTGTTTTAGTAGGTACGACATCAATTGAAAATTCAGAATTGATCTCTAAATTATTAAAGCAGCACAAAATTCCCCATGAAATTTTGAATGCAAAGCAGCATCAGCGTGAAGCTTATATTATCGCACAGGCGGGCCGCCCTGGGGCTGTAACTATTGCAACAAATATGGCGGGCCGAGGGACTGATATCGTTTTAGGGGGTAATTTGGAGGCTGAAATAGCTGCTCTAAATGAGCCAAGCGAGGAGCAAATTAAAATTGTTACTCATGCATGGCAGTTACGCCATGATAAAGTACTTGCGGCAGGGGGCTTACATGTTTTAGGAACAGAGCGGCACGAATCTCGTCGAATCGATAATCAACTGCGAGGGCGAGCGGGGCGTCAAGGTGATCCCGGAAGCAGCCGTTTCTATTTATCTTTAGAAGATCCATTGCTGCGCATTTTTGCCTCAAATCGCTTAGGTGGGTTGATGCAAAGATTAGGCGTCAAAGAAAATGAAGCCTTAGAATCCGCAATGCTTTCTCGCGTGATAGAAAATGCTCAACGCAAGGTTGAAGGTCATAATTTTGATACGCGTAAGCAGTTATTAGAATATGATAATGTTGCTAATGAGCAGCGCAAAGTCATCTATTCCCAACGAGCTGAAATCATGCAGGCAGATGACATATCAACGACCATCCAGGCGATGCTCAAATCTGCTATAGAACACACGATCTTTAAATATATCCCGCAACAAAGTTTCATTGAGCAATGGGATACTCAAGGTTTAAGCGATACTTTGACTCAAGAATTTGCTATTGATGCGAATATAAAAAGTTGGTTAGAAAATAATGTCAATTTATCAGAGCAAAACATTCATGAGCGAGTTTATCAATTAATCTTAGAAAAATATGATGTTAAACAGCGCGAATTGACAACTTCAACACTACGTGAACTAGAGAAATCAGTATTATTACATAGTTTAGATATGCATTGGAAAGAGCATTTGGCTACTATGGATCATTTAAGACAAGGCATTCATTTACGTGGTTACGCGCAAAAAAATCCTAAACAAGAGTACAAACGAGAGGCATTTAATTTATTTGATTCGATGCTAAAAGCGATACAATTTGATGCAGTGGCTTTATTGTGTCGTGTGCAAGTTCAGGGCGCTGAACAATTACTCAGTGCAGATCAGGGTCAGGCTATTCCTGATCCATCACAAATGGTTTTAAAACATGGTGAAGATACAAGTTTTATGGAGAGTTATGACAATTCCCCCGCTCACATAGATGAGCAAAGTTCTTATGTTCGTGCTCAACCAAAAGTTCGCCGCAACGAGATATGTCCTTGTGGTTCAGGTAAAAAATATAAACATTGCCATGGTAAGCTCACATGACTCACTAGAAGCTAGCAAGCCAGTTTTATCTTTATCTTCGAGCAAAAGTTTGCTACTATAATTGTTCAAAATTAATGTCATGTCAGGGATGATTAATGTGTTATTAATCCTACCTAAAAAACAAATTTCGCATTTATACACACATTTTGTGTTTTTTTTCTCGAAATTCAAATATTTTCTTATCAATTTAAATTTTATACCAGGCCGATTACATTTGGTCAAAAAACAAACTTATTTTTTTAATATACATAACGATCAAGAATTTAAATTATTCATTTCAGGAGCAATTGAATGCATCTTTTAGACAGTTATTTAATTCGTGGGGAAGAATTAAGCTCGACTGCATAATTTTGGAAAACAGGTTAATAAAGTCATCTTAGCGTTAGTAATAGGAGAGAGATATGCCAATAGCAATTGTTACATGGTTAAAAAATAAGAAAGAAGGCAAAGCATTGTTCGAAGAAGGTTGGGCGTTCGAGAATAATAGTCAGTTTAAAGAAGCACTAGAATGCTATAGTCAAGCTCACGAGAGAGAGCACCTTATTTCAACTTTTTTACTAAGTATACATTATCAGAGGGGAGAATGGGTGGATGAAAATAACGAACTTGCTGAAAAGTACTTATCAATGGGTCAATCAGAAGGCTGTTCATTTCTAGAGAAACTGGTTAATAAAAAAGACCCACTGGCTCAAAACTACGCAGGCCACATCTACTCAAGAGGTTGGGGGGCTGATAGAGATGGTGAAAAAGGACTTCAATTGTATAAAGATTCAGCGGAGCAAGGATTTTCAGACGCACAGTATATTCTAGGGCGCCTCCATGAGAGTGGTATGGGGGTTGAGCTGAACGAAGCCACAGCACTCAATTATTACACCCAAGCAGCTGAACAGGGTCATTCTGGAGCCCAGTATTTTTTGAGTAAAATGTATCGACATGCGAAAGGGGGGGCGGAATTTTCAATTGAAGAAACGCTTCACTGGTTGGAAAAGTCAGCGAGTCAAGGAAATATGTATGCCCAAAATGACTTAGGATATA
>Ga0100402_1001122_pt1 | contig 31139 bp, 31 predicted proteins | sample CryGeyme20150102_FD_80419 | JGI IMG/M metagenome (GOLD analysis project Ga0100402, IMG submission 80419) | Groundwater microbial communities from Crystal Geyser aquifers in Utah, USA - Crystal Geyser metaG 2015-0102 | ecosystem: Environmental > Aquatic > Deep subsurface > Groundwater | place...
TATAAACTTAAGCCAAGATTTATAATAGTCAATTCCTGGTTTCTTAACTTTTTGATATTTAAATACGAAAGAATTGAAACAAAAAACAGGGAATAATTGATCACCCAAATTGTTTTAAAACTTTTAAAATCTTGATTATGATAGGTGGATGGATATTCAATCCCTTCCATATTTATTTTGAGTAAAGAATCGGCATACAATTGAACCCAATAATTTTCAATTTCTAAACGAAAAGCATTATAAATACTGAAAATTAATATTGCAGGAATGGAATAAAAAATGACTTTGACAATATGTTTATCTGAAATAACAACAGAACTATACTTCTTATTTCGACTCAAGTAAGTAATAAATGCAAAAGCAGCAATAAACAAAAGTGATGTTAAAAAAAGAACGTTAAATAAGGGAGTTATTCTTAATTCAGGGTTTTCTGGATAATAATGGTTATAAACAGTCAGCCAATCTTGAAAAATACTGTAGAAAGCCAAAGCCATTAATGGATAAGAAAGTTTTTCATAGATAGGAACCTCCTTTGTTCTACCAATCCAAAATAACAATGCAGCCTCTCCTGCCCATAATAAAGTCACCCAATTTCCATCTAATTGAACAGGAATTGCAATAGTAATAAAAACTAAAACTAATCCTGAAACTAGATAAAATACGTTTTTGTCAGATAGTTTTTGCTTGTAGATGATTACGCTAACAATAAAATGGATTATTGCATTACAAAGTGTAAACAGTCCTAAAAGTTGCTTTCCTGTTTCATGATCATCTAAAATTGCAAATCCAATTCCATAAAAAATAAACGAATTCGAAAGAAGTAAACGAATATCGGTCATATCAAACTTCTCTTTTTTGATCAGTTTATAAGCCAAAAACGTTAGATAAAATATGGAAAAGAATACGCCAAGAAAGACTAGAGCTAATTCAAGATGCTTACCGATTTTATACTCAGTGGTGTACCAAGTGAAATAAATTATCCAAGTTAAACCAAACGATGCATAATAAAGTGACTTCCAATACTTCTTAAACGCAAGGACAAGAATTCCGAAGTTGATAATTGCCATATAAGAAAACAATACAGCTACTTGCCCTGAGCCATCACTTAAAAGAAACGGGACTGCATACGCTCCAACTAATCCAATATGAGCAATGACTTGCCGATTGTAATTTATGGCTGCTACAACCGTAAATGCCGTAAAAAAGACCATTAGAGCAAAAGCAAAGACTTGCGGAATTAAATTATATAAACTATATGCTGCAAACGTGATGAAATACATAATTGCAATTGCGCCACTGACAAGTACAGCGCTGTAGCTTTCATATTTTTCTTTCAGTTTTATTCCAAATCCCAAAAGTCCAATTGCGACTAAATAACCCAAAATTATTCTAGTAAGTGGACTAATTAAATCATGTTCAATTGAATATTTTGCTCCAATTGCAACACCAATAATGGTAATGGCAATTCCAATTTTATTGATGAGATTTTCACCGATAAACTTTTCAAGATCAAGACTAGTTTTTGGAGATTTCGTTTCTGAAGAAGCAAAACTTTGTGGAAGTTCGATTTTTAATGGTTCAGAAGTCTCTTGATTTAATTTCGTTTCTTTTTCAATTTTAAAATCAGAAAACGTTGCATGACTCTCCTCTTTTGATTCTTCCTTTTCAGAAGATTCAACTGATTCTTTTAAATCAGTTATTTCTGTGGTTTCAGAACTTGTAAGCTTATGAATCTCAAAACTTAACTTGTTTATTTCGTTTGAAAAATCGTCTTGTCTTTTCAAAAGAAGTTCAAGTTTCTCAAGAAGCTGATTTATATTGTCTTGATTTGGATTCATAATGTTCACAAAATGTAACGATTTCGGCTAAGTGGTCAGGCGAATGAGCAAAGCGCCAAATTTGTAAAACCGATTCGAGTGAATTTAAAATAAAAGCGTGTCGTTACAAAGAGAACGAGAATAATTTTACCAATCTGATTTTTAATTCTAGAATTGTTAATTAGTCGAATTATTTGTTTGGATATGTTTTCCAGTTTAAAAAAGATTTTTTATTTGGTTTATTCATAGTTTGGGTACAAATAACTTGAAAATAATGCCTTGAATTAAATATTATTGAGAATTCTTCACGACTTATCCTATTGGTATTTTTAACTTTAAAATGCATTATGGAACAAATTATTCTTTCTGATATTTATAAAAAATATACCCAAAATGAATAAAAAGAAATAAGCTTAAAAGACCAATAATTGTAAGTGGTCCATACAATTTATCACTTCATATTTTATCATTTACGCAAGTTAAATCAATATAATCACGACTTTGATACGTAAGAGAGATTACACTTTTTATAGAATTCATTCTTAATCCATTATCGAAGTCAATTCCTAGAATAACAATCTGACCTTTAACACTATTCTTTTGAAAATTTACAAAGTTAAAACAATCATCATATTCAGGTAATATTTTATAGGTACTTGGGTCATTATAAAGCTTAATATCATAAGAAGCACTCCATTGATTCTTCAATTTAACCCTTTTTATGTTTTCCAATTTACCTTGGACATAGATAATATTTTCTTCTGAAACTTCATTTTTTTAATGAGTTGCAATAACATAAATAGAACTATTATAATTCCAAACCCAATACTGATTTTTCGAAAATTATCTAGCTCCATTTTTTAGGGGCCTTTTTTCATTACGCTTTATTGATTAACTCTTATAGAAATTAAGATATTTCATATCAGTTTACACCGATTTTTTAAAGATCCTTAAACTTAGAAACCCCTTAGTACTTTATCAAGTGTAAAAATTAATCTTCACCAACGCTCTTTAAAATTTCATTTTGAAGTTTTTCACTTATCCAAACTTCCTTTTCAGTTAACTCATTTAATAATGGTCTTAACTCTTTAATAAGTCCTTCTTTTTTTTGCTTTTATAAGAATTCAAATAGTACCAGTAACTATTAATTCAGCATTTTTTGCATGATATCTTCCAAGTTTCTCATCTAAAATTATTAAATCTGCATTTAGTTCTGTAGCCAAAACTATTGCTTCTGCCTCACCAGCATCAAGGTCTAAGAAATATTTAACAGCTTGTTTATTTTGAATCTCAATGATATTTATTCAAGGTTTTTTTGACAAATCTGTGTAATAAGGTTTTAGTTTTTCCTGCTTCTATTTCATTGTACACAGCAATGGGAATAGTAATCTATCCGTATAACTGTTGGAATAAATCAAGTCTGTTTAATTTTAGAAGTGAAATTATTGGTGTAGTATTCGAAACCACCTTAGGCATTTGCAATATCTTCACTTAAATCATTTAAATCATATTGACTAAAAACCGAACTTTTATATTTTGCTAAAGTCTCTAAAAAATCTATTCGTGATAACCCTAAAACGTTTGCGGCAACTCCTGAAGATACTTTTCCTAGTTCATAAACTTTATCAACGAACTAGTTTTTATCTCTAATTCAAAGTCTTTTCCATTTAGCCTTAATGTATTAGCTAATGATTCTGGATATTCAATGTTTATCATTCTTTTCATTTATCATTCCTTTTTCCGAATATAGTGAAACCAATAATATTTTGATAATTACGAAACGTGAATATTACCATTAATAATTTCAGGATTGGGCTATTGAATTAAATGAACTCCATATTTTTAAAACTAATAAGTGTGAATTTAAACTAAAAGATTGTCCTAACAAAGTGATTGAGTTTCACAGAGTACACTGAAATCTAACGTTCACTTCAGTTAAAATTATTCGCCGATTTCAATAAAATTAAAACTCCTCGAAGGATAAGAAATAGTTTTTAATATGATCGAAGATAGACTTTTTATAATTCTTAGAAACTGCGCTCCAACTCGTTAGGGTCAACAAAGTAATTTCTCTTATTCGCCAATTATTATGTTGTAAAAGTAATTGAACTCTATTGATACTGCTTGAATAACGATCTTCATGCTCTAAAATCCATAATTCTAGAAACCCAATTACCTCAAATAATATTCGAATATTGTCCGTTTCCAGTTGATTCGTCAAATACTCTACAATCTCATCTCTTACACTTAAGTGAACTTTTTTATTGGCTGCATAAGCTGAAACCGCCAACAAATTCACTAGGATTATTTTATTCTTGCTAGCATTCTTAGCTAATTAAATACCTCTAATTATTTCATTTCTGAAGTATTCGCTCCATTTGGGACAATCATTACTTAGGCTTTCATAAACTACTTCAATATTTGATGATTCGTCTTCTAGTGAAAACGTTTTTATCACTTCCATTTCAAATTCGATTCGACCAATTTTATTAGCATATTTGAGAACCTTGTTGAGTACAATATTTTTTTGACTCTCATTTAAGTCCAAAAATGCATCAAATTCATTTTTTAATTAATTTAAACTCATCTTTACTTTTTTAAAACGTTTTAATTTCTGATTTAGGTTTTGTTTATAATTTATTAAAATGTAAACCTCATTAAAATAGTCATAATTAGTTTTTTGTCATTATATTTTTATGCATATGCATTTTTAAAACCGATTACAAGTAGATCTTAAATCCTTCTTGACCTCCTATTTTTAGTTCTTACTTGATTAAATGTCGATTCTCTAAAAAACTATCGTATTTCATTTCATTTTTAATTTTGTCAGATAGGACGTCATTGTCTAGAAGAATGTTTATAATTTCATTTCTGTGAAAACCACAATTCAATTTGCTATAGAATGCCTCAAGAGGTTCTTTACATTCTTTTGTTTTATTAAAAGTGTAGATTTCACAATATATCACAGCTAAGTTTTCAATTTTATAATCTGCTTTAGTTTTTTCCACGATTTGTGTTAAAATCTTGAAATCCCCAGCTATATAGTTAGACACTAAGATTTCTAAATATTCAATATAGTTTTTAGACTTTTCAATTTTCTCAAATACGAACTCTCTAATTGCATAACTTCTTAATTGTTTTAATGCAGTAATTGCAATCTCAACGATTGAATTTTTTATAGTTTTCTTTCGTTTTGCAAATTTTATAAGTAGTTCACAATCAAGAGGAAACATATGATACTCAAAAATATGAAGTAGCTTTTCAATATTTTTAAGTTTGGTTTCTGTGCTTAATTGCACCGCTACTTTAAAGATTTCATCTTCACTAAGATTTTTTATTCTCTGCTTTTTTAAAAATTGCTCATTCTCCAAGATTTCATCTACAATGTCATTAAATTTATGTTCAACTGAATCAATATTATTTGAACGTGTGTTATTTTGATCTAAGCCAGTGAGATAATAACGTTCTAAGGTTTCGATGTAAATTCGAATGTACGAATTCGAATTTGCTTCTTTTTCAAGTTCTGCTAATACGTTTATTTGTGGATTTTTTTCTTGAAAGGAAAAAACTATCCAATCATTAGAAGGTTCAATTGTCCCTTTTTCAATTTCTTGACCAAATCTTTCGGCAATGAAAAATAAACCTTTAAGCCCATCAAGTTCTATTATTTGTTTATACCCAAGCCAATTTGAATCTCCTAAAAATGGATGATTCAAGAAATAATCAAAAATTAGTTCTCTCATTTCCAAATCACCTTCTAGAGCAAACATTTTTACGAGGTCAAATTGATGAGTCAAACTCCAAATGTCATCCTTTTCTTTGCAAAAATTATCAATTAGTGCCTTTCTTATTTTATTTTTTTTTAATGACAGTGAATATAAATCGAAAATTTATTGGGCTCTGCTTGGTTTACTTTGTCCATCATATTCATAGTTTTTCAAAGCTCCTTTAATGATATATCTCGAAAAATCAATAGTAGGATTTTCTTTGGCAATCAAATAGGCTTCGCCAGTTCCACATTTCATGGAATTATAAAATTTATGTTTTAAATAAGTCGAGTTTTTCAATTAATTTAACTTATGACGTTTTTGATGAATTATTGAATCATAATTCTAAGTGATATTAAATTAAAGTACTTCAATTTCGTTGTTTTCAAAAACATTTAATCCAATTTTTCATATGCAAGATACTTTGCAGAATCTCAAACTCAGTTAATTATTCTTTGCATACTTGAGAAGTATTATGTAAATGTCTCTCACGCCTTAGTTGGCTTTTTTTGAATCTAATATATTTACAAATAACCTGAGTTCTAGTTAAGACTATTGTTTCTTTTTTGATTAATACGAGTTTTGTTTAGGCTAAAAAGTTTTTAAAGAGCATGTTGTGAAATAAAACTTTCATATTTCTTATCAGCTTCATAATAATGAAGTCCGATTATAATTTTGGTTTCATTTTTAATCTCTTTTTCGCTTTTGGGATGATATATCTTGATATTTTCAAAGACACTTTGCAATAAGTCAGCTTTTAGCTTTTCATTATCAAATTCTTTAAGAGCTTTTACTGTTTTAATGGTCAAATCCTTATTGATAGTCAATTCATAAAGTGCAAATCGATCCCCTTTGACCGCTATATTATTAAATTTTTTCAGACTTCCTGGTTCAATTAAAAAACCTAGTTCAAATTCATTTTTTGGTTCAATAGCAACACTTTTTAAATATTCAAGAAATTGAATTTTTCGATTATTTGATTTTTTATGATTTTTATCTGCCCTCGAGTTTCTATCATTTTTAAATTTTCTATCCATCTGTTGAGATCCAGAACAAAATCCAATACCGACTTCACCATTTTTGTTTTTATTGGCAAATAGTAACCACAAACTATTTTCAGGAGGTAAAAATGCACATGAACTATTTAAATTGCTATAAATAATAAGATTAGTTATGTGCTCCCCTTTATACAAATCAATAATTTCAATTTTACTATAATGTCGATTTTCGTTTTCAGAGTCAGGCGTAATTTCTAAAATTCTTGCAGTTGCTATAAAGTCTGACCTTGTGAATAAGTTCATAAATTGTTCTGATTCACATTCACACGCAAATAATTGCTGAGCATAAAAAGTCAAAATGATAAGAAGTATGTATTTCATAAATTGGAACCTTTACTATTCGGACATTGAGTAATGTTGGACTTTGAATTTCAAAATAGACAAATATTTAACTTATGACCTAAATAGTAAACCCCATTTTCTACTATAATAATTACGTTCTTACTTATAATCTGCTTTCTTAATTCGTTGTCATAATGAAATCTAAAGCATAAATTTTTAATTCATCTTTTTCTAATTGATAAACAAGTCTATGTACATGGTCGATTCTTCGCTACCATAATCCAGCCAATTCATATTTATTTGCCCGGGTTTTCCTGAACCCTCAAATGGTGTTTTTTGCATTTCCTTAATTAATCCATTGATTTTTTAACAATTTTTTTTCTACTTTTTGCCAATAAAGATACTCTTCCCAAGCATGTTCGCTGATATTCAGAATCATGTTAGTCTTCTATTTTTGGCTGAATAGTTTTCCCTGATTTCATTTGATCAATAGATTCGAATAGTCTGTTGCCATTTTTCTTTGAACTAAGTAGATGCATAGTCTCCATTATCGAATTGTATTCATCCAATTAAATCATAAAGATTCCTTTACCACTTTTTCTTTTGAAAATCAATGTTTCGCTATCATCTTCAACACTGTCTAAATAACATTTTAAGCCATTTCTACATTCTGAGAAGTTTGCAACTATCATTTTTTTTTACTTAAAGTTCATAATTATGAAAGAATAAACGTACTCTTTTTTGAATTTGACAATTTATTGGGATTAAAATGTAAATGGCAAAGAACCTGATTATATAGTAAGAATAATCAATTATTGGTGACTTATTAGAATGTGGAGTTAATAACAAATTATTACTCTAAAGCTAACTCAACAGCCTTATCAAACAATTCGTCTTTTCCAGCTCTTACTCCTTCAATCGTTTTTTCGACATAAACATCTGGCAAAATTCCAATTGTGTGAAACTGTGATCCATCATGTTTTAGAACTTTCATTCCTGTCCAGTTTACGCCAATTCCTCCCAAGATATTAAACGGATTCATGTTTCCATTTGCACCCGCAGTGGGCTGACCGACAATCGTAGCCAAATCATAAGCTTCAATATAGCTCATTATGCTTTCAGCGTAACTCACCGCACTACCATCAATTATGAAGACATTTTTCTTGTCTCCTAAATAAGGTTCTTTAGGTTCTATTCCCCAACCAATCTTTTTATAACCAACTAGTTTTTTCTGATTTGGATAAATAATATGTGGCGTTTGAAGCCAAGCATTTGAAGTATCTTTTTCCTGTATCAGATGAGAAATTATATCCGTAATTGTGCTATTGGGATAGCCTCTCATGTCATAAATAATTCCCTTAGCTTGCTTTAATTCTGGGTTTAATGAGGTGTAGGTTTTCATATCAATATCATTCAAATTGAGATAATAGATATTGTTTTCCAATTTCTTAAAAACGTCTTTTTGAACAGCAATTAAAGGTTCAGAATAAGTGTATTTGATAGAAAAACTCAGTGGAATGTTTTTACCATTTATTTCAACCGATAAGGAATCATCTTTTTTTCCAATAACACTTTCTAATTGTGATTTGTAAGCCATTGCACCCTGATTTCCTGCCGAAATTCGACTAAATATTTCTTTGAAATAATCCTGAGCTGCTTGATTATTTATTTTCGAAACAATATCACCGATTTTGATTCCATGCCCTTCTTCTATTACCTCAGTAACAACTAATTGATCTTTAATCCATTCTAATTGAATTGGAAGTACATAAGGAACCGCATTTTTTGACCAAGCTTTTGCATGCCCATCTTTCAAGCTTGCCATCATTTTTTGAATAGTTATCAAATGATCGTCTGATGTGCTATCAGAAAAACTACGTTGAATTGCAGTTTCGAATTCTTTCTCCCAGTTCACATCTACTACATCAAAGTAGGGGAAAAAATGCTGAATCACATTGAATGTATTAATGACATTACCCAAACGCATTGCAAGTGAATTATCGTTGAAATCTAACTGCTCAAAATCAGTTTGAAATGTGGAAAAACTCTCACTTTTTGGATAAGTCAGTCCTTCTTTTATATACAGATTTAATGGAATCTGACAATAAATTCCGCTACTAATTTCTTCCTCGATTAGCTCACCAAAAGCAGGATTTCCTTCAAAAACGGCTTCCCCTTTTACTTTTTTAATCAATCCTTGATAAGCAATTTCAAGTGAACTTTTGCCTTCTTTTGGCTCTGAATTAGTTAAATCGTACGAATACCCTTTACTCGTTCCAATCCAACCTTTTTTGCCATTAAGTGGCTTTTCAAAATCGTTATTTGCTAGGGAAACTTCGATCCATTTTCCTTTTTCTTTGTAATAAACATGAGCGTCGTCTAAAATAAGCGCTCCTTTACCCATTAAATAACTTCCAATTGAAACACCTGAAGGATTATCGTCGATTTTTCCGGTGATTTCGTATTTTTGCCACTGATTACTTGTAATTGGATTTGCCCCCATATTGTCAAAAAAACCTAAGGATTTATCCGCTTTATTTACTCTAAACCATAAGTGACCAGTTCCTTTTGTTCCTTCTTTGAGCTTGACCCATGCCGTATATTTTACTTCCTTCCCTCCTAATTTCTTATGGTCCAATGCTAATGTAAGGTTCCCATAACTACTCGATTCATCAATCTCCGAAAAGCTATTCACTCGTACACTTTTATAAACATAATTCTTATAACTCATGTCTTTCGAAACACCTTCATGTTGCCAAAACGTATTTTGTAAATCAGCAGTGTCTTTTGGTGTGATGGACCTCAAATCAAACTTTTGCTTCTTATCAAAGAAAACCACACTTGGAGCAATCGGTTGAAACAAGCTGTTTAGAGTTTGGATAAGTTCTGTTTTGTTTTTTGTCTTCAGAACCTGCTCTGCACCATAAGCTGCAAACTGATTCCAATCAATTTTGGATGCTTCATCACTCGGGTGAAAATACTTTATGTAACCGTACGCTTTTGCAAAGGTTTTTAATTTGCTAGTATCATCAGGCTGTTGATTACAAGTAGTGAACAGTGTGATGATTACACAGAAAAGATGTATAGTTTTTTTCATTTTTCGATTACGTTTTTGCTTAATAGCAGATAAATATTTTTACATGTTTTTCTACATTCTATCGCACATAAACTTAAAAAATCAGACTATTTGTGCAATAAACTTGCTCTTTAATTTTGCATAATAAGTAAAGCTTTTAAATTTGCAAAGAAATTAACTTAATCATTTCTTTGTTATCAATTATACCAAACCCCAATTTTGTTTTCACAAAAAAAAGTCAAAGACTTAGCCTTTGACTTTTAAAACGATAATAAAATAGAACTGTTCTTATTTCCTTGTATTAAATCTCCAAGAAACACCACCACTTATAAAGTTGTCATTTGATACTTCAGATAATCCAATTCCAGCTGATACATCAAATTGTAAATTATTGCCGACTAAATAGGTAAATCCTAAATTAAAGTTGTGATCAGCGGGAGTATTTTCAGGTAAGTAACCATACACTTCTACATATCCACCAACTGTTGAAAATAGTGAACGTGCTACGGAAAGCGTATAAATTGCAGTTGCATCGGTTGAGTTTCCATCCCATTCAGCACCTACATTATAACTTAATGCAAATTCATTTGGTAAACTATTGGCAAAAGTAAAACGGAATTGTGGATTTATTGATTGTGCTCTAAATGCTTTCTCTCCTGTTTTCAGAAATAAATGACCAATTATTGCTGTTTCTGGAATCCAACCGCTTTCTTTTGCAATTGCGATTTTTGCTCCAAAACCAAACGGACTAAAACCTTTCGCAACTTCTGTATCATTCACATAAGAGCCTAAATAATCTTGAAGTAGGCGAAGTTCAATTGATTCAGAAATACCATATCGAATTAAAGTAGTATTGTAAATAAACTCATAAGAATCAGGATTTGCATTGTCAACAAATGCGCCTGATTCTATTTGTAACCAACCTACAGGTACTAAATAAGAGGCTTCTGTCATATCTGGACGATCTGTAATAATTGATTCCTGTGCAAAAACATTTTCTGCCTTAAATAGCGTTATTGCAATACATAGTAATAGAAAAATCCCATTTTTCATTCGTAATATTCTCCTTTTTATTGTTATAAACCAAGTACTTCTTGAATTTCTAAAGTGGCATCCTTAATTCTAACTGCTTGTCCAGTCATTTCTTTCACTAGACTTGAAGTCTCCTCAGCAGCTGCCGCCGTTTGTTGAATAGTACCCTCAATTGATTTAATGGTCGATGTAAATTCTTTGAGATTAGACTTTTGTTCGGTAAAACGGTCATTTATGACAATAAGCTCTTTTTCTACTTTACTTATTTGAGAAGCATTCACATTTAATGACTCAGCAACTTCAGCACTCAAATCGACACTTTCGTGAATTTGGTATTGAGACTCACTAATTCGTGTTTCAATTTCTTTTGAAGTTTCGGTAGTTCGAATTGAAAGCTGACGGACTTCATCGGCAACAACCGCAAAACCTAAACCCGCCTGCCCTGCTCTTGCTGCTTCTACTGAAGCATTTAAGGCTAATAAATTCGTTTGAAACGAAACATTATCAATAGTTTTAGTGAGTGATGACATTTTATGACTTGATTCATTTAAATCTGTCATTGCTTTTCTTAGCTTATCAACTTGTAATTTGCTTTTATCCGATGAAATTCTGGTTTCCGTTCCAATTAATAAAGATGATTGAAGAGTCATACTATTCTCATCAATTTTACTTGCAATTTCAGAAATACTTGCAATCATTTCTTCAATAGCCGCAGCTTGTCTTGAAGCCCCATTTGCCAGATAGTCCGACGTTTTATCAAGTTGCTCAGCTCCACTAATTGATTCTTCAACAATTATATTTAGTGAATGTATTAACTTGATAATAGGGCTTGGAATTTTTACTGCTAAATACATATACAAAATCACAGATACGATTGCACCAAGGGCTATAAGAATGTAGGTAAATAACTCAGCATTTTTATTACTTACTCAACTTTCGGACTTCGTTTCTATAAAAAAGGCAGTGGTTTTCGCAAAGAAACGGTCATCCCGTGCCCTGACACGGGATCTCTGTCCAATATTATTTTACGCAACAATCACTTTTTCTTTGCATAGATTGGTTCTTAGGCTGAGATGCTGGGTCGAAGCCCAGCATGACCAAATAACATATATGAACTAAGCTCATTATGATGTGAATAAGCTCTTGTTTTCATTAATTATGCTACATAAAACCGTTAACAAAATATTTCACTTTACAAAATGTCAAAGTCCGAAAGTTGAGTTACTTAGCTCTGCATTTGCTTCAATATTTTTTGATAACACAACCATCTTATCGGTTAAATCACTAAGAGCTATTTCTAATAAATTAAAACGTTTTTCAAAATCAGATTTTAACGTTTCATTTTCTTGATTTGTGCGAATAGCTTGGGCTAAAGTATTCGCAGATTTGTAATAATTTCTAATTTCAACAATGCTTTTTGGAATAAGCTTTTTCAAATTATCATCAACTTGAACGGATTCAATTACTCTAATTTTTTCTTCGATTAGTTTGATATGATCATTAAGGTCTGTTAAATCCGTTTCAACTAAATATTGATTTTCGATTTTTCTAAGTTGTAGAATTGCAATATCCCCTTTTAAACCTTCATGCATCATGTCTATCGTTCCAATTGCTCCTTGTAATTGAACAAAACTGGATGAGTTAGTAAGATTAATTAAAAGACTATTCGTTTCTTTTTGCAAGATATACGAATAGCTTAAAGTTAACAGTACAATAGATAAAGCAGTTAATAAACCAATTTTTTTAAAAATATTCATAGATGAGTCTGATACACACGTTTAACAATAGAGGCTAAAGATAGTGAGCTTTTTTTCTTTTTTTTTTAACATTATAAGAATTAAATATATTTAAGAAAAACGAACTCTTAGTATAGTAAACCACGTTCGCAGTATTATTTTTTGTAAATAAGAGTGTTCATAAGTAAATAATTCATAATATTTTATTCATTTATATTTTTTCTTTTTTTTGAATTACAACTTTATTTATATACTATTAATTTATTCTTGATAATTACATACAACTACTATTCATTTTTTGATAAAATTTAAATAATTTTAAGATCGCTATTTATACTTAATAAACATTATTTAATGTTAGTATTTTAAGCTTTTGGGAAAGAAATATAAAATGTACTTCCTTGTCCTTTTATACTACTAAACCATAATTTCCCATTGCTTTCTTCAACTAATTTTTTGCACAGAATTAAGCCCAAACCATTCGATTCTTCTCCATTTGTACCCCTTCTCATTTTACTCGGATATTTTTCAAACAATTTTTCTTTAAGTTCTTCAGGAATCCCAATTCCTGAATCTTTAATACTGATTTGAACTTCGACATTATTGTTTGTTAGAGCAATTTCAACACTTGTATTTGAATGACTAAACTTAATGGCATTATCGATTAAATTATTAAGCACTCTCCAAATACTATCTCTATAAACAAGTGCAATTGCTTCTTCTAACTGTAAGTTAAATTGAATATTTTTTTCATCAGCTTTGAATCTTGCTACCGATACGCTGTACTGAACAAGTTCTTTTAAATCAATTCGCTCAAAGTTTTTATTATTTTCGGAAGACTGAATAACCAATAAATCCTCAATAATTTGTAACACATCAGTACCAGAGTTCCCAATAATTGTTGCCATTTTTTGAATTTCACTTTTCTGCAAATCTCGTTTCATTAAATCAGCAAAGCCAACAATTCCAGAAATAGGATTTCTTAAATCATGAGCTACAACTTTTAAAAAATGAGCATTTTGTTCCAAACTCAATTCTAAATCTTTATAAGATTGATTTAATTTAGTATTTGCGGTTTCCAATTTAAGAGAATGCTGTTTCTCAAAGTTTAATTGTTTCACATATTGCCAAATGATTATTAATAATAGAAATACACCAATAAGCACACTTCCTAGAATAGTGTTTTTAACACTATTTGTTTCTTGAAGTTGTTTTAAATTGGAACTTCTCTCTGTTAAAATAAAATTTTGTTTTATATCGACCGTGTTCCATTTCGTTGATGTTGTGTTGACCTCTTCGAATTGAGTGAAGTATTCTAAATGTGCTTTATAGGCTTTTTCAATGTCATTTATTTTATCATAATACTTCCATATTATTTTAGACAAGCGAAGATTATACTCCGGTAATTCCGTTATTTGTGATTCTATTGAAACGGAATCAATAAGTACTTTCGCCTCATTTAATTTTCCTGTTTCAATATATAAATCAGCCAATTTTATTTCCGTTAATAAGGCATCTAAATAATTTTTTTGCATCGATTTATTAATTTCAATGCTCGTTATGTAAAGAGACTCGGCAACTGAGAAATTCCCTAATTCAAAAAACACTTGACCCAAATTCCCATTAACAACTCCCTTCGCTACTTCTATATAACCAGAATCAACAATTCCTACATATTTGTGATTCGTGATTATGCTTAAAGCTCGCTCAAAATAATACTTTGCACTATCAGGTTCATTTAATTTTTGATAAGATAAACCAATATTATTATTTAGTTTTTGGAAAAAATAAAATTGTAAGTTTTTATCTGTAGTACATAATTCTCGACGTTTTAAGGTTTCTTTAAAATAATAAATCGCATCACGAAATTGATTTTGCGAATACAATAAATACCCAACTTCTTCCTCAAATTCAGAATCTAGACATTCACTTAAAGATTTTTTTGAAAATTGTCTTGCCTTATCATAATAATCTAATCCTTCGTAATAACTACCAATATTAATTAAGGAATTCCCTTTATGAACTAAAGCTAAAAAATACTGTTTGGGATAATCATGTTTCAATAGCGCAATTGCATTTAAAGCTGAATCAGAATAAACAAATACATCTGTAACCTTTCCTTTTCTATTCTTGAGTAGATTTGCTTTAATAGCATTTCTAACATAAATAGTTAATGCTTCAGGCCTTAAATTTTCGTTTTGAACGACACTATCAACTGATTGCAACGCTTTTTCAAAAGAGTAATCTCGATATATTTCACCAATTTTTTCATTTAAACGCCTAATTTCTGCTTTTGAATGTTCAATTTTAATATTATTTGAACAAGAAGAAAAAAGCAGTATAAATAAAACATAAATGGCACTAATTGAAAAATGAATAGTTCTTTTTATGCTTAGCATTTGTCTATCAACTTCAAAAGAATAAGCACTTTTCTTGATTCTATCGTTCATATTGAAAGTAAATTTTATAAACGTTATTGAGCATTCTAGATCTCTTAATACATTAGTATTCTTATAGTTAACTGATAAAGTAAATCGTTTAAATCCGGTTATTACTTTAAATTGAACTAAACATAAGTGTTGTTGCTAATGTTACATTTATTCTCTTACTTAATAAAGTATCGCACATTTTTTTACAAAACTTATTAAAGGATTTATAAATTTGAAAAAATCGTGATACAGAATCTGCTTCTTTCTAAAAATTTTTTGAATAAAATCATTTGATCTCAAGATTATAAGAATAGGAATTATTTGCGTTTAAAACGATTTCAAGCTGATTTTTTGACTTATTAAAGGAATAATAGTTCATAAATATCCCCTTTTTTATAGAAACTAAATCTAACTCAGAACATGTTATATTCTTTTTTTCCTCAGCAAATCCATGAATTACTAACTTATAAACACGTTCTGTTAATTGATTATCAAAACTACCTTCCGATTTGCCAATACTTAAACTATATTTGTTTCCTAGACTATCTGTATCAGATGAAACTGAAAATTTAGTTTGAGTAAATTTCTCTTTTTGATACTCTAAGGATTTTCCGTCATCTTCATATAAAGAATAACTTGATTCCTGTTTAGAATCCGATTTTTCATCAACATAAAAGTGAACAAGTAGAGTATCATTTTTCATTTCTTCAGTACTCTGTTTTGTCGTAATCATTGGAATAATACTTCCTGATTTCACAAAAAGAGGCATTTTCTCTAACGGTGTTTCCACTCGAATTGATTTTCCACCTACAAAGTTTTCATCGGTCCAATAATCGAACCATTTGCCTTTTGGAAGATAAATCTCTTTAGACTTCTGCCCTTCTTCAACAACCGGAGCAACTAAAAAAGCATCTCCCCACATGTAAGAAGTACTATCATTGAGTAATTTTTCATCGCTTTCATCTAACCAAAATAGAGGGCGAACCAAAGGCAATCCCGTTTTATAATTTTGATACGCCATAGAATAGATATAAGGCATTAATTGATAACGTAAATTGATGAATTTTCTATTTATTTCTTCTGCATTCTTTCCAAACATCCAAGGCTCAGTTGGATAAGCACCAACTACTTCACCTGCGCCATGTGCGCGTGTAATGGGTGAAAATGTTCCATACTGCATCCAACGAACATATAACTCGGCTGAGGTTGAATCATGTCCATAACCACCAATATCTGAATTGTGATACGCAAAACCAGACATTCCCATATTTTGAACCATAGGAATTTGAACTGCTAATCCGCCAAATGTTCGAGAAACATCTCCAGACCAAGGAATTATCCCATAGCGTTGACTTCCAGAAAATCCAGAGCGAGTTAGATTTAGAACTCTTTCGTTAGGTCTAATTGAGTTAAATCCATCAAATATTGTTTTTGACCATAATAAATTATAAATATTGTGAATTTCATCCGCAGAGCCTAAATAATGATTCATATCTGAGGGATGTCTTTCCGGTTCGCCTAAATCAGTCCAAATTCCTGCTACATTTTCCCCAAATGCGTTAATATGTTTGGTCCACCACCATTTTTGAGCATCAGGATTTGTGATATCTAGAAGTGCTGCATTGCAACCATTACAAGACCACCACTTATCTAAAATGAACGATTTCCCATTTGAGTCTTTTGCTAAATAACCCAAGGAATCCGCTTCTTTAAAATTTATTGAAGGTTCAATTATGTACGGTTCTGTAATTAAAATCGTTTTGACTCCCGATTCCTTAAAATTTTGAACCATTTTATCGTGATTTGGCCAAGATTCGGTATTCCAAATAAGATCGCCCATGTTTTTAAACCAAGCTAAATCTAAAATAATCGCATCAAGTGGAATCTTTTTTTCTTGAAAGCTTTGAACAATTCCTCGAACTTCTGCTTCATTCTGATAATGATTTTTCGATTGCATAAAACCAAAAGCCCAACGTGGAAGCAAAGGTTGTCTTCCCGTTAACCAAGTATATTTTTCTAATTGCTGAGGAATTGTTGATGCCAAAATCACATACATACTCAGTTTTTCTGAATTAACTGAATAGGATATTTTTTTTGAATCTTTAGCTCCCAAATCGAAATGACCAGGTTCGTAATTATCAAAATAAAGAGCGTAACCGTTTGTATTTGTTAAGAATGGGGCATTTAAATTAAGCGTTGGAAGTGCTGTTCTATATCCACCAAGTTGACGATTGTAACTCTCGAATTCCATTCCTCTTTTATCTAATCCAGTTCCCCGCTCTCCAGTTCCATAAAAGTGATCATCTTTTTGAAGAATGTAATTAACTGTTGTTTTTCCTTTATTTAGCTCAAAACCACTTTTTTTGATTTCACTAAGAACAAGTTTACTACTCTCATTATAAAATGAAATATTCAATGGTCTTTTTCGAATGAGTATTTTCATTTTGTCAGTCGTTAGAACGATCGAAGACTCTGTTTCACTGTAACGAAATTTAATTAATGAATCAGGTTCTTGAATAATAACTAAAGAGGAATCTCGAAAGGTTTGATTCGTTTTGCGATAATCGATTCGAACAATATCAGGAGCATAAAACTGAATCCGAGCTTGTATTTCATCGGTTTTGATCAAAAACCCAGATTTTACTTTTTCAATTCCAGTAACATTTCCAGGTTTAATTTGAGCAAAGCTGACTTCGGTAACATAGAGAAGGATTAGAAAGATGTAGGATTTCATAAAGGCTTTTTCTCAAATTAGATTATGCAATTTATTTTGCAAAATAAGGCATTAAGTGAAGAAAGATAAAAAGAAAGTCATTTCGAGTAGTGGCGCTATCGGTATCGAGCTTGTCGAGAAATCTTTGACAAAAAAAAAGTCATTTCGAGCTTGTCGAGAAATCTTCCAATTTAGTAGCAGGCTCTTTTGTTCAGTCATCGTTTAGTTTCGAAGATCTCTCCGCTACGATTCGGTCGCAGTTCATGTTTTTAAATAAATACTTACCTCATCTCTAGTCGAGATGACAAAAAGAATAAAAAGTCATTTCGAGCATGTCAAGAAATCTTCCGATTTAACAGCAGGCTCTTTTGTTCAGTCAACGTTTAGTTTCGAAGATCTCTCCGCTACGATTCGTTCACTTTTCTTGCTTTTGTATCTAGAGTATTTGCTCATCTCCGGTCGAGATGACAATTTTTTTCGTAAAAAAAAAGCTCCTTGTTATTTGCAAGGAGCTTTTTAATTTTACTTAACTACAATATTTACAATCCGTTTTGGCACAAATACTTCTTTAATAATTTGCACTCCATCAAGATATTTCGAAACGCCTTCTAATGCTTTTGCAGCGCTTAAGACTTTTTCTTTGTCCGTTGCATCTGCCATCGCGATTTTCAACTCACCACGAAGTTTTCCGTTTACTTGAATTCCGTAGGTAAATTCATCATCGACTAAATAACTTTCGTCATATTTTGGCCATTCTGTGTACGACAATTCTGTATTGACTTGCATTTTTTCCCACATTTCTTCTGCCAAGTGCGGTGCAAATGGATTCAAGATTTGTGCAAATTGTTTCATGATACTCAAAGGTTTAACTTCCCATTTTTGTGCATCATTTATAAAAACCATCATCGCTGAAATCGCTGTATTGAACTTAAATCCTTCAATATCTTCAGTTACTTTTTTGATTACGGAATGAATCGATTTCAATTGTTCTTTACTTGCTTCAACATCTTGAATGGAAGAATCCAAAGGATTTGAATCATCTTCTTCATCAACAAATAAACGATAAGAACGCTTCAAGAAACGATACACGCCTTCAACACCACGCATAGACCAAGGTTTTACTTGTTCTAAAGGTCCCATAAACATTTCGTACAAACGCAAAGCATCGGCGCCGTACTGGGAAATTACATCATCCGGATTTATGACATTTCCGCGTGATTTTGACATTTTGTGAGATTTAGCTTCTACAGCAAAATCGGTTCCTTTCAAATAGAAGAAATCCCCTTTTTTCTCTACTTCGTCTTCAGCAACTTTATGCGTCGTAAGATTTTCAGTAGAATCTATTCCTTTTACAGAAACAAGATCTCCAGCTTCATTTTTGAATGCTGTGAATTCCATTTCACCAAGAATCATCCCTTGGTTTATCAATTTTTTGAATGGTTCGTTTGTTGAAACAATTCCTGCATCGAATAATACTTTATGCCAAAAACGTGCATATAATAAGTGAAGAACCGCATGCTCTGCCCCACCAACATATAAATCGACAGGCATCCAATATTTTTCTAAATCGGGATCAACTGGTCCTCCTGTGTAATTCGGACTGATGTAACGCAAATAATACCAACAACTTCCAGCCCATTGCGGCATCGTATTGGTTTCGCGTAATCCTGCTTTTCCAGTTTCTGGATCGGTGACTTTTAACCATTCCGTAGCATTTGCCAAAGGCGGCTCACCGTTTCCAGCAGGTTCGTAAGATTCTACTTTTGGTAAATGAATCGGCAAATGTTCTTCTGAAAGTGCAATCGGAGTTCCATCAACATGAATAATTGGGAAAGGTTCGCCCCAATAACGCTGACGAGAAAATAACCAATCACGCAAACGATAGTTGATACTTTTTTGACCTAAGCCTCTGCTTTCCAACCAATTAATAATCGTTTCTTTAGCTTCAGGAACTTTTAATCCATTCAAACTTACTTCAGCATTCGCAGAATTAATCGCCACTCCATGCTGATTATCAGTATAAGCTGAGTCTTCAATATTTCCACCTGATACTACTTCAACGATTTCAATATTGAACTTTTTTGCAAATTCCCAGTCGCGTTCGTCATGACCCGGAACAGCCATAATCGCTCCTGTTCCGTAACCCATTAACACATAATCGGCAATCCAAATTGGAATTTGTTTTCCGTTTGTAGGATTGATGGCATAAGCGCCTGTGAACACACCCGTTTTGTTTTTCGCCATTTCTGTCCGATCTAATTCAGACTTTGTGGACGCTTCTTCTTTATATTTTTCTACGGCTACTTTGTTTTCAGCTGTTGTGATCACCTCAACTAAAGGATGTTCAGGTGATAAAACCATGTATGTTGCACCAAACAAAGTATCAGGACGTGTGGTGAAAACTCGAATATTTGCTTGAAAATTTTCCACAGCAAAATCCACTTCTGCACCAATCGATTTTCCAATCCAATTGCGTTGCATTTCTTTGATGGATTCTGGCCAATCTAAATCTTCCAACTCGGTCAATAAACGTTCTGCATAAGCAGTGATGCGTAACATCCATTGGCGCATAGGTTTACGGATTACAGGGAATCCTCCAACTTCACTTTTTCCATCAATAACTTCTTCGTTTGCCAAAACAGTTCCTAAAGCCGGACACCAGTTTACTGGCGCAAATGACTCATAAGCCAAACCGCGTTTGTGCAACTGTAAGAAAATCCATTGTGTCCATTTGAAATAATCTGGATCCGTTGTATTTACTTCACGATCCCAATCATACGAAAAGCCAATTGCTTGTAATTGAGATCTGAATCGATCGATGTTTTTTGCTGTAGTTTCAGCCGGATGTGTTCCTGTTTTGATAGCGTATTGTTCAGCTGGCAAACCGAATGCGTCCCAACCGATTGGGTGAAGCACATTAAATCCGTTCATTCTTTTATAACGTGCAATAATATCAGTAGCGGTATAACCTTCTGGGTGACCAACATGAAGCCCTGCCCCACTTGGATAAGGAAACATATCGAGAACATAATATTTCGGCTTTGTTCTGTCAGATTCGTCCGTCTTGAAAATCTTGTTATTTACCCAATGATGTTGCCACTTCGGCTCAATTTGTGCAGGATTATAAGTGCTCATAGAAAAAGAATGAATTCAAAAAGTTTAAAATTTCGCCGAAATATACGGGATATCTAACTCAAACTTGATGAAAAAGCTTGGGGGTGAAATAGATCTATTGACTTCACTTTAATTTAAAAGCTAAAGACATCATTTCTCTTTGAACACGTGAAATTCCAATTTCTACCGCTTCTTTTTCCCAATTCGAAACGGCATTCAACACTTCATTTAAAATAAGTTCCATTTCTGATTTGTTTAAATTGAAATATTCTCCGACTGATTTTACAAGTTCAAAATCTAAGGCATTTGATTCCAAATTGATATTTAGAGCTAAGCCATTTTTATCAATTGATGGATTCATATCGTATGCTGGTGCCAATCTCCAACCTTTATCTGACAAGATAAATCCATGATTCCGTAAATGATCATCCGTATTTGAAATGGCAATAGTAAACACAATACGACGCCATAGTTCCTTCAAATCCGTTTCAGGTGAAGCTCCATGAAATTGAATAAACTCAGCTAACTCAAGATAACTAGCCGGTTGATTTCTTAACTCAATTTCCACATGTCCCGTCATTGTCATTGCTGAAGCGAAATGAACTCTATCTGCACCTTCCCGATCAAATCGCTTTGAAAAAAACGTGTGATGCCGTTCTGATAGTTTTTCCAAACGAGCCATTGGAACTTGTATTCCAGCATCTTTTGCTAATTTCCATGCTAAATAATCCCAAGCACCTTTGTCAATAGTATCTAAACGGGATGGAAATTTTGCTATCCATAAATCTCCGTTTTCATCAATAACTGTGGATTTTGGACGCGATCCTCCTAGTGATGAACCTGGCGCCAATAAGATTTGTAACCATTTTCGAACTGATTCAATATCATCTTCTGTTTCAACCATGTTTGCAGCAAATTCAAGCTCTCGAACATTTGCAATTGGAGGAATTGAATGAAGAACATCATTATCTAAAAAGGGTCCTTCTTCATCTAATTTGAACCGTAATCCACCCATTCTTGATTCGTCAAAAACACCTAATAGAAAATCGAGTTCTGTTAAGCGTTTTGGAGTTTTTCCTGGTTCTTGAAAAAGAACTTCTCGTTTTTTCAAGAGTGTTCTTCCCCAAGTATCTGGCATAGAATCCCCAAACATTCCAAAAATAGTTTTTAGACCCGATACATATTGGTTTCCAGTAAAACTCATTAAATCAGGATCAAGAAATACATTAGGATTTTGCTTTAACCAATTCTTTTCAAAATTGAAGCTCCAAACAATGCTTCCACGAACTTCCTGTGCCGATAAAACACCAATTTTTATAGGTTCATTCATTCCAAACCAATGTGCATAAACTAATACATCTGTTTTAACCGCAGTCATACTTATAGTTCTAAATCTTGTAATTTTCGACCGAGCTCATCATCTGCGGCAATCTTTAAAAAGTCTTCATGCAAGTTAAGTACACGCAAAACATTAAAGTACGAACCGATTGCAACAGACTCTTTCCCTTGTTCAATGTAATACAAAGTTGTTCTATCTATCCCTGCACGCTCCGCAACTTGAGAAGTAGTTAGTTTTCGTCGTTTGCGTGCAAGCTTTATGTTTTGCCCAAGATGATCGAAATATTTTCGATGCTGAGGAAATATCTTTTGTTTCTTCGTTCTCATAATGTTGTTTATTTTCAACAAATTTAATCATTATGATGATAGTATTCAACACTCAACAAAATCAATCTTCATTTGATCTTATCTGATGTTGATAAGTCAAGCCATCTAAATTTCGTTTCAATTTCCCAAAATGCTTTTTCAATCCATTATTATGTTCTTTTGACTCAAACTTTTTCTTTAAGTCAGATGTCACTTCTTTTAAATTGGATTTTTTTACAATGATGATCATAACAAAATAACAAGCTAGTTCATTCTTGATATCAAAATAATTCTTTTGGGTTTGTAAAGCATAATGCACCTATGATTATCGTATTTGAACAACCTTAATCTATCCAAACAGCAACAATTGCAACAATATTCCTTGTTTTAGGATTTAACATTCTACTTATTGAAATGTACAAATTAGCTTTGCTAATCCTTTCAAATAAGATTACATTTTAAATTGAATTTGAGAAGTCAAAATGGCATTTTTGCTGAGTTATGAAAGTTTTATTAGATATTAAAGACAAAAAAGCAATTCACTTGATGGAAGTAATAAAAGGTTTTTCTTACGTAAAAGCAACTCCTATTTCAAATGAGAAAGCATTATTAATAGAAGAAATTAAAGATGCTGTTGAGCAGTTAAAAATGGTTCGGGTAGGAAAACTTAAAGCTCGTCCTGCAAAAGAGTTACTAAATGAGTTATAGTGTTCTTCCCATTCCTCCTTTTGACAAACAGTTAAAACGAATTCAAAAAAGCTAAAGCTCAATTTTATTATCTTTATTGAACTACCTAAAAATCTAACTAACATAAAATTAAATGCAAACAACGTATCATTTATCATCTGCTCAAGATATTAGCACCGATATTTTGGATGCTATCAAAGCTACCTACAAATCAAAGCCTATCACGATTATTGTTGAAGAAGATAACGACGATTTAGAATTAACTTCAGAAATGAAAATGATTTTGGATGACCGTTTACAAGAAGATGAAGCTAACTATCTGACTGCTGAAGAATCGATTGGCCTACTCCAAAAGAAGTATGGTTTATAAAATTATCGTTTCCCCGAGAGCTCAAAAAGAAATTGAAAACGCAATTGAGTATTATTCATTAAACAGTGAAGATGCTCCGCAAAATTTCATATATGAACTAAAAGAGGCTTACGCTACTCTTTCAGCAATACCATTTTTTAGAGTTCGATATAAAAATATTCGTGCAATTAGCCTCCATAAATTTCCCCATTCGCTGTATTTTGTAATCAACGAAGACACAAATACCGTTAGAATACTTTCTTGTTTTCATAACAAAAGAAATCCAATCAAGAGACCTAGAATTTAGAATCCGCAATAAAATCAATCTTCATTTGATATTATCTGTTGTTGATAAGTCAAGCCATCCAAATTTCGTTTTAGCTTTCCAAAATGCTTTTTCAATCCATTATTTTGATCTTTTGATTCAATCTTTTTCCTTAAATCAGACGTCACTTCTTTTAAATTGGATTTTTTTACAATGATGATCATAACAAAATAGTAAGCTAGTTCATTCTTGATATCAAAATAATTCTTTTGGGTTTGTAATGCATAATGCTACTTTTAAATATTGTCTTTGAACTAGTTTAATTGATCCAATTAGACAATCGATCACATTTTCTAAACATTAGTTCCACCCAAGCCTTACTCTAAACTAATTCAATACAGTATATTTGCACCATGCAAAGCAAACTTCTTTTATTTATACCTCCGTTTACTCAGCTAAATACAGCTTATCCTTCAACTTCTTACCTAAAAGGCTTTTTGGAAGATCATGGAGTTCAAGTTGATCACTGCGACTTAAGTATAGAATTGTTTACTTCGATTTTTACCTCTGATTTTTTACAAACTATTTTTGCGGAAGCTGAATTACTAGGAAATAAAAGTTTTCCTAAAGTAAAAAAAATGAAAAGCTTGTATTGCTCCCGAGTTGATGAAGTTGTCGGGTTTCTTCAAAAGAATGATTTGGAAACCGCTAAAAAACTCATTGAACCAAATTATTTCCCAAAAGGTCACCGTTTACAAAACGTAAATTCAGCTATAAAATGGGATGAAGGTGATAACGGAATAATTGACAAAGCAAAGCATTATTCAACTCTTTTTATCGAAGAAATTGGCGATTATATTCAGGCGAATGTGGATAATTTTTTTGCATTTACTAAATACGCCGAACAAATTGCAAAATCGGCAAGTAATTTTGATCAAATCGAAGAGTTTTTAAATTATCAGCCAACGGTAATTGAATTTGAACTATTGAGAATTCTTGAAGAAAAACTGACTCAATACTCCCCTGATTTAATTGGATTTACCATTCCTTTTCCTGGAAACTTATTTTCCTCCCTTCGTTGTGCTCAATTCGTAAAAGAGTTTTATCCTGAAATTTCCATTGCATTCGGCGGTGGTTATTGTAATACAGAACTTCGAAGTTTACAAGATTCCCGCATTTTTGATTACGTTGATTTTATTTCCTTAGACGATGGTGAAGGTCCTTTGCTAAACATGCTACGTTATTTGGATGGTGAAATTAGTATAGATGATCTTGAACGAACCTATGTTTTGGAAAACAATGCTGTTGTTTACAAGAATAAAGCGCCTAATACTATTTTTCATCACGAAAATTTACCGGCGCCAAGTTATGTGGATTTACCCTTCGATAAGTATTTGTCTTTTTTGGATGTAGTGAATCCTATGCATCGAATGTGGACAGATAAACGTTGGAATAAACTAACGGTTTCTCACGGTTGCTACTGGCGCCAATGTTCATTTTGCGATGTCAATCTCGATTATATTGGAAATTACCAAAACACAACAGCTGAAAAACTCACCGATAAGATTGAAAAAATAATTAAGGATACTGGAATTACGGGATTTCATTTTGTTGATGAAGCTGCTCCTCCAAAAACTCTCAAAGCTTTAGCTAAGGAATTAATCAAACGGAATTTGAAGATAACGTGGTGGACAAATATTCGTTTTGAAAAAACATTCACCTTCGAATTATGTCAATTATTGGCAGAATCCGGCTGCATTGCGGTTACCGGAGGACTAGAAGTAGCCTCAGACCGATTACTTGCCAAAATGAACAAAGGCGTTGATATTGCTCAAGTTACGAGAGTTACCAACAACTTTTCCTTAAACGGCGTTATGGTTCATGCTTATCTCATGTACGGATTCCCGACTCAAACCCAGCAGGAAACCATTGATTCCCTAGAAATAGTTCGTCAATTGTTTGAGAAAAACTGTATTCAATCGGCCTATTGGCATCAGTTCACCACAACGGTTCACAGTCCTGTCGGAAAAAATCCCGATGCATTTGGAATAAAAATTACAGGCCCTGTTTTTGAAGGATTTGCACAAAATGATTTAAGCCACGAAGACCCTCAAGGAACAAATCACATTCAGTTTACAAAAGGTTTAAACCGAGCCTTATCTAATTATCTTAACAAAACCGGCTTCGATAAAGAACTAGATTTTTGGTTTGATTTCCCGGTAGTAGCAACAAGTCATCCCAAAGATTTGATTGATGGATTTGTGAGGGGTTCTAAGTCCTCGGAAAAATAAAATTAGAAAGAATTGCTAGTTTTAGGTTCAAGATGAGCATCATATTTGAGCAATTACACGCTCGAAATTGGATGAAATTGAGTTTATTTCACAAACTGAAGATGAATTTATGCAATGTAGGCGAGTACGATCTTCTAACCTATCAAAACGTAACAATTTTAAGAGGATTACAACACTTGAATTTACCACTATCTCACCAATTTTGTATTTACATAGCTATAGGGCATTTATATTCTCCCTTCATGTAAATCCCATATTGGAAAACACATTTCATAATCATTCCAAATCAAATCACCATATTTTATTGTGAAAGATTTAAATAAATTTTTATCAAGATATTTCTTTGTCATCGGGTTTTTAGCATTTTGAAGAAAACTACTAAAATCAATGTTTTTTTCTATACCGTCTGAAAATTGAAGATGTATCACATAATCTCCTTTATAATCCGCTTTATTAATTGATACTACCATGACTTAAAGTTTTTTAGTTATTCTTTCAGATTCTATTGGTTTATTGTAAACGAAGAAATCCACCCATTTGCGAACAATATCATCTCGATATGTCTCAACTAATTTTTTGAACTTCTTCATATTTTGAGAATCCAAAGGTTCTTTTCCCGAAACTTCAGTAATTCTCACCTCTACAAATTTTCCGTTTTCAAATATCAGTTCTGCTTTGCTTTCTTTTCCTTGAAACTTACAATGCACATGAATTGGCTCATGTTCATTTGAGTAAAAGAGAATAATCAGTCCAAAATATTCATAAAGTTTTGGCATGTCTTTTTATTAACAATTTACTTTAAATCAAGATAATCTCAAATCGCAATTTGACTCAACAGAATCAAAAGTAGCTCCAAAATTGCAGGTTGATTCCCTAGAAGTAGTTCGGCAGTTGTTTGAGAAAAATTGTATTCAATCGGCCTATTGGCATCAGTTCACCACAACTGTTCACAGTCCTGTCGGTAAAAATCCCGATGCATTTGGAATAAAAATATCAGGACCTGTTTTTGAAGGATTTGCTCAAAATGATTTAAGCCACGAAGACCCTCAAGGAACAAATCACATTCAATATACAAAAGGCCTAAACCGCGCATTATCTAATTATCTAAACAAAACGGGCTTCGATAAAGAACTAGATTTTTGTTTTGATTTTCCGATTGTGTCAACAAGTCATCCCAAAGATTTAATTGATGGATTTGTGAGGGGTTTGGTTGCTAAAGAATAAAATCAGTATTCTTTTATTAATTGTAAAGACAAATCTATCTCAAATCAACGGTAGCAGTATAAAACGTTGCTAATTTTGAGCGATTCCCTATCAGATTCTGCTAAAATTGAAGAGGGCGATACAGCTCAAAAACCTCTGAAACTTTTATGCTCAAAACATTTAGCTAGCGCTTCGAGCTTTTTATTTCATCTTTTCTCAATACTAAATCTCAAAACTGTTTTTAAATTGTCAGGTGAAACCTTTCTTGCGTCACTAAGATAAATTTCTCTGTGAGTTTTTGATTTTCGATTATAATTTTCTTGCTCAGCAAAACTTTCCATGAGTTTAAAACTTTCAGGTTCACTATCATAACTGCCTAAATGCAGCATTTGAATACAATCACCTTCAATGATTTCTTCAAATCTAACTTTTTCTAATAATTCATGTGGCTTTTTCTTTTTAATCTGTTCAAGTAGTAGCAATGCAAAATTTTTGTCAACAAAATCAGGTTGACGTATCATTAATTTAAAAACAAAATCATCCTTATTTATTGTCCCGTCAAATGATTTCTTTGCTTCTTCATTCAAGTCCCAAACGCCTTCAAGTGGGTAAACAGTGTAATTAAAGTATCCTTTGGGTTCTATCCCTTTCTTGGGACTCATTTTAACGCCGTAAGATAAAGAGTACAAGACACCAATGTATTCAGCAAAAAAATCATCATTGGGATTTCCGCTTCCTTCAATTGTGAAAAATTTGAATTTTGGTAAACTTATCAATTCAGGCTTATTTTTCGGCACATAGAATTGTTTCTCGTGTTTTTTCCATTCATGTTTCATATTTGGTCTCCTTTTCTGTTAAAATTTAAAATTAGTTTTATCAAATGACAACCTTGTGTCAGTAGCAGATTCTTTTTTTAGCATGACTTCCAACATTCAATTGTAGTAGCAGTAAGGGTTTGTTAGTAACTTACCAATCTGCCTATACCGAATTTTGAGCGGGGTAAAATGCTTAACTATTCATTGAAACCCTTATTTCTGCTACATTTTTTTGCGCATTTGTGCTTATTATTTCTTCTTTGCTTGTTTTATCATTAATTGAAATGCTAAGTTTGAAACTAACCAATTTGAAACTGATCCCACTGTTTCTTATGCAAACTGTTAGCGATAGTTATTCTTTTTTAAGCACAGAATCTAAAAATGTAAACACTTTGTTAATGTTTTCTTTTGATTCAAATTGTTCTCCACCGTGTTTTGCTCCTCTCAATATTTCAAAAGTAACTTTATCTTTTCCTAAAATTTCGCTTAGTTTATTGTAAAAATTTATTGATTGTTCAATAGGCACATATCCATCTTCTGTCCCGTGCTGAATAAAGAAACTGGGGTCATCCAAAGAAATATAGGTTTCAGGATTTGCTCTTGTTTCTAATTCAGGAACATCTGAAAGTTGTTTCCCTAATAATTTGCTTTCTGGAGAATTTGCCTCACTGTGATTTGCATCCCCTTTGCCACTTGCTTTAAATTGTTTGTCCATTTCTGAAAAACGTATTGGACCAAACCAATCTACAACTGCTTGTACCTTATCCGAAATATTCGGATTGTTCATCGTTTGACTTTCAAAAGCCTCTCCTCCACTTGTTCCTGCAAGTGCCGCTAAATACCCACCTGCAGAACCACCCCAAAGTGCGATTTTTGTGGAATCAAAATGAAACTTATCCGCATTTGCTTTAATCCATCTTATGGCTGTTTTTACATCATTAATTTGAGCAGGGAAAACACTTTCATCGCTTAAACGATAATTAATACTTACAACGGCATAAGCTCTTTTAACACCTTCCAACATTGGCACTACTTGCTTGTCTGCTTTATCACCAAACAAAAAAGCACCACCATGAATAGACACAATAACTGGCAAATTTTCCGAAATGGTATCAGGCAAATAAATGTCAAGTTTTTGGGCTTTTGATTCATTAGAATAAGCAATATCTAAATGCTTATTTTTAATCCAAGAAGTATCTGCATCTTTGGGTTTCATACTGCAAGCTTGAAACATCAATGAAATTAAGATTACTGTTGTTATTTTTTCCATGATCTTACGTTTTTTAATTATCGCAAACGATAGTTTGTGAATTAACTCAATCATAAAAATACCAATTAATCCTAAATTAACAAGGGTTTAGACTGGTTTATTTTCGCATATTTAAGTAATTAATTCTAATTTACTTATACCGATTATTTCTGCTAATAATTATTATTATCAAATAAATTTTTTTGACTCAAAGATTTTGTGGATTCGGAGAGTATCGTTCGGTTTTTAGATGCTTATGTGGATTCTCTTGATTTGGCTGAGCTTGATTTTGTTCTGGCTCAGGATTCAGTGGAAGGTCGTCCTGCGTTTACGTCTTCGGTTTTTCTTAAATTGTATTTGAATGGTTATTATAAAAGGATTCGATTATCTCGCCGTTTGGAAAAAGAATGTTACCGAAATGTGTAAGTGTTTTGGCTTTTGGGAATCTCAGGCCAAATTATCTCAGTATTGCCGATTTTCGAAAAGTGAATCCAGCAGCTTTGAAGAAGGTGTTCACTTCTTGCGTACTGTTTTTGCAGGATTTGGATCTCATTGGTGGAAAAGTAATTGCCGTTGATGGAACTAAAAATCGTGCAAGTAATAGCAAGAAAAACAACTATAATCCGAAGAAAATTGAGCGTCATTTAGCTAATATCGAGACAAAAAACGGCAATGGGAAAAGCTCAAAGCAGATCTTAAAGCGCTGACCTATAAAACCATCCCCATGAGTTTTGATGAACGGATAAAACGACTAAATTGGCTCATACGAGGTTGGACGAATTACTTCAAACTAGCATCTATACACGGAAAATTGAAGAAATTGGACGAATCGGTGCGATACAGATTTTGGAATAAACCCTAACGCAAACGGAAAAATCGGTTACGCTTAGGTGTTGAACCCAACCACGCCTATGCATGGATTAGAACAAGAAAAGGTGGCTGGCGCATAGCTCAAAGTCCGATTCTAAACACTACCATTACCTTAGCACGATTAAAATCGAGAGGATATATAGCACGATGCTAGACTACTATCAGAAAATAAGGTCAAGTTCATGAACCGCCTAATACTTGACCCGCTTGGTTTACCCTGAGCGAAGTCGAAGGGCACGGTGGTGTGAGAGGCGCACTTCGTTACAATTTGTAGCAGAGCCGCTTACTCGATTGTGTCAAGTTGGTAATTTAATTCTTTGTCCGATTTTTCTATTTTCAGGTTTTCTCCTGCAATCCCAAACCATAATTATCAAAATCAATTGATCAAATATTTCATAAAGTATTTGATAATCTCCTGTGATTAATGCTCTCACAGAGTCTAAATCCGTTTTTGTCCCAATCATCGGATTTTTGGATAGTAATTTGATGCTATTATTAATTTTTGAATTTAATCTAACACTATATAAGGATGACCCATTTCTCCTTATGTAAAAATCAAGTATATCAAATAAATCAAGTCGAGCCTCAGATGACCATTCTACTCTGATTTTAGCCATTGATTTATTTCATATTGTAAGTCATCATGAGAAATAGATTGTCCATTTTTTAATTCTTGTCTGGCAATATCAATGCGTTTTTTTTGAAAATCACTCAATTTATATTCTCCATCGGAAACTTTTGA
>Ga0100402_1001129_pt1 | contig 31022 bp, 36 predicted proteins | sample CryGeyme20150102_FD_80419 | JGI IMG/M metagenome (GOLD analysis project Ga0100402, IMG submission 80419) | Groundwater microbial communities from Crystal Geyser aquifers in Utah, USA - Crystal Geyser metaG 2015-0102 | ecosystem: Environmental > Aquatic > Deep subsurface > Groundwater | place...
AAAAGGTATTAGTAAGTGGCATGGTAATATTTCCACCTTCTGCTAAAGCATTAAAAAGTTTATCTGCTTCAGCTTTGCTGTCAGTTGAAATGGAAATGGAAAAATTATTACCTAGTTTAAGTGATGGAGCCCATTCTCCACCTGTGTCGCTTCCCATTAGTACTGATTTTCCTATGGGTAATGAAACATGCATAATTTTGTTTTTACTGATACTTGTCATTCAAGCCAATACCTTGCATTATCATAGGTTTAATCTTTTCAATCCTTTTGTGTTTGGTAGCTTCCTGCTTTGCTTCATTGATATAGATACTGTATTCCTTTTGCTTTCCAGGTGTAAATTTTTCGAATGCAGTTTTCAACCCTTTGTCTTTTTTTAATTCGTTTTCAAGTAATTGGGGTACAGGTACAGGCGTAAATTTAACAGGTTTTATTTTTAGTCCTTTTTTCTCCACTTCTATGGCTTCAGCGATATATTCCAGTATTTTGCGTTCATCCATTTCATTTTTAGAGGTAAAACGCCATTGCCGCAACGATTTGGTTTTGCCTTCTTGTGCATTAACAAGCACGTTGTATTTGTCATTTAAAAATACACCGTTATAAAACCATATTGAAAAAAAGTTGTTGAATCCACCAAAGCTTACCACATTATTTCCTTTGTAGGTAAATACTTCTGTACCCCATTTGATGGTTTTTTCTAAAGGCGTTTTGTCAAGGATGGAAGCAATAAGCACTAGCTCTTCTTTCCATTGCGTATTTTTTTGCATCATATTTCAGGATTTATTTGTTTCATTACAATGACCGAAACATCCGTTTATGTTTCAAAAATAAACAAAAAGAGAATTTATTGAGCGATTTAGGGCATCGAATTACTGATTATTAGTAAGTTTTTATAAATTATAAACCAACATCAATCATTTTCCAATATAGAATTTAAGATAATGTTTCGGAATAAAATGTTACTAATCCAGTGGTTATATCGTGTGTTCCTCCTACTATTCCTATTTCACCATTTTCAATCATTTCTTTTAAGATGGGACTGCGTTGCATTATTGATTTAACTGTTCGCTTAACATTAATGGTTGAAACATTTTCTACGAATTCTGCATTGCTGGAATTGCGGTTTTTAGTTGTAGAAGTTTCATCATCCACAGCAGGTCTTATTTTGCTAAGTAATGCGGTAAGATTTCCCATTTCAACATGATCGCAAGCTCCTTTTACTGCTCCGCATTTGGTGTGTCCCAATACCACAATTATTTTTGAACCTGCTACTTTACAAGCAAATTCCATACTTCCTAGTATATCTTCGTTGATGATGTTCCCTGCAATTCGTACACTGAAAATATCGCCCAAACCTTGGTCAAAAATAAGCTCTGCAGAAGTTCGAGAGTCTATGCAACTTAAAATAACTGCAAAAGGGTGTTGCCCATCTGAGGTTTCATTGGCTTGTTGCAAAAGATTACGGTTTATTTTTAGGTTGTTTACAAACCGTTTGTTTCCGTCTTTCAATAATTCTAATGCCATTGTAGGTGTAATGGCAGTTTGCATTTCTTTTGTTAATGTTTTCATTTTATTTTGGTTTTGATTGTTTCTAAATAGTTTAATTACTATGTAACAGGTTCAATAAAGTTTATTTTTTCAACGGTGATATTTTTTGTTTTGGCATTGCTCTCATAATTCATTATCAGTTCTATAACATCGTAATTAATGGATACGGATTTTGTGCAGTCAATAATCACTTTTGAGTTAGGAGGAATATTGTTTAATGCTTTTACAACACTAGCTTTATTAAAGAATGAAACTTCCTCGGCTAATACGATGTGGTAAATTTGTTGCCCATTTTCAGAGGTAACAACATCTTTCATGTGATGAGAATTACGATAACTGTGATACAAGGCATAGCCACCACCAACTATCATTCCTGCAGTAATGCCCATTAATAAATCGGTAAGAAGAATGGCAACAACAGTAACAATGAAAGGAATAAACTGCTCATGACCTAATTTATACATCTGCCTGAAAAGAGAGGGCTTGGCTAATTTGTAACCTACCATTAAAAGTATGGCGGCTAAACTTGCTAAGGGTATCATATTCAAAATGCTTGCAATTGTCAAGGCACTTATCAGTAAAAAAAATCCATGTATAATTGCAGACATTTTTGTTTTACCGCCAAAAGAAATATTTGCCGAGCTGCGAACAATAACTTGTGTAACAGGCAAACCACCAATTAAACCTGAAATTACATTGCCTAATCCTTGGGCTTTTAATTCTCTGTTTGTTGGTGTAATTCTTTTGTAAGGATCTAGTTTGTCAGTTGCTTCTACACAAAGTAGGGTTTCCAAACTAGCTACAATTGCCAATACAATTGCTATTTTCCAAACTTCAAAATTTGTAATTGCTGAAAAATCAGGTAAAGTGAACTGGCTAAAGAAACCTGATAAATTCTCAGGAACTGGAACTCTAACTACTTGGTCGGCTGCTAACGAGAAACTAAGAATGTTACTTTGAAATAAATTAAACATTACAATTCCAAAAACTACCACCACAAGTGGACCATTAATCATCCCAAATATTTTATGCTTTTTAGTTAATACAGTGTCCCAAAAAATCAATAGAGCTAATGAAATAACTGCTATCATTAATACTCCTGGAGTTACAAATTCAAATGCTTTGAAAATTGCTGAAAAAGTATTTTGTCCATCTGCTTGAAAAAATTCTACATCTCCAAAAGCATCTTTATCCCAACCCAAAGCGTGAGGTATTTGTTTTAGAATTATTAAAAGCCCAATACCTGTCAACATTCCTTTAATTACCGATGAAGGAAAGAAGAAGGCTATAAAACCTGCTTTTGCATAACCCAAAATGAGTTGAATCACTCCAGCAAGAACAACAGCCATTAAAAATGCTTCCCAAGAACCACCAAGCGTAGCGATGGAGGTTAAAACGATAACCGCTAAACCTGCTGCGGGTCCGCTCACGCCCAAAGGAGAATCACTAGCAATACCTACTACAATACCACCAACTATTCCGGCAATAATTCCAGCAAATAAAGGTGCTCCTGAGGCAAGAGCTATTCCTAAACATAAGGGGAGTGCTACAAAGAATACGACTATACTCGCTGGTAAATCGTGTTTGATGTCTTTAAAGAGATGTGTCATAATGATGTTTTTTAAATTCGTGGACAAAGATAGTAATATTATTTTTAATAATAGTATTACTATCATAAAAAATATACTTACTTTTGTGATAAATTAACAAATGATGGAATTACCTCTAAAAATAAAAATGAATAAAAAGTTGTTTCTCCGCAATCCCGAAGAAACAGAATTAGGTAGAAAGATTATAGAACATAGTATTATACATATTCATAAAATTGGATTTGAAGCATTTACATTTAAAAAATTAGCGAAGGAAATAAAGACCACCGAAGCGGGAATTTATCGTTATTTTGAAAACAAACACCGCTTACTTCTTTACATTGTAGATTGGTATTGGAGTTGGCAGGAATACCGATTGATTTTTCAAACCAACAATATAACATCTCCCGAAATCAAAATTAAAAAAGCAATACAACTTCTGTCTTCTCCTGTGGAAGATGATACTACAATTGATTACATCAGCGAAAAAATTCTCAATGAAATTGTTATGGCGGAAGGAGCGAAGTCATTTCTTACCAAACATGTTAGAGAAGATAATCAGGATAAATTGTTTAAACCATATAAAGATTTATGTGTAAGAGTTGCAGGTTTTATAAAGGAATACAATCCTAAATATAAATATCCACATTCATTATCCAGTACCATTGTAGAAATGGCTCATTCCCAAAAATTTTATATGCATAATCTTCCATCACTAACTGATTTTGGAGGGGCAAAAGATGAAAAAAAATTAGTTTCCTTTTTAGAAGAATTGGTTTTTTCAAATATTTAAAAAAATAAACCCAATTTCAATTAATCCTTCAATGAATTTTTGGCAGCTTGTTCTATGAGTTGGTCGGAAAGTTCTTTGCCTAAGTAGTTGTTTACCAAATAATGTCCTAAATAGATTAACGGAGTTAGTAAAATAGCAATTATTAGTTTAAAAGTATAACCAGTTAGGGCCGCATTTATATATTCATCTGTACTCATTTTACCTGTTAACCAAAAAGCAATACCTAATACAATAAACGTATCTATTAACTGAGAAACTACGGTTGAACCTGTACTTCTCAGCCAAATCATTTTTCCGCCTGTTCTGTTTCTTAGCAACCAAAATATGAACACATCAACAAATTGAGAAACCAAAAAAGCAATAATACTAGCAAAGATAATCCACATGCTTTGTCCAAAAACAGCCTGAAATTGTTCGTCTGTAACAGCAGAAATACCTTTTGCTGCAGGAATGTTGATGGAGAAAAATAAGACGATAAAAGCATAAGCAATAAGAGAAGCAGTAATGAACGTCAGTTTTTTCACACCATTTTTACCATAATATTCATTGATGAGATCGGTAGTAAGAAAAACCACAGGCCAAGGAATAATACCTATGCTCATAATAAACGGACCTAATTGAATGATTTTTCCACCAATTAATTCCGCTACTACGGCATTGGTAATGAAAATACCTGCTAAAATGGTAAAAACAATATCTCTTTTGGTGTTGAACATGAAAGACAAATTTATATTTAAATAATTCCTTTATCCAATAAAATTTTGGTTTTTAAAATTCCTGCAACCGAAAGACTGTCGGTAATTGTTCCATTCATTACCATTTCAAAAGCTTCATCAAAACTTATTTTTTTAAGTTGCAACACTTCGTCCTCATCGGGTTGAGGTTCAAAATATGCTAAGTCTTTTGCTAAATAAATGATTCCCACTTCGTCAGAAACAGAATTGCTGAGGTGCATATCCAAAATTTTTTTCCACTGATTTGCTTTTATTCCTGTTTCTTCCAACAATTCTCGTTGGGCAGATTCAAGAGGAGGGATGCCCAATTTACCACCTCCTTCGCAAATTTCCCAACTGTATTGATTTAACGGATAGCGATATTGACCAACCAACCAAGTATTATTTTCTTCATCTAAAGGAATTATACCTATGGCGATGTTTTTAAAATGAACTGTTCCATAAATACCATCATTTTCTCCAGCGTCAAGTACTTGATGTTCTGTAACAGCAATCCAAGGGTTTTCGTACTTCAATTCGCTTTTTAAGGTTTTCCAGGGGTTGTTCATTTGTGTTTTAATGTTGAATTAATTAGTCTCTGTCCATAAAGTGAGAGTTTGAGTCAGAATGTTCGAGTTCGAGGTTTTGATGAACTGAAAATCAGGAGTCCCGATAGCTATCGAGATGACTGATTTGAAGGTCGAGAATAACGAAGAACTTAGCGAAGCGATCTCATGAAAACCTTAAAAAAAACAATAAAAGTTTTGAATAAATCGGACATTCTGACTCAAACTCTAATTAGCTTCCAAAAACTTTTTTCAAAATATCGGTAACACGAGCAGCAGGATTTAATCTAATGTTAGCTTCCTCTTTTTGTATCATTAAAAATAAACCATCCATTGCTTTTGTTGTAACATAATCTTCTAAATCTGGATTTTGTTTTTCTGTGAAAGGAATTTTGTTGTAAGCCGATATAATTGGATTCCAGTATTTGGTTACTTCAACAGTAGAAATGGCATTTTTAACAATAGGATTAAATTTTATTTTTAAGCTTGCTGAAGTTTTTTCTCTAAGGTATTGTGTCGCAGCGTTATTATTACCTTTTAAAATAGCAAAACCATCAGCAATACTCATGTTTTTTATTGCATCAACAAAAATGGGAGCAGCCTCTTTTGATGCTGTTTCAGCAGCTCTATTCAGCGTTAGCACAAATTCATCTACTTGTTTTTTCATTCCAATAGCCTCTACTTTTTCTTTTACTTTTATTGCTTCAGCAGGAAAAGGAATAAAAATTTCAGGATTTTTATAAAAACCATCCAACCTTGATGTTAAGGCTGTAGAATTGTTTGTTCCTATAGTTAGAGCTTCTTTTAAACCACTAATTACTTCAGAATTTGTGAGAGATGGCGTGCTAGTTGAGTTGTTTACTTCATTTAAAACGGAAGTCATTTCAGCACAACCAAAAGCTGTGAATGAAACTAATGTTAATGCTATAATTTTTTTCATTGTATATAAATTGATTTGTTTTTCAAAAATAGTTTTAAGTTGTGGATTTTGGCAAAAAAAAGTTTAAAAAATATATTTCAAACCGAGTAAAAGTTTATCGTGGCTCGATTCACTAGTAAAAATATGTGCATTGGATAAATGATTAAACCCCACTGAAAAAGTAAAATGAGTACTTAATGGTTTACTAATATAAAAGCCTTGTAAAACATTGAAACCACTGTCTAAACCATCGTTTGCTTTTTTTGATGCTTCTACCCATACAACACCTGTGATGTATTCTAAGTACCAATTTTTTGTAATTAGAATGCTCAATTGAAAGCCTAAACCTGAGGTATTACTTACTCTATCATTCACGCTAAAAATAGCAGTTGGTTTAATGATAAATAAGCGTTGATTAAATTCTCCTTGATAGGAAGTAGTATCAGAAAAATTTTTAGCATAATCTACCGACCATTGAAAAGGTAAGTATATAAGCGAAGAAAAACCAATTCCATCACCAAATTTTGCATCACCAATTTTTCTAGCTCGATAGGTGTCTGCATAAAAACCTATTTTACCACGAACAATTTCAAATGAAACTTTTCCTTTGTTGATTTGTCCTAATAACAGAGTAGGAGATAGGTAACACAAAAAAAATAAAATAATAATGTGTTTTTTTTTAAGCATATAATTTATTTCGTATGGTTTTCAAAGTTATACCAATTGTAATTATAAAAGTAAGTTGATTATTAATATCTAAAGAATTATTTCTTACCTTTGGATAAATTAAATTAATTTTTTATGTTCAGAAAAGGAATTGCCATACTATTAGCTGTATTAGTTTTTTTCTTCACAGTACTTTCTTTATTAGCTATTTGGGATATTATTGACATTCAACATATCGTTAGAAGAAGTTTAAGTTCGTTGTTTATAATCTTTGTATCTTCAGCTGTGATGTTGTTTATTTTTTCTGTTTTATACAAGGGAGGGGATAATACCAACAATCCAAAAATTCCAGAATAAATAAATTTCTAAAAAAAAATGCTATATTTGTCGGCTATGTAACTTTTTTTAAAAAGTTTCGTTTGTTATATTTGTAATTATAAAAATTTAATGCCTATAAGAAATATTTACTCTTTTTAAATAAACTTTTAAATCGGTTCGCTGTGTTTTTTTAAAGTTTTTGTATTTACTAACAAAAAAAGAGAGGGCATTATGAAACTTTCCAAACTTTCAGAAAAAGAGTTAGTTCAATCCTATATTAAAGGAAGTGAAGCTGCTATTGAAGAATTAATTACTCGACATAAAAGTGGTGTGTTTACTTACATTGTTTGTAAAGTAAGAAACGAAGCACTTGCGGAAGATATTTTTCAAGATACGTTTATTAAGGTAATCAATACTATAAAACGAAAAAAATACAATGATGAAGGTAAATTTTTACCTTGGGTTATGCGTATCGCTCACAATTTAATTGTGGATCATTATCGAAAATCTAATCGCATGAGTACTACTTCAGGAACTGATGATTTTGATATTTTTGATGTTGTTCAGTGTCCAGATAGAAATATTGAACAAGATTTAGAAACGAAGCAGTCATATAGCGATATAAAAGGATTGATAAAATTTTTGCCAGATGACCAAAAAGAGGTATTAATGATGCGAATGTATTATGATATGAGTTTTAAAGAAATATCAGAATCAACCAATGTGAGTATTAACACTGCTTTAGGGAGAATGCGTTACGCTTTAATTAATCTTCGGAAAATGATAGCTGAACGTAATATTAGCTTAACTGTTCATTAAATTAATGGGTTCATTAATTGGGTGCTATTTGCCAAAATATTAAAATACTTGGTATTTGCAAATTTTTGTAAGGTTAGTAAATGTTCCATTCTGTGGCAATCTGTACCAACAAAATCAATTAAATTGGCATCAACCATTCGTTCTGCAATTTTTTTTACTTCAGGAGAATAATGCCCAGTTAATGAAAGCAGATTTAATTGCAATAAAATTCCTTTTGCTTTTAATTCCTCAAATTTTTCAAAGTTTTTATGCCAAAAGCTGTAACGCTCTGGATGAGCCAAAATAGGTTTGTAGCCATTGGTTTGAAATTTAAAAACAATTTCCTGAAAATTTCGAGGCTCTTGCATAAAAGGTAATTCAAATAATACATGATTATCTCCAAAAGTTAAGATTTGTTTGTTGTCAATTAAAGTTTCCAATCCATCGTCTAAATTGTATTCAGCAGCTGCTTCTATTTTAATGTTAATATTGTTTTTAATTAATTTGGCACGAATTTTTTCTAAGCCACCTAGAATATTTTCGGGCGTGTTTTTATAAAAATCACACATAATGTGAGGCGTAGTAATGATTTTTTTATAGCCCATAGCTTTAAACTCCCGAATCATTTCAATGGAAGTTTCCATGGTTGGCGATCCATCATCAATACCCGGAATTAAATGCGAGTGCATATCTGTTTTAAACACTGAAAAATCAATGGCTGAATAGCGTTCTTTTTTACTGAATATGTTACTAAAAAATCCCACTTATTTTGAATTTACTTTAAACCAATCTATCGTAATTTTTAAACCTTCTTCTATAGAGAAATCAGGATGGTAATTTATCAATTCTTTTGCTAACGAAATATCAGCCAACGAATCTTTCACATCTCCTAAACGAGTTTCTCTATAAATAGGTTCAACTTTATTACCAACAATGTTTCTTATCTTAAAAAATAGATCATTTATTGTTGTTCTTCCGCCAAAAGCGATGTTCATTACTCTTCCTTTCACATCCTTATCAGTAAACAACGCTTTAATATTTGCTTGAACTACATTTTCGACAAAAGTAAAATCTCTACTTTGTTCCCCATCGCCATTTATAAAAGGCGATTTATTTTTTAAAACAGCATCCATAAACAAAGGAATGGCAGCAGCATAAGCTCCGTTTGGACTTTGGTTGGGACCGAATACATTAAAATAACGTAATCCAACCACATCTAACCCATAAGTTAGTGCAAAAACATTGGCATACAATTCTTTTGTTCTTTTGCTTACTGCATAAGGCGACAATTGATTACCTATTTTATCCTCCACTTTTGGCAACTCTTTACTATCGCCATAAACGGATGATGAACTTGCAAAAACAATTCGTTTTACGTTGCTATTTTTTGCTGCGGTTAGTATATTTAAAAATCCTGTTGCATTAGCTTCGTGCGTTGCTAATGGGTTTTCTATGCTTCTTGGTACAGAACCTAAAGCAGCTTGGTGAGAGATATAATCTACATTTTTTACTACTTGCTGACAAGTTTTAAAATCGGTAATATCGCCTTCAATAAATTCAAAATTGGGTAAACCAATAAACTTTTCTATGTTTTTTAAATAGCCATTCGATAAATTGTCTAACACAACTACTTTTCCTGCATGGTATTTTATTAAATACTCCACTAGGTTAGAACCAATAAAGCCTGCTCCACCCGTAACTAAAAATGTTAGTTTTGAAATATCGATGGTATGGAAAGGTTTGTTGTACATTTTGGATTTACGATTTTGGATTTACGATTTTTTATCTACTTGCATACTGTTTTTCGTAATAGTTTTGATAAGCTCCAGATGTTACATTGTTTAGCCATTCTTCATTGTTCAAGTACCAAGCTATCGTTTTTTCAATTCCTTCTTCAAATTGTAAAGATGGAGTCCAACCTAATTCGTTTTTTAATTTTGTGGAATCAATAGCATATCTCAAGTCATGTCCAGCTCTGTCTGTAACATAAGTAATTAGTTTCTCTGACTCACCTTCAGGTCTTCCCAATTGCTTATCCATTACTTTACAAATCACTTTTATCAAATCGATGTTTTTCCATTCGTTATGTCCACCAATGTTGTAGGTCTCGCCCACTTTTGCTTGATGAAAAATAACATCGATGGCTCTAGCATGGTCTTCTACCCACAACCAATCTCTAATGTTTTCGCCTTTTCCATAAACTGGCAACGATTTGTTGTTTTTTATGTTGTGTATAAATAATGGAATCAATTTTTCAGGAAACTGATGTGAGCCATAATTATTGGAACAATTTGAAATTACAACAGGCAAACCAAATGTGTGATAATACGCTCGAACTAAATGGTCGGAGCTGGCTTTTGATGCAGAGTAAGGACTTCGTGGGTCATAAGGAGTTGTTTCTTCAAACATTCCTTTATTTCCTAATGAGCCATAAACTTCATCTGTTGAAACGTGGTAGAAAAGGTTTGAGGTTTGTCCCACCCCAACCCTCCCAAAGGGAGGAAGTTCCCCCTCCTTTGGAGGGGTTAGGGGAGGATTTAAGGTTTTCCAAATACTACGGGCTGCATTCAATAAGTTTGCTGTTCCAACAATGTTGGTCATAATAAATTCCATCGGGTTAGCAATTGACCTATCCACATGCGATTCTGCTGCCAAATGAATGACTGAATCGAACTGGTATTTATCAAACAAATCATGAATAAATTCAGCATCAACAATGTCTCCTTTCACAAATTCATAATTCGGAGCATTTTCAATATCGGTAAGGTTTGCAAGGTTACCAGCATAAGTCAATTTATCCAAATTAATTATATTGTAGTTAGGATATTTATTTACCATTAATCTCACTAAATGGGAGCCGATAAATCCTGCTCCGCCAGTTATTAAAATTGTTTTTGAGTTCATAAAGTTATAAAGTTGAAAGTTTAAGAATTTAGAAGTCATTTTGGTATTGTTCTCGATACAGTTCAATTCCGCAAATGCTTCATTAAACTTACTCGAACTGACTTTCACTTATTGCTTCATTTTAAAATTGTTACATTAATTAAAGACTCCAATAAGTCATATTTTTTATTTTACCTCTATAAATTCCTTTTATATCAACTAATACAGGGTTTTTAGAAGTGATGGATTTAAAATAATCTTCGTTTAAATTGCTATATTCGGCATGGTTCACAGCTATAAAAACAGCATCGTAATCATTGGCAATTTTATCAACCAAACCAAAGCCATATTCATGTTTTAAATGTTCAGAACTTGCGTGAGGATCTATTACTTCCACCTTAACGCCAAAAGAGATAAATTCTTTAACCACATCGGCAACTTTTGAGTTTCTAATATCGCTTACATCTTCTTTAAAAGTAGCTCCCATTACTAAAACTTTGGCTTCAGCAATATTTTTTCCAGCTTTAATAATTTTCTTAACGGTTTGTTTAGCTACATAACCACCCATTGAATCGTTTACAAAACGACCAGCATTTATAATTTGAGCGTGGTATCCTAATTCTTTTGCTTTGTAAGTGAGGTAATAAGGGTCAACGCCTATGCAATGCCCACCAACTAAGCCTGGAAAAAACTTTAAGAAATTCCATTTAGTTCCAGCAGCTTCCAACACATCGTAAGTATTTATTCCCATTTTATTAAAAATTATGGAAAGCTCATTCACTAAAGCAATGTTTAAATCTCGTTGCGTATTTTCAATAATTTTTGCAGCTTCAGCTACTTTTATTGATGCAGCTCTATGTACCCCAACTTTCACCACTTCTTCATACACTTTTGCAATTTCTTCTAACGATTCATCGCAACAACCAGAAACTACTTTTATCACATTGGTTAGGGTGTGTTTGGTATCTCCTGGGTTAATTCGCTCAGGAGAATAACCAACTTTAAAATCGGTTTTATATTTTAGTCCCGATAATTGTTCTAATACAGGAATACAATCTTCTTCGGTACAACCAGGATAAACAGTAGATTCAAATACTACATAATTGCCTTTTTTAAGCACTTTTCCAACTGTTTTTGATGCTCCAATTAAAGGGGTTAAATCGGGTAAATTATGTCCGTCAATTGGAGTTGGAACGGCTACAATAAAAAAAGTAACATCTTTTAAATCTTCAATATTAGTGGTAAAATGAATGTCGCAATTTTCAAATGCAGTAGCATCTAATTCCTCACTTGGGTCGATGTTGTTTTTCATCATATTTACCCTTTCTTGATTAATATCAAACCCAATAACTTGCATGGTTTTGGCAAATTCAAGTGCTATTGGTAGTCCAACATATCCCAAACCAATAACCGCTATCTTAGTTTCTTTGTTTTTTAATTTTTTATAAATACCCATGTTCTTTTAGTTTAGAAGTTTGAGGTTTGAGATATTAATGTTCTAAAGGCTCTCTACTGGTATGTCGTATTCTTAAAATATAGATAGTGCTATCATTTAAATAATAAGATATTCTGTAGCTGTAAACTATACAAGCCCGATAGTTTCCATCATTATGTTTTTTAAAACGATCTAAAGGATGTGCTATTGGATATGTTGCTAATTTTTCGATTTCTTCTAAAATCGCATTGCCCACAATAAAAACAGCCGTTTCAGATTCTTTGTATAAATACTCAAGTATTTCATTAAAGTTTATGGAAGCTTTTCTATGCCATTCTATATCTATTTTCTTTTTAGCCATTTTTTACTTTGGTTTACCACTTCATCGTGGCTGAGGCTTTTACCTTGTTTAACTTCCTTTAAAGCCAATTCTATTTCAGTATTGTATTGTTCTACACTGATACGTTTTTCCTGTGTATCTATATGTAAAATATTTTTCACAATAGCTAACACCAATGCCTGTTGCCGTTCTGATAATAGTGGTAAATATGTGTTTAGCTCTTTTGTTGTTGTAATCATCGTATTTAGATTTTGTTCATTACAAAGATAATTATTTTTTCCTCAAACTTCCGACTTCCAACTTCTGTCTTCTTTATTTCATTACCGATTTATCTCTCAATGCATAAATTCGCTCAATTATTTCCACCACTTTTAAACCTTCTAAAGCATTTGTCGTTGCAGTTGTTCTTCCTTTTATAGTATCTATTACATTCTCGATAATAAAATGGTGATTTGCTGCAGAACCTTTATAAACTCCATAATCGTTTGGGGGATTCGCTTCTGCAAGTTTAGGCATTTTATAGCCATTAATATTACAAACTTCTACCTCATTCATATATTGACCCCCAATTTTAACACTTCCTTTTTCGCCAATAATGGTAATACTACTTTCTAAATTTTGTGTAGCAACCGCTGTTGAATAATTGATACAACCCATACCTCCATTAATAAAATCAAAGTTTACAAATCCTGAATCTTCAAAATCAGTAGAGTTTTGATGTGTAAAATCTTTAAACTTCGCTTGAATGTTGGTAATATCGCCAAAAAGCCAATACATAATATCGATAAAATGAGAGAATTGAGTAAAGAGTGTTCCTCCGTCTAATTCTTGCGTTCCTTTCCAGCCACCTTTTTTGTAGTAACGGTCGTCTCTGTTCCAATAACAGTTTAATTGCACCATAAAAATTTCTCCTAACACTTTCTGATCAACTATTTCTTTTATCCAAACCGAAGGAGGGGAGTATCTATTTTGCATTACACAAAAGAAATTTCTAGAAACTTGCAGGGCTTTAAAAATTATTTTTTCACAATTCGCTTTAGTCAAGCCCATTGGTTTTTCGCAAACCACATGGTATTTTTTTTCTAATGCTTTTATTGAGTGTTCGGCATGTAATCCATTTGGAGTGCAGATTGTTACAACGTCAATAGCTATGTTACTGTTTAGTAATTCGTCAATTGAGTTAAAAAAAGGCACATTATATTTTTCAATACCTAAATTTTCTTTTGGATATGCATCACAAAGTGCTACCAATTCGGCTTCTTTGTTTAGTGTAATCATTTCTGCATGTCGCTTACCGATATGACCACAGCCTAAAACTGCAAATTTTATCACGCCTGAGGCGGATGATGTTTTTTGATTTATAGTTGTCATATTTTATTTTTTGACAAGGGGTCATGACCCCTTGTTTAGAAACCCCTTGTTAAACTTGTAATTTTATAATTAAATTATTTTCTAATTTATATTTTTGGTTGGTTTCTGGACAAAAGGCAATTCCTTCGCTATCAAACTTTAACCGATGTCCGTATTCGCTTACCCAACCCAATTGTTTGGCAGGATTTCCAACCCACAACGAATAAGCAGGAATGTTTTTAGTAACAACTGCTCCTGCACCTATAAAAGCGTACTCACCGATATCATGTCCACAAACTATTGTTGCATTTGCTCCAATTGAAGCACCTTTACCAACGTGCGTTTTCAAATATTCTTCTTTTCTGTTTACAGCACTTCGAGGATTTATTACGTTGGTAAAAACCATAGATGGTCCTAAAAAAACATCATCATCGCAAGTTACGCCTGTATAGATAGAAACATTATTTTGAATTTTCACATTTTTCCCTAAAACAACCTTTGGTGAAATTACTACATTTTGACCAATATTACAGTTTTCTCCAATTATACAATTTGACATAATATGAGAAAAATGCCATATTTTGGTGCCATTTCCAATCTTACAACCTTCGTCTATTACGGCTGTTTCGTGTGCGAAGAAATCACTCATTTTATTTTTTTATATAATCGTTAAAATTCTTATGATCAACCTTGTATAAATCTTCTGCTGTAAGGCTTTTAAAATAATCGTATGTTATTTTTAAACCTTCTGCTCTGTTTACTTTTGGTTCCCATCCTAAAATAGAACGTGCTTTGTCAATGTTTGGTTGTCGTTGCATGGGGTCATCGACTGGTAGTTCCTTAAAAATTATTTTTTGTTTTGTTCCAGTTAATTTAATGATTTCTTCAGCAAATTGAAGTATGGTTATTTCATCTGGGTTTCCAATATTAACAGGTTCTGCATAATCGCTTAGTAACAAACGATAAATACCTTCAATTAAATCATCGACATAACAAAAAGAACGGGTTTGATTTCCTTTTCCGAAAACAGTTAAATCTTCACCACGCAATGCTTGTCCGATAAAAGCTGGTAAAACCCGACCATCGTTTAATCGCATACGTGGTCCATACGTATTAAAAATTCGAACAATTCTTGTTTCCACACCATGATATCTGTGGTAAGCCATGGTTATCGCTTCCTGAAAACGCTTTGCTTCATCATAAACACCTCTTGGTCCAATTGGATTAACATTTCCCCAATATTCTTCGGTTTGTGGATGTACTTTTGGGTCGCCATAAACTTCAGATGTAGAAGCAATTAACATTCTAGCATTTTTAGCTCTGGCTAAACCTAATAAATTATGGGTTCCTAAAGAACCTACTTTTAAGGTTTGTATAGGTATTTTAAGGTAATCAATGGGTGAAGCAGGTGAAGCAAAATGTAAAATATAATCTAGTTTCCCATCAATAGTAATATGTTTTGAAACATCGTGATTTATAAACTCAAAATTTGGATTATCCTTTAGATGTTCAATGTTTTTTAAGTCACCTGTAATTAGGTTATCCATGGCAATTACATGATAACCTTCTTTTATAAATCTATCGGAAAGGTGTGAACCTAAAAATCCAGCAGCACCAGTAATTAAAACTGTTTTTTTAGTTGAGTTTTGAGTTTTGAGGTTCATGGTTTAGTTATTAAAGTTTAGCCCCGATAGCTATCGAGGTAGAGATTAGTGGGTTTATATTTTTTTTAACTATTAAGTTCATTTAATTTCTAATTTTCATTTTATATAATTCGTTTAATAATTCTAAGTTTATGTGAGTACCTGTTGGTTTCTGGATTAAAAATTCCTTGATGGTCTATACTGTCAATTCTTACTTTTCCTGATGCATGAATAATTTTATTATCGCCAAGCATAATTCCAACATGGATAATATTTCCTTCTTCGTTATCAAAAAAAGCTAAATCTCCACTTTCAGATTCTTCAATAAAACTCAAGGTTTGACCTATTTTTGCTTGTTGATAAGCATCTCTTGGGAGTTTAAAACCTATGAGTTTATAAATAATTTGCGTAAATCCAGAACAATCGATTCCAAATGGAGAACGTCCTCCCCATAAATAAGGGGTGTTTAAAAACAAAAAAGCGTTTTCGGCAAGTTGTTTTTTGTTAAGCAAAGTGGAAGTGTTGATTTTATTGCCTTCAAACAAATATTTATTTGCATTTATATGTATAGTTTCGTTTGAAAAATTTGGAAGAGAACTTCCTATCACTATAGGTATAAGATAATTTGTTTTTTTATTTTTTAGGATACTAATAACTTCAGAAGTAACAAAATTTGAGTTGTTGTTAAAAAAAATAAAATCTTCTTCTGAAATTTCGGTACTCTGTTTTTCGTCTATCCAACATTCGTAATTATCATAAGCAGCTTTAATTTTTTTCCATCCTTTTCGTTGTTCTTCATAAATGGAATAGGTTTCGCCAAAGAGGATTTGGGTAACCATTTCACTTTTGTCAGAAGGCTCATAACGAGCAGGAATAACACTTAGGCTACAAATACCGAATTTCATATTATAAATGTAAAATTTAAAACCCAACTGATTTTTCTTAACTCAGTTGGGTTTATCTGTTTTAGTTTAAATGTTTTCAATAACAATAGCGGAAGCACCACCTCCACCATTACAAATTGATGCGGCTCCAAGTTTACCATTATTTTGTTTGAGCACATTTATTAATGTAACAACTACTCTTGAACCTGAATTTCCTAGCGGATGACCTAATGAAACAGCTCCACCGTTCACATCCACTTTTTCTGGATTTAGTCCTAATTCTTTCATGTTAGCCAAACCAACTACAGCAAATGCTTGGTTTAATTCCCAATAATCAATATCACCAACAGAAAGATTTGCTTTTTTTAATGCTTTTGGAATAGCTAAAGAGGGCGATGTTGTAAACCATTCTGAATCTTGAGCTGCATCGGCATAACTAACAATTTTTGCTAAGGGTTTCAATCCCAAACTTTCCATTTTTTCTTTGCTCATTAATATTAGTGCAGAAGCACCATCGTTTAGGGTTGAAGCGTTTGCAGCAGTAACAGAACCATCTTTATCAAAAGCAGGACGTAAGGTTGGAATTTTATCTAAAAATACATTTTTATATTCTTCATCTTGATTAACAATGATAGCGTCTCCTTTGCGTTGAGGGACTGAAACAGGAACAACTTCATTATCAAATTTTCCGGCATCCCATGCTGCTTTTGATCGTTTGTAAGAAGTTATGGCAAAATTATCTTGTTCTTCTCGTGATATATTTTTTTCAGTTGCACAAGTTTCAGCACAATTTCCCATGTGTTTGTTGGTATAAACATCCCACAAACCATCTTTAACTAAACCATCAACCATAGTAACATTACCTAGTTTTACTCCGCTTCTAGCATCATAATAATGAGGAACCATACTCATGTTTTCCATTCCACCAGCTACAACACAATCGTTATCACCTGCTTTTATGGTTTGAGCGGCAATAGCAATGGCTTTCATTCCTGAAGCACAAACTTTGTTAATGGTAGTGCAAGGGGTGTTTTTATCTAAACCAGCACCTAATGCCGCCTGACGAGCAGGTGCTTGTCCTTCATTAGCTTGCAATACATTTCCCATAAATACTTCTTGCACATGTTCTGGTGCCAAGTTAATTTTTTTTAATGCTCCACTTATTGCTGCAGCGCCTAGTTGGGTTGCAGGTACATTGGATAAACTTCCTAAAAAACTTCCTATGGGTGTTCTTACTGCTGCTACGATATATACTTCTTTCATTTTTATAGTGATTTTTAATGATTATTTTTTTACCCCACGAAATTAGACTTTTTTCGTTAATTGAAAAGCTAATAAAAGTATATTTGTTAGATGGAATATTATAAATATATTAAGTCCGCGAGTAAAACATTAGTGTTTCAGTTTAGAAATTGTCGTACATCATTAATTTATTTTATGTTGATAATACTTTAAATACTTGTCAGATTTAGGAAGTCCAATTGTCCAACAATCTACAATGTGAATATTAGTCAAATACCAACTTGTCGGTGCTTGTGTTTTTGTTAGTTCCCCGCCTGAGTCAATGGAATCCATCATTGTTCGTAAGTTGAAACAAGCAGGAGTATAAAATATAACTGTTACTACCCAAAAAATCAGGAAGTTTCCGAATGTTACTATTAATAGGATTGTTTCCATTTTACATTAAGCACAACTTATTTATATGTATGATTTTTACACACATATCTATCTAATTTGGAAGTATGAAATATATTTCCTCAAATATAAAAAAAATAGCTTAAAATCAACCAAATGGGTTTTTTGTTTTGTACTTTTATTTAACAGACTGCTTCAGCTCCAAAGCAACAAACCATCCCTAGGCTTCGCAGTGACGGTAAAGAAAGTACTTAGGAGTACTTTAGGAGTACTTATAAATACTTAGAAGTGTCTGAAGTACTTATGAGTTAGCTCGGGACCTTAAACCTTGAACTTTAGTAGAGATTAGAAATTAATTATCACCACCTGTTTTTCCTTTAGTAGTCTTAACTTTCACCCTTACTTTTTTGTTGTGTTTGTCACGTTTCTTTTGTGCCTCTCTTTTTTTCTTATCCAATTCTTTCTGCTCTTTTCTAGCGGCTTTCTTAGGGTTGGTATCGTGTTTACTTAGTTTGTCGTAATCTTGTTTGAGTTGAACACTCATGGGTTTATTTTTTCTTGTACCAGTATCGTAATGTCCTTTTTTCTTGTTGGTAGTGTTTCTGCCTTTAAACATAGTTGATTGGTCTAATCCTTTTGGATTACAGCCTAAAGCAAAAATGATAACGAGCGATAAAAATAAAGATTGAATGCGTTTTGACATAGTGATTATAAATTACAGATTGACAAATTTAGAGATTAGAAATTAGAGATTGGAGATTAAAAATTAGAGATTCCTTCACTTCATTTTACTTAACTTCGTACCTCAGTTTGTAAAGTTTCGTTCGGTATGACGCTAACTACTAATACCTAACTACTAATACCTAATTACTTTTTAATAACGTATAAATATCTTTAATTAGCCTGTCCACATCTTTTTCGGAAGTTCCATCATAAAAACCTCTTAACCTTTTTTCTTTATCTACTAACACAAAATTTTCTGTGTGAATAAAATCTTCAATTCCACCATCGCCTTCTGTTACTGCTGCAAAATAAGTTTTTCGGGCAAGGTCATAAATATGTTCTTTTTTTCCAGTTACAAATTTCCATTTTTTTGCATCAACAGCTAATTTATCTGCATATTCTTTCAACACAGGAACAGAATCTTCAACGGGCATTACTGTGTGTGAAAGTAATAATAAGTTGTCATTTTCTTTAAATTCTTCATAAACACGTAGCATTTGTGTCGCCATTTTAGGGCAAATAGTAGGGCAAGTTACAAAGAAGAAATCGGTTACATAAATTTTATTTTTAAAATTTAATTCAGTGATTGTGTTGCCTTCTTGATCAACCAAATTAAACGATCCAACTCGGTGGTTTTTGGAAACATCTTGAACAGATTCGTCAACCAATTTTGGGTTTATGTCTGATGGATTATATATTTTTAGTGGTTTTGGTTGAATGAGCATATAATAGGCAATAAAAATACCTATGATAACAACAATAATGGCAGGAATAATTCTTTTCAATTTTTTTAAGTTAAAAGTCTGTATAGAAAAATTAGATTAGTTGTCATATAAATTTCAAATCGTAAATCAAAAAGTTCTCGATATGCCAATATTTCGCTGCTGCTCCATATTACCTGCTCAAACTGACAATTGTAAATCATTTAGCAAGCTCTCTATCTAACACTTGTTTTAACAACTCAGCATCTAATTTTTTTGCAATAAAAATTTTGTCTTTATCTAACAAATATACTTGAGGTGTTGTAAAAACATCATAAGTCGAGCTGTAATTTAAACTTTTTAAATCAGTTACCCCACTTAATACATATTCTGTTGCTTTTTTCTGATCTTCGTAAACATCCTTGGGAACAGCAACATTAATAAAGTCTAATTTGTTTTCACGTATAAATTTTTTCCAAGCATCGTTGTGGTCTGAACTCACCGCATACACAATAACATTTTTATCTTTTATCGTTTCATAGTATGCTGCAATTTTTGGTAATTCCTTTTTGCAATGTCCACATTCAGGATCCCAAAAAATAAGAATAGTATAGGCTGCTTTTTGTTCATGCATATTAATCCAATTTTCGCTAGCCGTATCTAATAATGTTAAATTTATTGATTTTTTACCTAAGAGAAGGGGATAAATTTTAGTAGCCCGTTCTTGCACTTTTTCAATGGTAGTAGAATCTGCCCAATAAGCTTGTTCGTGGGTATAATATTTTAAGGCAATATGAGCAAAAACAGCATCCATGCCCATAATTTTAGATTTTTCATAATAATTAATAAGGTAATGCACCGAATATTTAAAAATTTCTTTGTTGGCTTTTGATTTTTCTATTACAAAATCTACATCAGTAATAATTGAATCAGGATGAGGATAAACCACACTTTTAAAATATTTTTCTAATTTATTGTGATATAAAGGACTTCTCACTAAGCGTTCATCCCCAAAATTCATATCATCAAAGAAATGTTTTTTATAGTAATTGTAACGTAAAACACGTAGCAACGAGTCGTTTTCAACTTCATTAAATTCATTTGTTTCGGGTTCTTTCATGGCTTTGAAAATTGCAGCCACAAAAGTTGTTGGGTGTTTTTCTATGATAGATAATCGGTATTTTTTAATGTTATTTTCAATGTCGTTGAGTTGTTTTTCAATTGTTTTTTTTTCGGATTCGGAAGTATTTTCATTACTGTATTTTTCACGTAAAGCAGTTGAGTTTTCTTGCAGATTTTCAATATATAGGAGATGCTCTAAAAATAATTGATTTTCAAAAGATTTCTTTACCACCATGTTTTTGACAAAATGAATGGTATCGGTTTCAATATCGATAATAGGCTCATCTACTAAGATTTCAAATAACACTTTTCCTCCAGTGTAAACACCATAAATACCACTTTCGAGTTGTGCTTTTTTACCAGTAAAATGAACAACCCCATTGTTGTCAAAATGAGCTGTATCTTTATAAAAACGTTGGTTTCCAAAATAGCTAATTAAAAAGCAATCAGCATCTTTCATCCCCTTAATTTTTAATTTAATAGAATAGTCACTTTTTTGACCAAAAATTGGATTAAATAGTCCCGCAATAAACAATAAAATAAGTATTTTCTTCATAATTTTGAGCAATTAAAATTAACTCCAAATTTAGCATTTAATTTTACCTATATAAAGGGTTGAATTCTTTTAACAAACTTTTAACGTGCCAAAATATTTAATTTATATATCTATTATAGTGCCATCCATATTAATATGTTTGGGAGTTGTTCTTTATTTGTTTCAAGAAAAATTGATTTTTTATCCTGATAAATTATCAGAGAAGCATATTTTTAAATTTAATCAGCCGTTTAAAGAGCATTTTATTAATACACCCGATGGGGAAAAAATTAATACACTTCATTTTACGGTTGAAAATCCAAAAGGAATAATTTTTTATCATCATGGCAATGCAGGAAGTATGGAGCATTGGGGGCAGAAATCAATCGACTTCACAAGCAGAGGATATGATGTTTTTATGTATGATTATCGTGGTTTCGGTAAAAGTACTGGTAAAATAAAAAATGAAAAAATGCTTTACAAAGACGCTTTATTGCTTTATAAATTTTTATCGAAAGGGTATAAAAGTAATCAAATTATATTTTATGGAATTTCTTTGGGTTCAGGAATAGCAGTTAAACTAGCACATGAAATTGCACCAAAAAAAATAATTCTAGAAACACCTTATTTTAATTTTTATGATGTTTCTAAATATCATTACCCTTATTTGCCCAATTCAATTTTGTTGCATTATCAGTTCAAAACAAATAAATGGTTGCCAGAGATTCAAGAACTCATTCACTTGATTCACGGCACTGAGGATGAAACTGTTCCTTATTTTATGGCAGAGCAATTAGAACGATTGGGAAGTCATATTGATTTATGTACAATAAAAAATGGATCTCATAATAATTTGAACACATTTTCAAAATATCAAGCATATTTAGATGAAATTTTGAAATAAATATCATTTATATTAAATCAATCTTATTTTTTAATTCCAATTATACAAAATTATTTATACATTTGTCGCAATGTAAGAATATTGACATAAAACTTAAACACAAAAAAATGAAGAAAAGAAATATATTAGTAGTTACATTATTGGCTGTTTCCCCATATTTAATGTACACTTCTTGTTCGGATGACAAACCTCAAGAAGATGTTAATGTGGAGCAAGTTGAAGAAGTTGTGAAAGAAAGAAACGAAAGTTTTTATCAAATTCCTGCACCAGATGAAATGTTTAGTTTCATTAAAAACAGTGGGTTAACTTATAACAAAAGCCTTATTAATTCTCCTCAGAAATCATCTACATATTCAACTCCAATGGAACAAACATTGATTTTTGGAGTTTATTCAGCTGATTTAGCTTACACTGCATCTTATGAAGAATTTAATGAGTCAATTAAATATTTTGCAACTGTACAGAAATTAGCAGAAAGCATAGGTATTTCAGGTGCATTTAATGAAGAGTTGATGAATAATATTAAAAACAACCTTGATAAGCCAGAACAATTATTAGCTAATTCAAACGACTCTTATTTTTCTGTAATTGAATACTTAGAAGAAAACGAGCAAGGTAATAAATTAGGAATTATTGCATCAGCAGGATGGATAGAAACCGTTTATATTGTTGCAAATTCAATTGATTATAAAAAAAATAGTGATGCTTTACAGCGTTTAGCAGATCAAAAACTTACCTTAGACAATTTGATGCTTTATTTAGAAAAATATGGTGAAGATGAAAATGTTAAAGAACTAATGGTTTGGTTGAAAGAATTAGAACAGACATTTGATGCTCTTTCTGAAGAAAACACAACTTCTTCAGGTATTTCTTTAAAGAAAAATGAAGGTGGAAAAATGGTTTTAGGAGGCGGCTCTTCAGTTGTAATGACCAAGGATCAATTTACTACAGTTAAATCTAAAATAAACGAAATAAGGGCAAAAATTGTAAAGTAAATTTTATATTAAAGATTATTATATAATTACAAAGTTTTAAAATAAATACCTTCATATGAAATAAGCCATGAGCAAAAATACTCACCAACAACAATGAATATTTAACATGGCGATTCTATATGACATATAAAAAACAATAAAAATATACATATGAAAAATTTAAAAAACATATTTCTTGCATTTTTAACTATTGTGCTACCAATTTTAGCATCAGCTCAATATTGCAACACATTTCATACAAAATATTGTCCGCCATCTGATAATGGAATGTACACACTGAATGGACAATCTAAAAGTGCATTGTTTAGCAAAGGACAAACATCCGAATTAAATGTAATTGTATATAAAGGACAAGATTATAGAATTTCACTATGTTTTGACCAAACCTTGGGGTCTCAAATTACTTTTAAAGTGTATGAAACTAAAAAAGTTAAAGTAGAGAAAGTAATTGAAACCAAAACAATGGAAGATGAATACCAAAAAGATGAAAATGGCGAATTAGCTGTTGATGAATGGGGTGCATATATTCCAACAGGTAATCAAGTGGAGGTAGTTAATAAAGAAACAATAACTGTTGTTGAAAAACAAAAAACCCTATTGTATGATAACAGTCAAGATGGTTTTGCTACTGAATTAGAATTTTCTGTTGAAACAACAAGAAGATTAATTTTTGAAGTTAGCATTCCTGGTAGTGCGTCAGGAAGTGCAACCAAAAGCAAATTGATGAAATCTTCCGATATGGGATGTGTTGGTATTCTAGTTGAACACATGCTTACACCAATTCAAGGGTTTAAAGGAACAGGATTTTAATTTCAATTCATAAATTTTAATAAAAAAACCTATCTAAATTTTATTTAGATAGGTTTTTTTCTTTTCATAAACTTACTTTTGCAGTATGGAAGAAATGAAACAATTAATAGATAAAGCAAAAAAAATTGTAATAACAACACATAAAAATCCTGATGGTGATGCCATAGGATCTTCTTTAGCTTTTTTTCATTTTTTAAAAAATATAAAAAAAAATGATGTTGAGGTAATTGTTCCTGACTCATTTCCATATTTTTTATACTGGATGACTGATGCAGATAAAGTTATTTGTTATGATAAAGAAAAAGAACAAGCAGATAAATTATTCTCTGACGCAGATTTGATTTTTAGTTTAGATTATAATGCATTAGAAAGAGTTGGAGATATGGCAGAAGCGATAAAAAATGCTTCTGCCATAAAAATAATGATAGATCACCATCAAGACACACAGGGTTTTGCTAACCATTATTTTGTTGATACAGATTGCTGTTCAACCGCTCAATTGGTTTATGAATTTATAGAAAAATTAGAAGAAACAAAAAACATTACTAAAAATGTTGCTGAATGTCTTTATTGTGGAATAATGACAGATACAGGCTCTTTTCGCTATCCATCAACCACCGCTAAAACACATAAAATTATTGCACATTTAATTGATTCTGGAGCAGATAACGCAAAAATACATCAGGCTGTTTTTGATAATAATACTACGGATAGGTTACGACTCTTGGGCTTTGCACTTACTAACAAAATGAAAGTATTTGCAGAAAAAGGCTTTGCTTATATTTCCTTATCTCAAGATGAGTTAAAGCAATTTAACTTTAAAAAAGGAGATACTGAAGGTTTAGTAAACTATCCATTATCCATACAAGGAATTAAGTTTTCAGTATTATTAACAGAAAAAGAAAAAGACATTAGTATTTCATTTCGTTCTAAAGATGATGTGTTTGTGAATGAATTTGCAAAAACACATTTTCAAGGAGGAGGACATTTTTATGCTGCAGGTGGGAAGTCAGACTTAACTATGGATGAAACAATAAAAAAATTAGAAAAATTGATGATGTATTGATGTGTGAATATGTTGATGTAAAAAATTCGTGTATTCGTGGCTAAAAAAATGTGAAAATGCACTGATTTAAAAATTATTGTTACTACTCAGGTAGATATTTTTTTTGCCACAGATTACGCAGGTTCACACAGATTTTTTTCGCAGATTTTTAAATAAAAAACGAAATCTGTGTATGTAATCTGCGAACCGACCAAAGGGAGCTCAACGAAGTTAAAATTAATGTAATCATTGGCATAATGAATAGCTGAGCTAGTAACAAATTATTTAAAACTCAATATTTAAAATTTAAAATTTCTTAAAAACTTTATGAACTTCACAAACACTATCAAACTTTCAACTCTTTTCATACTCATAGTGGCTTGTGGAGAAGAACAAACACATCAACCCATTAATCCAAATCAATTAAAAGAAGTGTTGATTGAAAGAAACATAAATGCAGTTAAAAAAGAACAGCAGCAAATTGATGGTTATATAAAAAGACACAAGTTAAACCCAATAAAAACGGGTACAGGACTTCATTATCAACTTATAAAAGAAGGAGAAGGAGAAAAAGCTGTTGAAGGACAAGTTGCTGTAATTTCTTATGAAGTAACATTATTAGATGGCACACAATGCTATTCAACCAAAGAAAAAGGACCAGAAGAATTTAAAGTAGGAAAAGACAATGTGGAAAGTGGCCTGCACGAAGCAATTACCTATCTTAAAAAAGGAGATAAAGCAATTGTGATTATTCCTTCCTATTTAGCTCATGGTTTGGCAGGCGATTTTAATAAAATCCCAGTACGCTCTACCATCATTTATACACTTGAACTTATTGAGGTAAAATAATCCATAATGCAAAAACTATTTTCAATAGGCATAGCCATACTAATTTTGATTGCTTGTAACACAAAATCAGAAACAAGAAAAGTTATTTCTGATAAAATGTCTATGCAATTGCTCGCTTTTGATGATAAAGAAAGTGTTTCTGAAAAAGGAGATTTTATAAGTGCAACCATACAGTTAAATGATGGGAAAACGATGCTTTATAATCGATTTTATCATCAAATTTTTAAGGCAGAAAATGAATTATTAGAGCAAGTATTTTCAAATTTGAGAGAAGGTGATAGTGCTGTATTTTACATTCACCCAAGTCTAGTTGAGCATAATATTGAGGGAATTAAGTTGCCAGAAATAACGAATAAGGAATTAATAATGTATGTGAAAGTATTACATTATTTCAATGAAGAAGAAAAAAATAATTTTCTTAAACAGCTAGACAACGATTTAATTGAATATCAGTATTTGAATTTCTATATGAAAACGCTACAAACAGATAAACCAATTTTGAAAAAAGGGATATACAAAGTGATTATAGAGGAAGGAACAGGAAAAGCTATGAAGAAAGATGACTTGATTCGTATTAAATACAAAGGTTATTTTTTAAATAATGTGCTTTTTGATGAAACACCTGAGAATGGCTTTTTAGAGTTTGAATTTGGAACGCCCAATCAAGTTATTAGAGGAATAGAAATTGCAATAAAAGATATGAAAGTTGGAGAAAAATCAAAAATTATCATACCTTCGCATCTTGCTTTTGGGGCAGGAGGGTCTTCAACAGGAAGAATTCCACCAGCAACACCAGTAATGTATGAATTAGAAATAGTAAAAATAAACTAACTTAAAACAATTAAACATTTATGAAAAAAATCGCTTTATCAGCAGTGGCAGTAGCAACCTTATTTGCTTGCAACAATGAATCAAATTCTTCAAAATCAATTACTCTTGCTAACAACATTGATTCTGTGAGTTATGCAATTGGAATTAATTCCGCAAACGGATTAAAAACAAATGTTCCAGAAATTAATATGGAAGCCTATCTTCAAGGATTTAAAGACCAAAAAGATTCTCTTAGTTTATCAATTGCAACTGAAGATGTTGATGCAATTCTTCAAGCTTATTCAATGAAAAGACAGCAACAACAAATGGAAGAGCAACAAAAACAACAAGAAGCTCAATTTGGTACGGTAAAAGAAGAAGGAATTAAATTTTTGGAAGAAAACAAACAAAATCCAGATGTGAAAGTAACAGCAAGTGGGTTACAATATATAGTAATGAAAGAAGGAAAAGGAAAAAATCCAACAGCTGAATCTGTAGTAAAAGTACACTATCATGGAACAACACCAGACGGTACTGTATTTGATAGTTCAGTAGAAAGAGGTGAGCCGATAGAATTTCCTTTAAATGGTGTTATTCCTGGTTGGACAGAAGGAGTTCAATTAATGAAAGAAGGAGCTAAATATAAGTTTTTCATTCCTCAAGAATTGGCTTACGGAGCAAATGCACCTCAAGGTGGTCAAGGGCCAATTAAACCTTTTATGCCCTTAGTTTTTGAAGTAGAATTAATTAAAATAAATAATTAATTAATTTGAAAATGTGGAAATGTGTGAATGTGTGAATTTGTGAATGAAAAAAATCTGCGTTAATCTTTTAAATCTGCGTGAGAAATCTGCAATCTGTAATAAATAAGAATATGAAATCATCACAATTTAAAACTATAAGTGTTCTTTTAATAGCCTTAACATTAAGTACGGCTACTTTTGCTCAAAAAAAAGAGAAAAAAAGCAAGAAAAAATCTAAAAATCAAGTTGAAAAAGTTGAATTAAAAAACCAAATTGATTCCGTAAGCTATAGTGTTGGACTAAATATGGGAGCAAGTATTAAAAATGAATTTAGTGAAGTGCATTTCGAAGCTTTAATAGAAGGCTTGCGAGCAGCTATTGAGGATACCAATTATGTGTTGACTCAAGAGCAAACACCAGATGTTATTCGTCCATATTTTCAGAAAAAACAAGAAGCTGCTCAAGCAGAAGAAATGAAAAAATATGAGCAAATAAAAATAGATGGACAAAAATTTTTAGAGGACAACAAAAAAAATCCAAATGTAAAAGTAACACCAAGTGGGTTGCAATATATTGTGATTGAAGAAGGAACAGGAAAACAACCTACAGCCACTTCAACTGTGAAAGTGCATTATCACGGAACAACTCCTGACGGAACTGTGTTTGATAGTTCTGTTGAAAGAGGAGAACCAATAGAATTTGCTTTGAATCAAGTTATTCCAGGTTGGACAGAAGGATTACAGCTAATGAAAGAAGGAGCGAAATACATGTTAATTCTTCCTCAAGAATTAGCCTACGGAGCTAATGCACCACAAGGCGGTCAGGGTCCAATTAAACCTTTTATGCCGTTGATTTTTGAGGTGCATTTGATTCAGGTAAATAACTAATTTAGAGATTTTTGATTTACGATTTACGAATGACGAATTAATGTCATACTGAACAAAATTTTTCATTCTGAAGCATGAGGAATAGGAAAATGAAGTGATGTATCTAATCTGTAATTAATATTAATTTAAAACTCAGTGCAACTCTGTGGTTAAAAAAAGAATAGACTTTATAAACTATATCTAACAAATATGAAATCACCAACATTAAACTCTATAAGTATTCTATTAATAGCTTTAACACTAAGCACAGCAGTTTTTGCTCAAGAAAAAGAAAAAAAATCTTCCAAAAAGGAAGTAGTTAAAAAAGACAAAAAAAAAGTTAGTATCGTGGGAAAAGAATTTACAACAGAATCAGGATTAAAATATGTAATTACGCATGAAGGCAATGGTGAAAGAGCCAAAGTTGGAGATAATGTGCAAGTTCATTATACAGGTAAACTAACTAATGACACTGTTTTTGATAGCTCTGTGAAAAGAGGTCAGCCTTTTGGTTTTAAATTAGGTGTAGGTCAAGTAATTAAAGGTTGGGATGAAGGCATTGCGTTGCTTAATGTTGGCGATAAAGCAGTTTTTACTATTCCAGCTAATTTGGCTTATGGTGCAAACGGAGCAGGAGGGGTAATTGGACCTAATGAAACATTAATTTTCGAGGTAGAATTATTAAGCATTATTTCTCCGCCCAAGCCTTTTGATGTTGCAGGAAAAGATACCATTACTACGGGAAGTGGATTGAAAATGATTAAGCTAACAACTACTAATGGAGAGCAAGCCACCGCCAATAAAATGGTAAGTGTACATTATTCGGGTTATTTACTCAATGGAAAAATGTTCGATTCTTCTGTAGAACGTAATCAGCCTTTTAACTTTGCTTTAGGACAAGGAAAAGTAATTAGAGGTTGGGACGAAGGCATTGCTCTTTTGAAAGTAGGCGAAAAAGCCCGATTAATTATTCCAGCTACTTTGGCTTACGGAGCCAATGGAGCTGGTGGAATTATAGGGCCTAATGAAACCCTCATCTTTGATGTGGAATTACTGGGAGTTCAGTAATAAAAATGCTCATTTGCTTTATGGTGCAGCTTCTTTGCTTAACAACTCCATGAATTAAAATAACTTTTTTATGTAATTATACGTAAATTTGCATTATGGTACATCATCTAACATATTCAACTAATATTTTAGACACTTTTAGTGTCCTTTCATCTTTCAATTTTGCAGAATCGATTTGGGATAAGTATGAGAAGTATGCGATACCAAAAATTCAAGATGCAACAATTAAGTTAAGAGGCTCTCTATTTTACATTAAAGACTTAACACCAAAACAAGCAGAAAAAGAACTTAAATCTTTAAATCAAATTATTCCTGTTTTATATAAATCTAAGGAAATGTTAAGTTCGATTAAAGATAAAGAGTTCCAAGATTTCAAAAGTGCCGCTATTGAATTTTTTGATACTATTGATTTGCTTCACGATAATTTACAAGATATAGCTAAAATTCATAGCTTTTATGAGATGTCTATGTCTGTATTATCAGAAGATTGGAACAGTAAAGAAGACCAACATTGGGATAATTATTAATTTTTTTTGCTATGGTAAAGTTCAATCAAGGCGATATCGTTTTAATTCCTTATCCTTATACGGACTTATCAAATACTAAGAAAAGACCTGTTGTAATTATTTCTAAAGATGCTATTAATAAACAAAATTTTATTGTTTCAAAGATTACATCAGTAATTCGTAATGATCAATTTACATTCTCAATAAAAGCTACTGATACTGAAATAAAATTAAGATTCAAAAGTGAAGTGAGGACTAATGAAATATTTACAGTTCACAGATCCTTAATCATTAAAAAACTTACTTCATTTGAGAAAGAATCTCTTAAACATTTAACTGAAAAAATAAAAGAACATATTTCTGTAAATTAAAAATTTCTCCAAATCTCCCCATATAATTTTTGTTACTAAAAATTAAAAAAAATACTATTGTCTTTTAACGTAATCTCAGCATCAACTGTTATTTTTTGATGTGCAATGTTCACTCCCTTAAACGGATCATTTTTAGTTAAGAAAGGGGCATCTAAATCTGCCATAGCACATTGAGAAGCCAACACAGCAGCAGTAGCAATTCCTAAAGAGGATTCAGACATACATCCTATCAATTTCATAAGCTTTTCTTCCTTTAGCAAAGGATGATAGTTAATCATTTGTTGTGCCTGAAACAATCCACCACATTTCATGAGTTTGATGTTTACACCAGAATAGGCTTCATGAAATTGTATTAAATCATCCAACAAACAAATAGATTCATCTGCAATAATAGGTAAATGAGTTCTTTGTTTGAGCCAATAATGCCCTTCATGGTCGGTGTCCTTTAAGGGTTGTTCAATCAAGATACATTGCCATTTTTCTAATTCAGAAATTAATTGAATTGCCTTTTCTTTGTCGGAATACCCTTGATTAATGTCTATACAAAAAGATAACTGGGTTTTATTTCTTATTGCTTTTACAAAATCTATATCATCATTAGAGCCAGTTAATTTTAGTTTGAAATGATTAAAATGCGTTGCTAGATTTAATTTTTCTTCAATAAATTCATAATCATTTTTAGTGATGGTAAGTGTAAGAGTAGGAGTTGAATTGCTTGGAGGAAAGAAATCCGATAATTTTTTATTGTTAGCAATGGCGTACCAATGCAAAATGGCAGACTGCAACGCACAGGAAGCCGCAGGATGTTCTGTTGAAAAGGGAATGAGTTCGTGATTTTTAAAAGGATTGCTGGTGGTAAGTAATAAAAATACTTGTTCTTTCTGGGTTTCTATCCAT
>Ga0100402_1001133_pt1 | contig 30976 bp, 17 predicted proteins | sample CryGeyme20150102_FD_80419 | JGI IMG/M metagenome (GOLD analysis project Ga0100402, IMG submission 80419) | Groundwater microbial communities from Crystal Geyser aquifers in Utah, USA - Crystal Geyser metaG 2015-0102 | ecosystem: Environmental > Aquatic > Deep subsurface > Groundwater | place...
CATTCGCTTAATTGTTCTATTTGTATATATTTCTTTAATATTCAATGATATCCCTTGGTTTTCAAGCTTAGACATTAAATCAATACAATTAATAGAGTTTCCACCTAAAGCAAAAAAGTCATCATTTATCCCCAATTCTTCAACAGCTAATATTTTTGACCAAATACTATGTATTGTTTGTTCGAGATTGGATTTTGGCTTTTCATATCCCGTATGAGTCAGTCTTATCACATGGGCCGTGATATTTTTTTCATCGATCTTAAAATTTTCTGATGTAGGAATAAAATCTAATCGATAAAATAAATTGGGAATCATATATAAGGGCAGTCTTTCATAAAGAAAATTTTTCAGACTATCAAGACAAATCTCACAATGTTTTGTCACAATATATGCACTTATTTGATCATTTGATGTCACAAGAACTTTACTGTCAATTATTTCAGGATGAGCACAGAGATGATATTCAATCTCGCTAAGCTCTACTCTATACCCTCTTATTTTTACCTGATTATCTTTTCTACCAATAAACTTGATAGCCCCATCATCATCCATTATAGCTAAATCACCGGTTAAATATAATGTGTCGTGATCGTTACTTAGAGAAAAAGTTTCTTTAAATTGATTATCAATGAATTTTTCTTGTGTTAGTTTAGGGTCATTAAGATAACCTAGTGCAACTGCTGGACCACTGAATGCTAATTCTCCGACAGTATTTTTGGGTTGTAAATTCCTGTGTTGATCGATAATGTAAGCTCCAAGATGGCTTATTGGACGCCCAATCAAATGATGTGGATCACCAGAGCGGTAAAAGTGTTGAAGTGCGACGATAGTTACTTCAGTTGGACCATATTCATTGATTAATCTTTTCTGAGAATATTTTTCTAATAAATTTTTACTACAAGCCTCCCCGCCTGTTATTATCCTTTTAATCGATGGCACACGATTAATATCGTATGCTTTCAAAAAACTAGGAGTCATATCTAAGTGTGAAATTTCATCATTATTTAGTGCCGTTAAAAAATCATTTGGTGATTCATAGTCCGTTAATTCGTACAAAACAACACAAGCACCTGACAGAAGTGCAATGCAATACTGTTCTATAGATGCGTCGAATGAAAAAGAATGTATTAATGCGATTTTCTCATTTTCATTAATTTTAAATTTATTTAACTGATGCTCAATAAAAAACATCAAGCTTTTATGCTGTATCATAACGCCTTTAGGGATTCCAGTTGATCCTGATGTATATATGACATAAGCTAATTTATCCGGTTTAGAATAATTAAGATTTGATTCACTAAACTGGTCTTTAAGTTTATACTGATCCAAGTTAATTATTTCACAGCCATTATTAGTTATTTCTGAAAAGAGTTTTGCTTTATTGTTGCATGACTTTTGATCAATCAATAAAATTCTAATTTTAGAGTTTTTTACGATTTCTTTAATTCTATAGTCAGGGGTGTCCGAATGAATCGGCAAAAATGCCGCACCTGCTTTCAAAATCCCAAAGATTACAGGAATAATATTAATTGATTTTTCAATTAAAATGCCGATGATTAAATGTGTTTTTTTATTGATTTGTTCAAAATTTCTCATCAATAATGAAGCTACGTTATTTGCTCTCATATTGAGTGTTTGATAATCTATGCTGAAATCACGAAATTTTATTGCTAAATTTTTCGGGTGTTTCATGACTTGGTTTTCAAATATATCAATAATTGTTTTATTTTTCGATAATTTATAGTCGCTATTGTCTATGGAGAATGATCGATAGTTATTAGGACTCATTAAAGGTATAAAATTCAAAATCGCGGTTCGCTTGCAGCAAAGCACTTCTAAAAAATTGACAAATGCTTTTTTAATATAATCTATATGGGCTTTAGAAAATAAATCTTCTCTATATACCAGTCTAAATATTTTTTTGTCGATATAGTCGTCATATTGCAGCCAAAGTTCAGATCCTGAAATATCTATACTTAAAGTTTCACTAGAAATTGTTTTACAGTTATTCAAATTGAACCGATTGGGATAAATGTGTAGTCGGGAAAAAGCCACATCAAATTGAAAGACTCCTGAATCTTCAGTCATTTTTGAGGTCGGGAGGCTGTAATAATTTTGATGATCGGATTTGGCTTCAGTGATTAACTGGTATATTTTTGACATGAGTCCTTCGAATGTTTGATTATCATCAATATCAATTGGCATAAATGCTAGATTTACCTGTGCACCATAGCTCAATCCACCGCTTTTTTTTATTTTTATTGGGTATGAAATAAGTGATTTTTTATTACCACAAATTCTAGCGATAATAACCCCCCAAACTGCCATCATGATGTTATAGTCGGAAAAATCAGGTGATAATCCTTGTCTCCATTGAATCCAATCGCTGTTGAGAAGAGAAAAATCTGTCCAACCAATCGTCATGTTTTTATTTTTAGTTTGGCTGATGGGCACATCGTTTTTCTGAGGCATCGATGATAACTTTTTCTTCCAGAAATCTTTCGTTCCAGAGTTTTCTAAATATTGTATGGTTTGTTTTTGCTTTTTGCAAATTTCTGTATAAGCGTCAATTGAGAAACTATAGGATTGACTAGAGTTATTATAATAATTTGATATTTTTTCGATTAATTCATTATAAGCGTTTCCATCGATGATTGCATGGTGAAATATCATGACTATTCTAAATTCACTCTTATTTTCAACCAAATAAAATCTGTATAACCAATCCTCATCTAATTTAAAAGGTGAGTAGATAAGTTCAGAGTTAAATTGGCTTGCAGGGATAACCTTAAGAGAACTTATTTTAGAGTGCGCAAACCAGAATAAATTTTGTTTTTTTTGGCCAAGGTAACAGTTCATTAGAGGATTATCTTTAATGAGCATTATTAGTGCATCTGATAATCTTTTTAAATCTAGATTTTTATCCACAGTTTGACTCAATACGATATTATAGTCAGATCTTGACGGGTTCAAAATATACTCTGTCCAAAACGTGTAAGTGTAAGGTGAGGTTTCAAGTGTAGAGATTTCTTGTGTTGAGTTTTTGTAATCAATGTTTTCAAGCACTTCGTTGTTTGCTTTCATTACTCAATCCTAATTTTTAAATTTAAATAATATATTAAGAGACCCATGCTCATGTTAATCCATGCCATATTCATGTTTGTTACCTTCAGACTCGGCTGATCATATATAATTATGCCTGAAAAGTGAAGTTCATCCTATTAAAATGCTTTGCCTACGCTATCCACAATTTTAAGGTGGCATCACCTCAAGCATAGAGACATTCAGCTCAAGTCTATGGTCTAGCAGGGTTAAGAAAGAAGAATTTTGGCTACCTTTACTTACCTCAAACAACCTATAACCCTGGTTGACCTGGCTTTTTGGAACTAAGCTTCAAAACCTGGTAATTCCCATTATAGAGTTGTTTGGTTTAGAAGCATCAGTCTTTAAACATAGCCTATCAAAGCGATTTTTTGCAAGCTAGTCGGCTATAGTTGCTTAAGTTAACTAAGGTGCAGTTAAAGTACTTGACATTATGCTAACAGTCTTTTAGGTTTAGATATTAAATTCATTCATTTAGGATATTATGAAAGTGAAAACATTGAAATTTTTGGTAACTGTACTCATATGTGGTTTATTATCAGCTGTAGCGGTTATAGGTTGTGCTAAGACTGATTCGATCAGTGAGGTAGATAAGAGCCGTATAGAGAAAATCGTTCATGATTACTTACTTAGTAATCCTCAAATTCTAGTCGAAGTTTCTAAAAAATTGCAGCAACAACAACATCAAGAGCTTAAAGAAATGGAGAAAAAAGCTCAGCAATCAATACCTAAACACGCAAAGCAATTGTTCATTAACGCAAATAGCCCTAGTGAAGGTAGCTCAGATGCTAAGATAACTATTGTGGAATTTTTCGATTATCAATGCCAACATTGCAAAGATATGATTGAAGTTATTGAAACCGTTAAGAAAAATAATCAAGATGTGCGTATTGTTTATAAAGAATTTCCAATTTTTGGTAATAATTCAATGTTAGCATCACGTGCAGCTCTGGCAGCAGCCAAGCAAGGTAAATATAAAACAATGCATGATGCTTTAATGAACGTCAGCAACCCAATCACTGAAAAGAAAGTCATGGAAGCGGCTAAAAGCGTCGGCTTGAATATTAACCAACTCCAAGCAGATATGGATAGTGAAGCAGTTCGAAGTGAGTTAGAACAGAATTTACAGCTGTCTCAAAAACTTGGTTTGCTAGGTACTCCAGCTTTTGTTGTGGGTTTAACGCTAAGTGATGAAAAGAGTAAAACTCCAGCATTTTTCGTTCCAGGTGCGGTGACTGAAGATATGTTGCAAAGTTACGTAGACCAAGTTCGTCAAGCAAGCTAGTCGAGTATAGAAAGAATCTTTTTATATATTCAGTTCGGTAAATTCACCAGAGTTTTTGACATGAAACTCTGGTGGATCAACATTTAATTCAATGAAAATAAAAACAACACACGTATGATTTGCGAGGCTGTCATTGTACTGACCACAACAGCAGTTGACCGCAGCGGGTATTTTCTTTTCATATTTTAATTGTCAAGTAAGTTTAAATTAATTAAATAAAAAATTTATACTAATATCTATGGAGAATATAAAGACGAGCTTTTATTAGGAGATGCTAGAATACTCTTCATTTGGTTTTTTTCGACAATCGTTTTATAAAAAAATCGATGCTGTTTTTGAAATGATTGATATTGACTAATAGATTTATCGCGTTCAGTTTGATCAATTTTACTTGTATCAATCACATTGTCGCAAGCGTTGACGAAATTGCTTTTGGTTATTCCCCAAGATGCCAGTGAATTATTTTTTTTATGTTTTTCTTGCGCGTGCTCGCGTTGATATAGTATACAACCTTTCAGTATTTTAACTGGATCAAAGCTTGTATTATTTTTTTTAATATCTTTACAAAGTAAAAGGGTTCTAGTCACTTGGATTTTAACAATCCGATTAGCCCTATCAATAAAGCCACTACGACCTATCATGTAAGATGTTGAATGCAAATAACCTTCAATAATATTTTTGTCAACTTCAGCAATCATTTGATTTAAATCACTTTTAGACTTAACGTTTTCTTTGTTCAAGTCATACTCTTTTTTTACAGGGGCAAGTTGTTTAAACATTTTTTTTGCATTTGAATCAACTTCCTGCTGATAGTTCGAATAAAGGCTGTGAAAATAAGAATATATCCCTACTGAAAGAGTGAATGATAGTAGGTAAGGGGACAAAAGCGTTAAGATTGGAGGAATAAATGATAATGGAGTAAATAAGCCAGCAATTCCCATTAAACCTGCCCCTAGCCCCCCTACAATTGTTAAAAATAGTGCGCCTGTAGACCATGAAGAACTAATACTAGAGAAAAAATCATGTTTATAGAAAACTCTAAAGCCTGTTTTAATTGAATTTAGCATAATATTAAGTGCATTTTATGTTTGTATAACTCTTAACTTAACAAAACTAAAAAATTTTTTCAACTATATAACCTTAATCTTTTAATAAGGCCTTACTATGATATTGCGTCACTAGTTTAAAAAAAATTGGTCTTATCGACACTTATTATCAATAATGTTTGTTATACTTAGATCTTAAATTTTGTTTGTTAAACAAGAGGTATGAATGAATTTTGATGAAATGATGTTACATCCAGCACAATGCTTTGCGACGCCTGATGATGTGCTATGCCACCCTGAGCTTTCTAAGCAAGAAAAAACTGCAATCCTCACACAATGGAAAAATGAAGCAATGCACGAGCGCGAGGGAGTAGCTGAGGGGCTGCCCGGTAATGATGCTAGCGAGCTGCTGCAGCAAATTAATGAAAAAATTGAGCGATTAGGTAAGTAACGCCATTGATAAGCGAGCGCTCACGTGTGTTTATGGTTTTTTCTAATAGTGGTTTCTAGCCATCTGGAAATATCTGCAATTTCTTCGGCACAAATGCTGTGGTCCATATCGTAGCTGAACCAATCAACCGCGTATCCATGTCGATCGAGAATTTGCTTGGAATGCAAACCCCATTTGGCCTCAACAATACTATCACTGTTTCCATGGGCGAGTAATATAGGGGTATTTGTGTTTGCATCATTTAAACTTTCTAGGAGTAAATGATGCAAAGGTAAATACGTGGAAAGTCCAACAATTCCAGCTAATGTTTGCTGGAAGCGTAATCCTGTGAATAAGGCCAATGCGCCTCCTTGAGAAAAGCCAAGAATAAAAATATGGTGGCTAGGAATGCCAAGTTTTATTTGCTGCTCAATTAAATCAATAATCAACTGCTCAGAGCGTAATAGGCCTTGTTGGTCTTGTCTATTCAGTACATCAAAGTCCAAACTATGAATATCGTACCAAGCAGGCATTTCATAGCCGTTATTTATAGTAATAGCTTGTGTCGGCGCTTGTGGAAATATGAATCTTATAGGAACGTGTTCAAGCTTTAATAGCGGCAGCAGATGTGCAAGATCTTGACCACTGGCGCCTAGGCCGTGTAAGCAAATCACTGCAAATTGACTATCTTCTTGTGTTTCTTGAGTAATATATGTTAGCTTTGCCATATTGATCTTAATATGTTAATTCATGAACTTTAAATTAATTATTTGTAACATAGTGTTTGCTTTAGTACTTACAGGATGCGGTCAGAAAGGCCCGTTGTATTTACCTCAGCATCCTGTTAATGGGCATTAAACAGTCACTTCCTCTGCTATTGTCACACGTTCTATCACCACTGGATCAATAGGCACATCTTGGTGTCCTGCTTTGGCGGTTGTAGGAACCGACTTTATTTTTTCTACCACGTCCATTCCCGCAATAACCTTTCCAAAAACACAGTATCCCCAACCTTGTTGGCTTTTTCCAGTGAAATTTAAGAAGTCATTATCGACAACGTTGATGAAAAACTGAGCAGTAGCAGAATGTGGGTCATTCGTTCTAGCCATAGCCAACGTCCCTTTGTGATTTGGCTGAGCGTTTTCTGCTTCATTTTTAATGGGGGCTAAAGTCGTTTTCTGTTGCATGTCTACTGTAAAGCCACCCCCCTGAATCATAAAGTTATCAATAACTCTATGAAAAATAGTGTTGTCATAAAAGTTGTTAGAAACGTATTGAATAAAGTTTTTTGCAGTAATAGGGGTATTCTCGTAATCTAATTCGATGGTGATGTCACCATAATTTGTATGTAAAGTTACCATTGTGTTATTCCTACTCGATTTTGTATCATTAAATAATACGTTGAATTGCATAAAGATCAAATATTTCTATTAAAAAATTGAGAGAAAATAGTACTGTAGGCCTGAGAATAGCCGAAATTAGGCCTGTAGTTAATAAGATAATTAAAATTAAGAAACCGACTTGACTCAAGTAATTATAGTATCGAGCGGCTTTTAGAGGAAGCATGCTAGTCACAATTCGGCTACCATCTAGCGGTGGGATTGGAATTAAATTAAGCACCATCAGCGCGATATTAATCGCCATACCCGTAAACCCGATAGTCGTTAATATTTGACTCAATTGAAGATTGCTGTGAGTATTTGCTACAACTTCATGGTTGATGCTTATTCCTAATTTTGTAATCATCACCCAAAAAAGTGCCATAACGAGGTTGGCAGCAGGTCCTGCGGCTGCAACAAGTGCCATATCACGACGCGGATGACGCAAATTTTGGTAGTTCACCGGCACAGGTTTTGCCCATCCGAAAATAAAACTTACATGAGGAATGAGCAACAATATTGTAGGCACAATAATTGTACCTATTAGGTCAATATGCTTGATTGGGTTGATTGTAAGTCTTCCACGCACCTTAGCGGTAGGATCACCTAATTTGTTGGCAACCCAGCCATGAGCAACTTCGTGTAGCGTAATTGCAAATAGAATTGGAATTGACCAAATTAAGATTTTCTGAATAATGTCTGGAAATTGCATGGTTAGACTCCTTTTCGGCAATGCTTTTGTATGATAAAACTGAATTTTAATATATCGAGGATATTAATGGATTATTTCAATTATGTGAATAATGTATATTATGCTGAAGATGTGTCGATTGTCGATATTGCTCATCAATATGGCACACCGGTCTATATATATTCACGCGCGACTATAGAAAGGCATTGGCGAGCTTTTGATAAAGCACTAGGCAGTCATAAGCATAAAATCTGTTATGCAGTAAAAGCCAATAGTAATTTGGCGGTGCTCAATATCTTAGCTCGTCTAGGTTCAGGCTTTGATATTGTCTCAGGTGGTGAGTTACAGCGCGTATTAGTGGCTGGGGGCAAAGCCAATCAAGTGGTTTTTTCTGGTGTTGGTAAAACTGAAGACGAAATAAGTTTGGCTTTACAGCATCAAATTTACTGTTTTAATGTGGAATCTTTTCAAGAGCTGCAGCTCATCGAGCAAACAGCGCAACAACAAGCAACGAATGCACCGATTGCAATACGCGTTAATCCTAATGTTGATGCTAAGACCCATCCCTATATTGCGACCGGTCTCAAGGAGAACAAGTTTGGAGTTAGCGCTGAGGCAGCCATTGAATTATATCAATATGCTCAACAAAGCAAATATTTAACGGTTAAAGGTATTGATTGCCATATAGGCTCACAGCTCACGCAGATCGATCCATTTTTGGCGGCTTTGGATCAGTTACTCATTTTGCTTGAACGGTTAGAGAAAAACAATATTCATCTCGAGCATTTAGATTTAGGAGGAGGACTGGGGGTTCGTTACGATCAGGAAACTCCGCCTGAGCCAGCTGAGCAAGCGAGTGCGTTGCTAGAGCGCTTACGAGGTCGTGACTACGAAATTATTCTAGAGCCAGGGCGTGCAATTATGGCTAATGCAGGTATTTTGCTTACTAAAGTTCAATTCATAAAAGATACTGAGTCAAAAAGCTTTGCAATCGTTGATGCGGCTATGAATGATCTCATTCGCCCTTCATTATATCAGGCATGGCAAGAAGTTATTCCGGTAGTGCCTCATCGTCAAGGTGAAATAAAACCTTATGATATTGTCGGCCCAATTTGCGAAACAGGAGATTTTCTTGCTAAAGACCGGTCCTTGTGTTTATTACCTAATGATTTATTAGCTATTCGTTCTGCCGGTGCTTATGGTTTTGTGATGAGCTCAAACTATAATACTAGACCAAGAGTTGCTGAAATAATGGTCGATGGTGATGAAATTCATTGTGTGCGCAAGCGAGAAACTGTTGATGATTTGCTCGCACTTGAAAATATTTTACCGAGGTAGATAATGACACAAATCAAGTTTTCTAAAATGCATGGTTGCGGTAATGATTTTATGGTGATTGATGCTGTGAACCAAAACCTTCAATTAACTTCTGAATTTATTCAACGCTGGTCTAATAGGCATACCGGGGTAGGTTTTGATCAATTACTCATTGTAGAACCCACGACAAATGAAAATGCACGATTAAAATATCGTATATTTAATGCCGATGGTGGCGAAGTAGGGCAGTGTGGTAATGGCGCGCGTTGTTTTGCTGCTTTTGTCAAGCGAATAGGGCTGGTGGATACTCAGCAGTTTTGGGTGGAAACAAAATATGGTTTGTTACAATTATGTCAACACGCTGATGGTCAAGTGACAGTGGATATGGGGTTCCCTCAATTTGCACCCAAGGATATCCCATGTCTCGTAGCTGAAGAAAAAATAGCGTACCCATTGAACGTTAATGGGCAATTAATGAATTATTCAGTGATCTCCTTTGGAAACCCGCATTGTGTTTTATTTGCTGATGATATAAATTCGATAGATCTGGGCTTTATGGCACAAACAATCACTGCAGAAAAAATTTTCCCCCAAGGCGTTAATTTAGGTTTTGCGCAGGTTATTAGCTCAGAACAGATCAACCTACGTGTCCATGAGCGAGGGGTTGGAGAGACATTAGCTTGTGGTAGTGGTGCTTGTGCTGCAGTTGTTACAGGCATTCGATTGAATAAATTGGCACCCAAAGTTGAAGTGAATTTAACCGGCGGGAAAGTGACAGTTGCATGGGAAGGCGAAGGATATTCTGTTAAAATGACTGGCCCAGCAGAGCATGTATATGATGGAACAATAAACGTATGAATATTATTATTTTAGGCGCTGGCCAAGTGGGGGGTACGCTTGCTGAAAATTTAGCACGTGAGGCGAATAATGTTACGATTGTAGATAGCGATATTGACAGGCTCAGTATTTTAAAACATCGGTTAGATATTCGTACGGTGCAAGGGCATGCATCATACCCGGATGTATTAATCAAAGCAGGAATTGAAGATGCTGATATGCTCATTGCAGTAACTAGCAGTGATGAAACAAATTTAGTTGCCTGCCAGGTTGCTTATCGATTATTTAATACGCCATTGAAGCTTGCTCGAATTCGCTCTAGCGCTTATGTTGACTATCAAGAAAAATTATTCAGTGCAGAAACATTTTCAATTGATTTTTGTATTAGCCCTGAAGAATTAGTAACTGAGCAAATTAGTTGTTTAATTGAATTTCCAGGTGCGCTGCAGGTATTAGATTTTGCAGGAGAACAGCTAAGGCTTATTGCAGTAAGACCCTATTTTGGTGGCACCCTGGTCGGAAAAAATTTGGGATCTTTGCAAGAAGAAATGCCAAATGTCAATGCAAGAGTAATTGCTATTTATCGTGGTCTTCGTTCGATTCCTTTATCAGCCTCGACTGTTATAGAAATTGGTGATGAAGTGTTCGTGCTAGCTGCGACCAGCCAAATTGAAACAGTGATGGCTGGGATGCGTAAAGTAGAACGTCACTATAAAAATATTATTATTGCAGGGGGCGGTAATATTGGTGAGCGTTTAGCATTAAGTTTAGAAAAAAAATATCATGTCAAGATTATTGAGCATCAATTGAAACGTAGTAATTATTTAGCAGAAGTCTTGCAAAAAACCACAGTATTACATGGAGATTCAACCGATCGGGAACTGTTGTTGAACGAAAATATAGATTATACAGATGTATTTATTGCCCTAACAAACGATGACGAAGTTAATATTATGTCTTGTATTCAAGCTAAACGAATGGGTGCTCGTAAAGCAATTGCATTAATTACTAGACCTGCATATGTCGATTTAATTGAAGGCAGTGATATCGATATCGCAATTTCACCTCAGCAGACCACCATTGGGAGTATTTTAGCACAGATCCGTCGAGGTGATATTGTTAAAGTTCATTCTTTACGTCGAGGTGCAGCGGAAGCAATAGAGGTTATTGCTCACGGCGATGAAGAAACATCTAAGGTGGTCGGGCGTGAAATTTCTCAACTGCAACTTCCTAAAGGAGCAATTATTGGCGCAGTCGTAAGAGACAAAAAAGTGATCTTGCCTGAACCCGAAACTGTAATAGAAAGTAATGATCACATTATCATTTTCGTGATTGAGAAAAAATCTATTCAGGATGTCGAACGATTGTTCGAAGTCAATTTAGCATTTGTATAACCATAGGAAATTCAGATGAGCTATGCAATGATTTGTCGAGTGCTAGGTATATTTTTGATGCTTTTTAGCCTAAGCATGTTGCCACCATTTTTGATGAGTCTATGGTACCATGATGGTGGCGCATTAGCTTTTATTATATCTTTTTGCGCAACGCTAGCCACTGGCTTCAGTCTCTGGTTCCTTAACCGCCGTGCAGTTCAAGATTTAAAAATACGTGATGGATTTATTGTGGTTATTTCCTTTTGGCTAGTGCTTAGCATATTTGCAGCGCTTCCATTAATGATCTCTAGGCACCCCCATTTAGGTTTGTCGGATGCTGTCTTTGAAGCTGTTTCAGGACTGACAACAACAGGAGCAACAGTATTAAGTAATATTGATTTGCTTCCACATGCGATATTGTATTACCGACAACAGTTACATTTGCTCGGGGGGATGGGAGTAGTGATTTTAGCAGTGGCGATTTTACCGATGCTGGGTATTGGTGGATTACAATTGTATCAAGCTGAAATCCCTGGACCTGCAAAGGATACTAAACTTACGCCAAGAATAGCTGGAACAGCTAAAGCGCTATGGGTTATATATTTTGGTTTGACTACTGCTTGCGCATTGAGCTATTGCATCGCAGGCATGCCCCTATTTAATGCAATCGGGGAAAGCTTTAGTACTGTGTCCACCGGCGGCTTTGCAATGCATGATCAAAGTTTTGGTTATTATAATAGCGCGCTCATAAACTATATCGGGGCTATTTTCATGTTTCTTGGAGGGACCAATTTCACTTTGCATTTTGTTGCAATCCAACGTGGCACTTTGAAAATTTTCTGGCAGGATGAAGAGTTCCGAGTTTATTGTAGGATTCTATTTGTGGGTAGCTTGGTAACTATTTTTATTTTATTTTTATATGGAACTTACCAGCAGCCCAATGAAACGCTTAGCAAAGGCTTGTTTAATGCTATTTCATTGGCAACGACTACAGGATTGACTGTTACTAAGTTTCAGTTGTGGCCAAGCTTTATCCCATTAATGTTTATGGTATTAGGTGTCATTGGAGGGTGTGCTTCGTCTACCACTGGTGGAATAAAAGTGGTTCGTTTATTATTATTGTTTCGTCAAGGTATTCGTGAAGTACGCCGCCTCATCCATCCAAATGCAATTATTCCGGTTAAGCTTAGTGGCCACAATGTATCTGACCCACTCATTCAAGCTATATGGGGGTTTATTGCTGCATTTTTATTACTATTTGTGAGCCTAGCGCTTATTTTAGCAGCCCTTGGAATGGATATTGAGAGTATATTAGGCGCCCTGGTTGCATGTATGGCTAATGTTGGCGTAGGAATAGGCACTATTGCTGATGGCTTTGGTCAATTAAGTGAGCCCTGTAAGTGGATTTTAGCGTTTGCCATGATTCTCGGGCGGCTGGAAATTTTTACAGTTTTAGTGTTATTTATGTCAGATTTTTGGCGAAGATGACTTTTGAACTTAAACGTTAGGCCGCCCTATGTGTTATTTAAAAATAGTTTATTGAATGACCATCCATTAAGAATCTCCAAATTGTCAATATCTTATCCAAATTTATCGGTGTGTTTATTTTATTTAGGGGTAATTGATAGTTGATTTTCTTTTCTAGCGAGCATTTGGTATGAATGTTGAATTAATTGCTCGTTTAACAATTCTAGAATTGTTTTTGTCAAATTTTTGGCTACAATCACCTTGTTAAATATAAGATAAATACTTTTATTTCAATATTAAAAGGATTTTAAATGTCGATCACTGAAAAATACGCATTCGTCCGCAACCTATTAGCGGGTCTTATTTCTAGTATTGTTTTTGTTCTTCATGTGAGCGCCTGGACGAATCCTTCGACTCAAGCGGAGTTTATCACTGAAGCAGGTGGTGGTGAAAATGGCTTTGTTAAAGCAGATGTTATCTTGCCATTAAGTTTTGATGCTAATCAATTATTTTACGGTGGATTTTCAGCTAAATATGCCACTGACGACGCTTGGTACGCGAGTTTAGGTGCTGGTTTTCGTCATGTTAATTCTAGTTACAATATTTGGGGTTTGACCCTCTATATGGATCAAACTGAAACTTCCGAACAATCAAATTTTTGGATATTTAATCCGGGAATAGAATGGTTTAGTGGCAATTGGGATTTTCATTTGAATGGCTTTTTACCCATTGGTGCTGACGGGGTGACTTTAAAAGAATATGATCCTGTAGAAATACGCTTTGGGGATGCGATAGAGATTAAAGGCCATCAATTATCATCGGCGACTGTAAAGAAATTTAATGTCATCGGCCAAGGTGGAAATTTTGACCTTGGTTATACTCTTCCAGCATTGCGTGACACTCGCATTGCATTGGGCGGGTATTATAACGAGTATTCAAATGCGCCAACTATCAATGGAGCTCAGCTAGATATTATGGTGCCCGTCACAGAGCAGCTCACAGTCCATTTTGCAGATAGTTATGACAATGTTTTTTATAATAATGTGGCTTTTAGTTTGATATTTTACTTTGATCGAGCTAAAAGACCGCTACTTTATAATCGTATCTATTCGCCTAACATCCGTCATTTAGGCGCATTGAATACTGGGGCAAGCACTCGCGACCAAGTGGCGTTTAAGTCATCAAAACAACTTAAATTGGTGTTCGAAAATTTATGGTTTTTCAGCACAGCCAGTAACACCAGCTTTAATCCAGCTTTTGGGGGACTAAACTGTACCGCTGAAAGGCCATGTAGTGCAAGTAGCTTTACACAGTCTACGATAGACTCAATCGATACAATTTCAAAAAACACCATGCTATTCTTTGCCTCTGGAAATTATTTAGTAAACCCAGGTCAATCCGATAACAGCGTCACGTTAAATCAAGGCCAATCAATGTCAGGTCGAACAGCAGATTTTAAGTTCAAACCGAATGCTGCCGAACGTCCAGTATTTTCTGGTACTCTAGGCGGTCAGGGAGACAATTTATTCCAAAATCTAAATATCTCGGGGTCGGGGACAACACAACCTAATGGTTTTGTTGCGAATGGGGCAACAAATTTACGTCTAGAGGAGATATTGATTTATGATTATACCTCTACAGGAACAAATCCGCCTACAGGAATAAACTTAACGAATGTACATGACTCTTCATTAAAGAACATCGCGGTTCGTAACATATATGGAGCAGATGGAATGAGTGGTGGCAGTGGGTCGATTGCAACTGATGGCACCGATGGACAATCTGCGCAGGGAATTTCCATCGTAGATTCAAGCAATATTCGCCTAGATACGATTTCGATATCTTCTATTAGTGGCGGCGATGGTGGCCAAGGTGGAGCAGGTGTTAATGGAGCAAGCTCCAATTTGCAAGCAAATATGACTGCTGGGAATGGTACTGCGGGCGCCCGAGGGGGTAATGGTGGTGATAGTACAGGTTTAATCATTAATCATTCAGATAATATTACAGTGAGTCATTCTTCGATAGAAGCGGTGAAGTCGGGACGGGGGGGCGATGGTGGCCAAGGTGGCCATGGCGGGGACGCTTCGACTAACCAAGGAGACAATAGCTCTGCTCGAGGAGGAAATGGCGCTGTTGGTGGCAGAGGAAATGACAGTGGCGAGGCTATTGGTGTCAATATTATTGATTCTAGTGTTGATTTTTCTAATGTTATCGTTGACAAAGTTTCTAGTGGAGCGGGGGGAAATGGTGGTGCTGGTGGTAATGCCGGCAGTGCTGGAGTTAATTTTTCTAATACACCTTATTACACGGCCTATGGCCAACAAATTCAGTACCAAGCGGGGACCCCAGGGGAGGCAGGATCAGGGGGCTATGGAGGAACTCCAGTTGGTGCTACAGGAGTATCTGTTAACCAAAGCACATTGAATTATACAGAAGGGGCAGTCACAAATATTACTTCAGGCGACGGCGGAAGAGGTGGCAATGGCGGTGCTGGTGGGGATACTAAAATCAACGATGTTTCACAAGAACGTGGATCTCTGCAATTAATTTCAAAACCAGCATCTGATGGCTCATCCGGTGGTTCTGGTGGAAGCGGCGGCGATGCAGCGGGTTTCTTTGTGGATAATTTTGCAACTGTTACTATAAAAAAAGTAACAGTTAATAATATAAATGCAAGCGCCGCAGGTGTAGGCGGTAACGCTGGTGCAGGTGGTTCTGCAATTATTTTCCAAAATATACTTTATAATTATGAATCGGACCTTTCATCGAGTTTTGAAATACAACCATATAATACTTCGGCTACTGGAGGGGGCTCTGGCGGTCAGGGTAGTTCTGGTGCGATTGGAGGAGATGCGCAAGGAATTCGTATACGTTCGGGCGGACAATTGACGGTCGAGAATAGTATTATAAGTAATATCAATGCTGGAGATGGTAGTGCCGGTGGCTCAGGGGGCCCGGCAGGTGTTTCAACTATTGTTTCAAATGTATCAAACTACAATACGAATTCTAATTTAAGTGCTATCGGCGGTTCAAGAGGAGGAAACGGGAATAAAGGAGAACCTGGGGGTAAGGCAGATGGCATACTGGTTGAGTCATCAAATGCTGTGATCAGCACGACGCTAATTAATCAAGTTAGTGGCGGAAATTCCGGCTCTGGTGGTGACGGTGGCGCTGGAGGAGATGCAAGTATTAACTATAATTATTATTATCACGAGCCTGATGATCCTTCTGTTAATGATAATATTAGCACTGGCTTAGGCGGCAACGGCGGCAGCGGTGGAGCAGGAGATTCCTCAAGTACTAGTGCAACTGGAGTCAATTTAAGTGCCGGCAGTCAAGTAACTATTAGTAATAGTACTATTAATCAAATACAGGCTGGTAACGGCGGCAGTGGTGGTAATGGAGGCGCTGGAGGCGCTTCTGGTGCTAGTAATAATATTAATCAGAAAGCTAGCGGTGTCATTTACCTTAATAATGCCGGTAACGGTGGTGCCGGTGGTCGTGCAGAAAACGGAGGAGATAGTTATGCGATTTTTAATAATAGTGGAGGAGTGCTGAATAGAAACAATGTGATTGAAAGTCACATTATCGGAGGAAATGGTGGTAACGGTGGTCATGGCGGTGCCCAAGGTATGGCCACAGCATCAAGTAACCCTAATTTTAATGTCGTTGACCCAGGCCAAAATGGATCGTCCGGCAATGGCGGTACTGCTGGTGCTGGTGGAAACCCTAACGGTAGTGCAGGAACTCCAGGTAGTTCATAGGATCTTTTTTGTGGGGAATTCATTCAAGCAGATCATTCAAGTAATAGTGTTGATCTTTGCATATATGAGCTTAAATGCTCAAGCTGTAGATACTCAAGATAAATCTCCACAGCTTTTATTTGACTTGGGGACTGGAAGTGACTTTTCTGCTGTATTTGATGCCATGTTACCCATTTATAGTAGCCAAAAATATATATTGATGGGAGGTTTAGCTGGAAAATATGCAACAGACACGGCTTGGACAGCAAGTTGTGGAATGGTTGCCAGACACTTAACCGAAAATGAAAAAGTGCTGGGTATTTTAATGTATGTGGACCAGACTCAAACAAAGCAGGGGGACAACTTTTGGTTTATAAATCCAGGACTAGAATTTTTTAATGGTCCTTGGGATTTTCATTTTAATAGTTTTTTGGGGATGTCAGATGATAGACAAACCCAAGCAACTTTTTTTGCAGATGAAGTTGGCTTTGAACAAGGGATAATTTTAGGAAATCATTCAATAACTGCATTAAAAGTTAATTTAATTGATGAGTTAGGTAACAGTTTAAATGGTGAAGTGGGTTACACTGAACCTAGGCTTCATAATACCCGATTTGCATTAGGCGGATACCATAATCGTTATCCAACTGCCGAAAATGCTACAGGTGCAGAAGTTAAAATTACGGTTCCGATAAGTGAATTTACGGTTAATATTGCAGATAGTTATGATAAAGTTTTTAAAAACAGTTTTCGTTTTAGCGTTAGCTTTTATTTTGATCGTCAGAATAGACCTCTATTATTTAATCAAATGTATTCTCCGCCAATCAGATACTTAGGCGCTTTAAATACGGGTGCTAATATTCATAATCAGTTTTTAACCGAATTTACAGGGGAAGCTGTGTTACGTTTTGATAATCTATGGTTTTTTAGTTCAGCAAGTAACACGAATTTTGATTCTACATTAGGAACTAATAATTGTACCGGTATAAGTCCTTGTAGTGCAGCAAGTTTTACTCAAGTTAATGTCGATACAATTAGCGCCTTGGCGCCAGAAACCAAATTATTATTTGCATCTGGAACTTATTTAGCGAATCCGGGTGCTAGTGATAATACAGTCATTTTAGCAAACGGCCAGTCTATTGAAGGCCGTAGTGCTAACTTTAAATTCCAAGCTTTTGCAGCAAATCGGCCTATTTTCCAAGGTACTATAGGTGCGTCAGGAAATAATAGTTTTAATAATATCAATATTACAGGCAGTGGTAGCAATCAAAACGTTGGGTTCATTACCAATGGGGCAACTAATGTGACTTTAACAAACGTGCAGATTAGTGATTACGCCACTCAGAATGGTGCTGAACCGGTCGCGATGCAGCTAGAGAACCTTACAAACGCAAAATTTAACAATGTTAGTGTGAAAAATATTATTGCGGCCAGTGGCATCAATGGCGGTTCTGGAAGTGATGGCAATAATGGAGGGAATGCCACGGGGATACTATTGGATAATGGCGATCAAGTCAGCTTTAATAATGTGACTGTCACAAACGTGCAAGGTGGCTCAGGGGGCAATGGTGGAAATGGTACTAATGGAGCCGACACTAATAATGTTCCGGGAGCGGCTGCAGGCAATGGCACGAATGCAGGTCATGGTGGTGATGCTGGCTCGGCACTTGGATTCTCAGTGGTCAATTCAACCAATGTTTATTTAAATGCGGTAACGATTTCAGCAATTAATGCAGGGCATGGTGGGCACGCAGGACATGGTGGAAATGGTGGGTCTGCGGCAATCACTGGATTGGGTGACAATACTGGCGCCGTTGGTGGAACTGGCGGCCAGGGTGGAACAGGTGGCAATGGTAATACTGCGCTTGGATTAAATATATCAAATTCCACTGCAGTGAATATGAATGTATTAAACGTTACAGATATTTCTGGGGGTAATGCTGGTCGTGCAGGTCGTAGTGGCCATGGCGGTGGGGCTTCTACTGAGCAATTTAGTGCTGCTGGTCAGTCAATTACAGCTTCAGCAGGGCAAGGTGGAGATGGTGCGAATGGTGGCGTCGGTGGTAACGGCGGTAATGCCATAGGTTTGGCGATAACAAATAGTTCAATTATTTATAATACCGGCGATATTGCAAATATCAAAGCGGGCACAGCAGCAGCCGGTACTGACGGTGGGAGAGGCGGCAGTGCAGATGTTAAAAATATCGACCAAACTGGGTTAGGAGATTTAACTGCAACAGGCGGTTCTGCAGGAGCGGGAGGAACCGGTGGAGAGGGTGGCCGTAGTGGTACTGCGGTTGGAATGACCTCAGACCAAGGCGTGATTGACCTTAACAGAGTAAGTATTCGGGAAGTCAAAGCTTATCAAGGCGGTAATGGTGGCAATGGGGCTCAGGGTGGCAATAGCGTATTGGATCGTTTGGATGAGGAAGATGCTGGTGAACTAACCGGTACCAGTGGCGCTGCCGGTCAGGCAGGTAGTGGAGGTGTTGGTGGTGACAGTGGTAGCGCTTTCGCAATTAAATTAGACAACTCTAGCCAGTTGAATATGCAAAATGGCACTATCTTACAAATCACGAGTAGTGCAAGTGGGAAAGGCGGTTCTGGTGCAAAAGGGGGAGACAGTTCTGCTAGTAATTTGGAAGAATCGGCTACAGTTAATTTGTCTGCCACTGCGGGTCCTGGAGGAAATGGCGGCGCTGGTGGTGCGGGAGGATTTGTGGGTGCAGCTTATGGAATTAAATTAGATAGTTCTACGGCAAAAGTCGATCAAAGCCAATTCAGTCAAATCATTGCTGCAAATAGCGGTGCTGGAGGGGCTGGAGGTGACGGTGGCGATTCTCTTGCCAATGGTAATACGCTAAGGAATTTTGGCATCTTAAATGCAATAGCTGATATTGCCGGTAATGGTGGGGATAGTGGTGCAACTAGGGCTGGTGGTCAGGCTGCAGGAATCATCGCTGATAACAGTAGTAGTGCTGAAGTTAATCAGTCTTCTATAGAAGTCGTCATAGGTGGCTATGGAGGAGATGGCAGTCATGGTGGGAATGGCGGCGACGCCAACGCGAATAATAATGCAGTGCTCGGTGGTTCAGCGGGGAGCATAGAGGCAGGTACTGGCGGTACCGGTGGTAATGGTGCAGATGCTGGTATTGGCGGAGATGCAAACACAACTTTTGCTACAGCTGGAAGTACGCTGACTACCAGCGCGATAACAACTAGTGATTTAACCGGTGGTAACGGTGGTAATGGCGGTAATGGTGGTGCTGGTGGTAATGCTAATACGACAGGAACAAGTGCAGGAAACTCAGGAACACTAGGGACCCCAGGCAGTGCGGGTGCAGGCGGAGCTGCGGGTGTTGGAGGCGTTGGAGGCAGTCCAAATGGAACTGCTGGAAGCAACGGTGATCCAGGTGAGCCTGGACAAGCAATAAATTAGGATTTTATTTTGAAAAATTATCGATATTTCGCTATTTTTTTATTTTTGTTAGTTTGGTTTAGTAAAATTTTTGCGATTGAAAATCCAAATGACCAGATGAAATTTTTATTTACAGCCGATGGTGGTAGTGAGGGTACATCACAACTAGATATTGCTTTGCCATTTTTAGCAAATTCCGAAGATTATCTTTTTTCAGGGTTGTCTGGAAAAGCCGGATTAGATAAAGCCTATGTTGCGAGTATTGGCTTGGGAGGACGTCATTTAACAAAAAAAAATAATATATTAGGTGGATTATTATATCTTGAAAATTTAACGACTAGTGAAGGAAAAGATTATTGGTTGCTAAACCCGGGTTTCGAGTTATTTCATAATGATTGGGATATTCATATCAATGGTAATCTACCTATCTCTAAAAGTAATCATACTTTATTGTCTGGTCGATCTGATTTATTAGGAATCGAGCGAGGGATTAGATTAAATGGTCACACAATCTCTGCGTTAGGTGTGAAATTTTATGATGAAATTGGTATTAATGCTAATTTAAATATTGGATATACTTCTAAAAAATTAAAAAATACTCGAATTTCTCTAGGTGAATATTATAGTCATTTTGATCATGCTGAAAATATCCACGGTTTGCAATTTGATGTAATGTTGCCTATCAATCCACAATTAACTCTGCATGTTGCAGATAGTTATGATAATGTTTTTCACAATAATGTGGTCATAGGATTTTCACTATATTTTGATCAGTCCAAGCAGCCGTTAGAATTTAATCAGCTAGATTCATTGCCAATTAGATATCAGGGTACATTGAATACTGGAGCAAGCGTACCTAGCCAAACGACCATGCAGTTTACTAAAGAGTCTACTACGATTATGACCAACGCATGGTTTTTCAGTCCAACGAGCATGATAAGTTTTAACTCTACTTTAGGTGAAAAGAATTGTACCGCGGAAAATCCATGTGCAGGTTCTAATTTTACGCAAGCCAATATTGATGCTATTAATGCTATTATCCCAAATACTAATCTATTGCTGGCCTCAGGAACTTATCTGATTAATTCAGAAGCTTCGAGTAATCAAGTGACTTTAAATAAAGGTCAATCCATCTATGGTAGAAACTCAAATTTCACCATGCCTGCAAGCAGCACTCAACGACCTGTTTTACATGGTTCATTGGGAGCAGCAGGTAATAACGTATTCAGTGACTTTAATTTGACAGGCAGTGGTACCTCAGAATATACCGGATTTTTTGCCCAAAATACGGATCATATCAAATTACAGAATATTCATATTAGTGATTACTACACTGAAACGAGCGCAGAACCTAAGGGTATTTCTTTAAATACAGTAAACAATGTTGAATTTGAAAATGTTCATGTTTCTCATATTAATGGCAGAGATGGTTTGGGATCTACAGCAGGAAGCGCTTCTGGAATACGGGTTGATACTTCTGATGCAGTAACTTTTCACAGAATATTAGTAGACCATATTTATGGAGGGCAAGGGAGCAACGGTGCTGATGGAGCTAATGGTGCTGATGTTGGTGGAGCTGCAGGCGGTATCGCTGGAAACGGTTCTGCCGGAACTGATGCTACTAATGGGGGCCCAGCTGTGGGGATTTCAGTGGTGGACTCTACCAATATTATTTTCTCAGAGCTTGATATTCACACAATCCAAGCGGGTTCTGGTGGTGATGGTGGCAAAGGGGGCTCTGGCGGTGATGCAAGTACCTCTATGGCTAGTAATGCTGCAGCTGTTGCAGGTAGTGGTGCTAATAGTGGTGCTAGCGGAGATGGTAGTCAAGCAACCGGGATTTATTTGTCTTCTTCAACGGCTTCATTCAATACATTTAATGTTAGTAAAATCAGCGGTGGCCATGGCGGCGACTCAGGTGCAGGTGGCTATGGTGGTGATGCTAGTCTGGCGAACTATAGAAAAATTAGTAATGGTAATTCGACTGATGCTGCTGGAACTGCAGGTGCGGGAGGAAGCTCAACCGCAGGAGGCAATGGTGGCAATGCAAAAGGTATTGATATCGCAGATAGTAACATCGTCTTAAATAGTGGCCAAATTACTATGGTAGCTGGTGGCCAAGCCGGACGCGGCGGTCAAGGTGGGCAAGGGGGTGCAGCTTCTGCTTCAAATAACTCAGAAAATAGCTCAGGCGGTGTCGTACTCAATGGTGGAATATCTGGATTTGGTGGAATTGGTGGTCGTGGCGGTGCTGGGGGCGCAGCGGTAGGAATAATTGCAGACGAGGGCCAATTAAAAGTCAATAATGTGCTTATTAATCAAACTTTAGGTGGTAATGGTGGCAATGGTGCTCAGGGAGGTAGTGCTGGGGATAGTCAAGCGAAAGATAATACTGAGCTAGGAAATGGCTCATTGACTCTAAATGGCGGGACGGCAGCTCAAGGTGGCAATGGCGGCAATGGTGGTACCGGCGGTCGAGCCGATGGAATCATCTTAAATAACAGTGTAACAGCTGCGATGAGTAACAGCTCAGTGCGTCAGGCTAAAGCAGGTGTCGGTGGCACTGGGGGTGCTGGGGGCGCCGGAGGTGATGCTAGCACGAATAATAATAGTGAAACGGATGGTGGAACATTAAGACCCTATGGTGGCACTGGAGGCAATGGCGGAATTGGTGGTAATAGTGGTGATGGTGGTGATGCACATGGAATTTCGGTTGATAATAGCAGTTTATCCCTGAAAAACTTTGGTTTAGAGCAAATTATAGCTGGGCAGAGTTTAAAGGCGGGCGTTGGCGGAAATGGTGGTGCTGCTGATTCAAATCAAAATATTGAACTCAATGGGGGTCAATTAGCTGCGCGATCAGGTGCGGGTGGTGCAGCTGGTAATGGTGGCGTTGGTGGCAGCGGTGGTACAGCCAAAGCGGTTGACATATCCAATGGTGCAGATTTAAATATGCTTTACAGTTCTATAATAATGGTTAATGGCGGATTTGGGGGTGCTGGTGGCCATGGCGGCCAAGGCGGTAGCGGGAATAGCAACGAAAATATCGATCGCGGCAGTGGAACACTGACTATAAATAATAACAATAACCTTAGTCGCACTGGTGCAGGCGGTAAAGGCGGCGATAGTGGAATTGGTGGTGCTGCCTTTGGTATTAGTGTGGATTCTTCAAATGCTACAGTGAGTGGAATTAATTTTAAAAATTTAAAAGGTGCTAATAGTGGTAGTGCAGGGCAAGGCGGAGATGCAGGCAGCGGTAACGCGAATGTGAATAGTGAATCTGGAGATGGTTCACTTACAGTCTATGCAGGTAGAAATGTAGCAAATGGTGGCATCGGTGGCGACAGTGCGAATAGCGGTGGCGTTACTGGAATATATGCAGAGTCTGCGAGCAGTATTACAATGACAAACAATATTTTTGATAATTTATTTGCTGGCAGCGCAAGTCATGCCGGTGATGGTGGCCATGGTGGTGCTGCTAATTCAAATAGTAATACGGGTGCTGACGATGGCAACACAACTGCGCGGGGTGGTTTTGCGGGAGATGGTGGTAACGGCGGCAATGCGGGTGATGGCGCTTTTGCGAATAGTCTTTTGATGACAGGTGGAAGCTCATACATTAATAGTGGCAATATCATGAAAAATATATTCAATGGTAGTGGTGGCAGTGGCGGAAATGGTGGCAACGGCGGTGATGCGTTTGCATCTTCAGTTGTTAGCAACAGTATTCCAGGAACTCCCGGTGCATTTGGATATGGCGGGGCTGGCGGTGCTCAAAATGGAACTGCTGGTTCCAATGGTCATTCAGGAAGTCGCTAAGCTGCTGTTAACTGAAATGGTATTGATAAAGCATATCATGTTAATAGTAGCTTGGTATGCAAGTGACTTATCATTTTTTTGATAGTAGGTCAGATAATTAATAGAGATGGCTAGGGATGGCTAATCTAAAGCACAGAATAGGTGAAACCATCTAAAATGAATGAAGGAATTTGAATAAAAAATTAAGGTGCGCGATGCTTTTCTCAATTGGGTCACTCTGACTATCGATGGTGCGATAGAAATCTTAGAATTTTTCTAAGCGAGTCTAAAATGTTTAGCAATTTTTGGGTGGGTTGATAGCAATTTTTCAGCTGCGGTTTGCTTCTTGGAGTTCTTTTGTTGCCATAAAGATCCATGATCAATAAGAACTTTAATTTTATGCTCAAATAATACTAATTTTGAATGCTTTTTGATTTGATCATGAGCTTTGATCAATCGCATTAATGGAGTTTCCTGTTTTTTATAAAAACAAGTTTGCATAGCGTGAGGAGCGTTTCGAGCAGCGATTTGAAACTCTTCTAAAGGTACTTTAGACGCGCAACATGCATTTAATAGTGTTTTGCTACGTGGTGTAATTATTTTATCCTCTAATTTTTCTGATTCGGCAATATGGGAGATTTTCAACCCGTCAGTATTTGCTATTGAATACTTTTCTTTGCCAGGATTTTTTAAAGTAGATATTATTTGAGTTTGACTAGGTTTTTTCTTCAAATCAACTTCTATTTTATTCATAGAGAGCGATGAGGTTTTCAGGGCCGTATGAATATCAGCTAACAATAGTCGTTCTGTAACTTCAGTAGCAACTAAAACATCTTTATCTAAACAAATTGCACCAATTAAAGCTTCAGTAGCATCAGCAAGCATTTTTTCTGTAATGTTATGATTAGCTTCAGTAATATCTTTTTGAATAAAATCATAAAGGCGCAATTGCTTTGCAATTTTTGGTAATACAGTATCATTTCTAACTAAATTTACTTTGGCTAAATGTAAATCATGAACTTGCCAGTGATCTGGTTTTTTTTGAGTCAGTAAAATCGCGCATGTTACATTTAAAATGGTATCTCCAACGAATTCATATTTTTGAAATGGAGGTTCAGACTGACAAGCGTTAGCTCGTCTTCTATCAAGTGCGTTAAATAGATGTTCAGGGTCCTTAAAAATATAACCTAATTGATTTTCAAGGTCATAGTATCGTTTAACGGTTTCAAGCTGGTGGTTGACAAGTTTAGAAAGCTTATTCAAATGAGAAAAACTTTGATTAACTTGCAAATCTTTTATGGCTTCTTCATGGTTAGATTGAGCTGCTTTTAAGCAAAATTTATAAGCTTTCAATAAGTTTTTTTCAACAAGATCACCTTTATTGAAGGCAACAGATAGATCATAATGTGCGTTCACATGGCCAAGCTTAGCCGCTTTTTTGTACCAGTCTATTGCTGATTGCTTTTTTTCTTGGCCATATTTTCCTGTGCTATATATCGTCGCTAAACGAGTTGCAGCGATTGCAGAATTCATTTTTGCAGCTAGAAGATAGTATTTTTCACTCTGTTGATGGTTTTCGGATTGATTGTAAATTAACCCAAGGTAATAGTAAGCGTCTTTATTTTCGCCACAAAGTTCAAAATAATCCATAGCGCTTTTTTTCATTCGATCGGTTTCGTAACTATTTTTAGACTTTAAATTTTGGTATTTATTATAAAAGATAACACCGAGCCTATAATAAGCTTTACAACTACGTGAAAATTGATAGTATTCAATGGCTTGGGCTAATGATAGCTTCATACCTTTGCCATTTTCACACATTTCTCCGAGACGGAAATAGGTGGCAGATTCGTGCGGATCTATTTTTCCTCTCACTAAGATAAAACCGCCCGTTAACATTGTTAGTATGCGTGAGGCTTTATTTAAATCTTGTTTTAGACCAAATTTAGCGAAGTAGTAAGCATCAGCTAGCATATTAACTGCCTCGATGTTGCGTGAATCAAACTCAGTAGCTTTTTCTAAAAATTTTAATGCAAGTGATTGATTTTCAAGCCCAAACTCAGGATATTGGTAGGCTTTAGAGAAGAGAAGTGCTGCATTGCTTAAATTTTTTGTGAAGTGAGCACGTGAGTTGAATTGAGAGATGAGCTTTTGGTAAAGATCCCCACTTTGACTAAATTGCCTTTTTGCATCTTCAATGCCGTTAGTTGCTGCAACAAAGAAATATTCTGCTGCTTGACTTTTATCTGTAGTTTGAGAATTTAATATCCATGATCCAATTTCGCAACATAATTGTGCTGCGGCTAGATGGTGTTGAATCGCAGCTTTTTTTAAATATTCGATATTTTCACAAATATTTCCTTTATATCGCCTCCAACTATATTCGCCTAATCTATATTGTGCATCCTTCTCGCCCTGCCTTGCTTTGTACAAGTCCTGTGGATTAAGCATAGAAAACTCCTTTTTTGAGATTATATAGCTATATTGCAGCATAGTATGTTTGCTTTGTAAAGTAGCATGTAAGGCCATTGCAGTGTACTAATACGACAGTCGTTTTATTTAAGCAATAAAAAGCAGGGTTTATTAAAGTTACTGAGTTATGAGGTTGCTTCTATTGCATTAACTCTTTGGTAACCACGTGGAAGTTTGCGTCCTCTACGCCCCCGCTCTCCAATATAAGTGTTTAAATCATTACCGCTTAGCGTAATATAACGCTTGCCAGAAAAAACTTTTAATTTTGCTTTATAGGGCAATATTGCAATATCCACTACAAACTCTTCATTTGTCTTTAATTTTGCAGCTGGAATGGCAAGCATTTTATTACCTTTACCTTTACTTAATTGAGGTAAACTACTCAAAGGAAATATTAATAAATAGCCGGTGTTCGTTGCAATTGCAACTTGGTCAGTCTCATAGTCACAAACCGTTTGAACGTTTAAGATATTGCTATTTTCCGGAAGTGTTAGCAACGCTTTGCCATTACGATTTTTAGTGACACAATCAGCAATTGTTGTAACAAAACCATATCCAGCAGAAGATGCTAATACAATTTGTGTATTTGGCTGTTCACTAATAACGGTACAAAAATGTGCACCGGCAGGTGGATTTAATTTGCCAGTTATTGGCTCACCCTGACCACGTGCTGAAGGTAATTGATGACAATCGATAGAGTAACTTCTGCCAGTAGAATCTAAAAAAATTGCAGGCATATTTGTTTTACTATAAGCATGTGCTAAGTAATTGTCACCACTTTTATAATTCAACTGAGTTGGATCAATGTCATGGCCTTTAGCAGCACGCACCCAACCTTTTTCTGATAATATCACCGTGACCGGATCAATAGGTAAAATATCAACAACTTTGATTGCAACTGCTTCATCACGTTCAACGATTGGAGATTTTCTAGAGTCGCCATAGATTTTAGCATCCTCAGTAATTTCTTGTTGCAAAAGCTTCGTTAATTTTTGTGGTGAATTTAAGAGACTTTGTAATTGGCTTTGTTCTTTATTTAATTCATCCTGCTCGCCACGAATTTTAATTTCTTCTAGTTTTGCCAAATGACGAAGCTTTAACTCTAAAATTGCTTCAGCTTGTATTTCAGTTAATTTGAATCTTTTTATTAATTCAGTCTTAGGATGATCAAATTCCCGAATAATCTTAATGACCTCATCAATATTTAAGAACGCGATGAGTAAACCTTCAAGAATATGTAATCTGGCAATGACTTTATCTAGTCTGTATTGCAAACGCCGAGTAACTGTTTGGCGACGGTAGCTCAGCCATTCACTCAGAATGGTCTTCAGATCTTTAACCTGAGGTTTACCATCGATTCCAATTAAATTTAAATTTACACGGTAGCTTTTTTCCAAATCAGTTGTTGCAAACAAATGCTTCATTAAGCTATCAATATCAACACGATTAGACCGTGGCACAATGATTAATCGAGTTGGATTTTCATGATCAGATTCATCACGCAAATCAACGACCATTGGCAATTTCTTTGCTTGCATTTGATGAGCTATTTGCTCTAAAATTTTCGCGCCCGAGACTTGATGCGGTAAATGAGTAATAACGATATCATCGGCTTCTGTAGTATAAGTTGCTCGCATGCGAATACCGCCGTTACCCGTTTGGTAAAGTTTTTTTATGTCACTTGCTGGGGTAATAATCTCAGCTTCAGTTGGGAAATCGGGACCTTTAATAAAACCACAGATATCTGCCAATTTGGCGTTAGGATTCTCTAATAAATGAATGCATGCATTAGCAACTTCACGTAAGTTATGAGGAGGAATGTCAGTCGCCATGCCTACAGCAATTCCAGTAGTACCATTTAATAAAATATTAGGTAAGCGGGCGGGTAATATCGCAGGTTCGTCTAAGGTTCCATCGAAGTTTGGGACCCAGTCAACTGTACCTTGAGCCAATTCTTTAAGTAAGACTTCTGCGTAAGGAGCCAGCCTAGCTTCAGTATAACGCATAGCGGCAAATGATTTAGGGTCATCAGGTGACCCCCAGTTCCCTTGACCATCAACCACTGGATAGCGATAAGAAAATGACTGCGCCATTAATACCATTGCTTCATAACAGGCAGAGTCACCATGAGGATGAAACTTACCTAACACGTCACCTACAGTTCTTGCAGACTTTTTGAATTTTGCACTGGACTTTAATCCTAACTCAGACATTGCATAAATGATTCGACGTTGTACTGGTTTTAGGCCATCACCAATGTTTGGTAATGCTCTGTCCATGATGACATACATCGAATATTCTAAATATGCTCGTTCAGTAAATTGTTGTAAGGGTAATTGTTCAACTGATTCTATGTTACTCATTGCTCACCTTGATATTTGTTTGACTTGCCAAATTACCTTTGGTTTCTAGCCAATTTCGTCTGTCAGCTGCACGTTTCTTCGCCAGCAGCATATCCATTAAAACTTCTGCTTGACTAGAATCATCAATTGATAATTGCACCAAACGCCTAGTGTCAACCGCCATCGTAGTTTCACGGAGCTGTAGAGGGTTCATTTCTCCTAGTCCTTTAAAGCGCTGAACTGATAACTTGCCTTTTTTATTTTCTGCATCAATTCTGTCTAAAATTACTTTTTTTTCATCATCGTCTAACGCGTAATAAACTTCTTTTCCAAGATCGATACGATACAATGGAGGCATAGCCACATAAACATGACCTTTAGCAACTAGAGGCTTGAAGTGTTTTAGAAACAAAGCACAAAGCAAAGTTGCAATGTGTTGCCCATCAGAGTCTGCATCGGCAAGGATACAAATTTTGCTATAGCGTAAACCTGATAGATCATTATTCCCTGGGTCAATCCCAAGTGCTATGGCAATGTCATGAACCTCTTGTGAACCTAAGACTTGCGATGAATCAACCTCCCATGTGTTAAGAATTTTACCGCGCAATGGCATGATTGCCTGAAATTCACGGTCTCGAGCTTGTTTAGCAGAGCCTCCAGCAGAATCTCCCTCAACCAAGAATAACTCGGTACGGCTGGGGTCTTGGCCGCTGCAATCAGCAAGTTTCCCTGGGAGCGCTGGGCCACCTGTGATTCGCTTACGTGCAATTTTTTTACTATTTCTAGAACGCTTCTGCGCGTTATTAATCACAAGTTCGGCAAGTTGCTCGCCAACTTGAACGTGTTGGTTTAGCCATAAGCTAAAGGAATCTTTCACTACCCCTGACACAAATACCGCACACTCACGTGAGGATAAGCGCTCTTTAGTTTGTCCTGAAAATTGCGGTTCTTGTATTTTTACAGAAAGAATATAACAGCACTGTTCCCAAATATCGTCACCAGTAAGCTTGATATTTTTGGGTAACAAATTGCGAATCTCACAGAATTCACGCATTGCTTCTAGTAATCCGGTACGCAATCCATTCACATGGGTCCCACCTTGGATTGTTGGAATCAAGTTGACATAGCTTTCAGTGAGTAGCTCGCCGCCTTCAGGCAACCACACAATAGCCCAATCCACTGCTTCAGTGTTTTCCGAGAAATTACCGAAAAAAGGTTGTTCAGGTAATATCGCAGTGTTAGTTAAATTGTAACGTAAATAATCTTCTAGCCCAGACTCATAATACCATTCTTCTTGCTCACCGTTAACTTCGTCTTCAAAGCTGACTTTTAATCCAGGACAGAGTACAGCTTTAGCGTGTAAAGCATGCTTGAGACGATTTAAAGAAAATTTTGCGGTATCGAAATAACTACTATTAGGCTTGAAGTGAATACTCGTGCCGGTTTGACGTTTAGCACAGGTTCCTATTTCTGCTAAATTAGATTTGCGATCACCATCAGCAAAAGTAATTTGATAGCATTTACCGTCACGTTTGATTTCTACTTTAACCATCTCGCTGAGAGCGTTAAGAACTGAAATACCTACACCATGTAAACCACCAGAAAATTGATAGTTTTTGTTAGAAAACTTACCTCCAGCATGGAGTTTAGTCATTATGAGTTCAACACCAGAGATGCCATGTTCTGGATGGAGATCGACAGGCATTCCTCGTCCATTATCAATAATTTTTAAACTATTATCTTTATAGTGAATAACCTCAATATGATTACAATGTCCTGCGATGGCTTCGTCCACACTATTATCAATGGCTTCGTGAGCAATATGATTAGGGTTTCGAGTATCAGTATACATACCCGGCCTTTTTTTGACGGGATCCAAACCGGTTAATACTTCTATATTTTCTGCTGTGTAAGTTTGACTCACTATATAATATCCAAGTTGATATGATTAGTTCTGGTTTGCGCTATTTTGCACTGACAAGGTTAGATAGTGCAAGTCTAAAGAATCACTTGATTGAGAATCATATATTAAAATTTGTACAAAGTGGCGTACTTATTGAAGGTGGACTTTAAAAGGTGGCCTAAAAAGTGAGATGATTTTAATCATCTTAGCAACTTTTTGCACGAGATTAGATATCAATTGGCTTTATTTAATGAGTCTTTAAATAAGTTTGTGTAACAAGCGTTAGTTTAGTAATTTATTTGAAGAAATAAGAGAGGACTAGACTATGGAATTGGACGAAACTTTAGTACATGAATTGACCAAGGGGTGTAAG
>Ga0100402_1001142_pt1 | contig 30849 bp, 15 predicted proteins | sample CryGeyme20150102_FD_80419 | JGI IMG/M metagenome (GOLD analysis project Ga0100402, IMG submission 80419) | Groundwater microbial communities from Crystal Geyser aquifers in Utah, USA - Crystal Geyser metaG 2015-0102 | ecosystem: Environmental > Aquatic > Deep subsurface > Groundwater | place...
TACAGTAGTGGGTCAAATTATACGGTAATCGAGACGGACGCGCCGGGAGCGCCAGATACCAGTTTCGGTCCGCGTGCAATCTATCTGCTGACGGCAACGGTCAGCGATACCGTGCCGCCGGTGGCCAGCTACGCGGGGCTACCGGAAGATGGTGAAACGTTGGGTTCCTTGATCTCGGACTTTTCCTTGAATACGGATGAGTCCATCAAGCTCGATGCGATCACAGGGCAAAACCTTTCTGTTTGGTCGTATGATGGGCACTTCTACTTGCGGGATGCCCGCTCGTTGACTTGGGCCGATGCCCAGATTGCCGCCTCCGAGGTGGGCGGCAACCTCTTGTCGATCAATGACGCGGCGGAGCAGAGCTTTATCGACAACAACTTCGCACGCTTTGGCGAATTCTGGCTCGGTCTTACGCACGCATCGGGCACCAACGGTCTCTGGGAGGATGGCAGCGCGCTGAACTTTACCAACTGGTCGGCTGGAGAGCCGAATAACGCTGCTTCCTACTCCCAAGCTTATTTCCAGGCGAGCGACGGGGCGTGGCGCGATTATCGTCCGACTTCGAGCCGTCCTCTTATCATTGAAATAGATGGCATCGATACGGACTTCGACGGGCTTCCCGACAGCATTGATCCATATCCGACCGAGCCGTATAACGCCTTCGATCTTCGTGAAGCGGGGCTGGATGGCTTCTTTGATACCGAAGACGACGTGATCTACCGTGTCTTTATCTCCGGCAGTGGGTTGAGCTATACCCTTTCGATTTTGGACGGTCCGCTTCCGAACGGGAATTATCGTTTTGTTTCAACCAATCGGGTAACCGATGCCAACGGCAACGCGATGCTTCCTGAAACCCGCTTCTTCACCGTCGCGATTCCAGGCGAGTGTATTTCGGTGGAGGACAGCGGCAGCGGCATCGAGCGACTTGGCTCGGAACTCGCCTTGAGCGAGGATCCGGCCGGCTTGGGGACTTACATCGCCCGTGGTGTCGGCTTCCTTACGACCGGTTCTGACTGGTGGCGCGTCGAACTGGAGGCGGGCGACAAGGTGGTCTTCAGCGTGGATACGCCTGAAAGCAGCCTGAATCCGGCGGTTTACGTTTACAGTCCATCTGGATACCTGGGAGGAGATACCGATAGTGGACCGGGCAGCGATGCCTTGACGCCGATTCTGATCGCACCAGAAACCGGATCGTATCGCGTGCGCGTCGATCGTCAGAGCGGTTCGGGCGACTACTTCCTGCGCGTGAATGCGGCCAGGGGCGGCACGGCGGTTCTCGAGAATGACATCAATTACAGTAACGAATCGCGCTTGAACGCCACGCCGGTTATCTTCGAAACGATCGGAGCGGACGAGCGTAGCCTCTTTAGCGGCACCGTGATGGCGGACACGAGCTCCGAGACAGACGAGGATTATTTCGACCTGGGTGTTGTCGAAAGCGGCAAGTCCATCTTCCTCTCGACTTTCTTCCCGTGTGGCAGCGAGCTGATACCCGCCATTCAGTTGCGGGCGGAAGACGGCACGGTGGTCGAGGCAACGGGTGTTTCCGTCGATGGCATCGTCCGTTACGATATTACCGTCGAGCAACGTTACTATATCCTGGTGTTCGCCCTCGAAGGGCAGGGCACCTTCGGACAATATGTCATGGAGGCGCGGCTTCGTCAGAATACCGACTTCCCCGATCTGGTGCCCGATTTGGCGGCCAGTGTTGCCTCGGTTGAGGCAGGTGATACGGTATCCCTCAGTTGGACGGTCACCAACGACGGCAATTTGGCGACAAGCGAGGGCACATGGAGTGACTGGGTCATCCTGAGCCGCGATACCATCATTGGCAATTCGGACGACCGTTTTATCGGCTCGGTCGAGCGAAATGGTGATCTGGCGGTGGGTGCTTCCTACGCGGCCAGTGGCGACTTCCTGATCCCGCCGGGCTTGAGCGGACCCCATTATCTCTACCTGATCGTCGATGCCACGTCACAGGTCTTCGAGTTTGATGGTGAGGGCAACAACGCCATCGAGCGGGCGCTGCTGATCTCGCCAGTTCCTTCGGCCGACTTGCTGGTTGAAATGGGCACATTGCCGGCAGCGGCAGTTGCCGGCGCGGCGGTCGAGGTATCCTGGACCGTGAGCAATCTCGGGGCGGGTATCACCGGCAACGGGCTCCGCAACGGGACGGTGTCTGCGTGGACGGATCGGGTGGTCTTCTCGACCAATGGTGTCTTGGGCGATGGGGACGATCGACTGCTCGGGGAGGTCGCACGGAGCGGAGCGCTCGACGTGGGCGAATCCTATACGGAAACGTCCGTTTTTAACCTACCTGCGGGAGTCAGCGGCCAAAACGCCATCTTCGTGATCGCCGACATCAATGGGGAAATTTTCGAAGACGAAGATCTGGAGGCCAACGTGGATTCCGGGTTCCTCAGTGTGTCGGCAACGCCCTTCTTTGACTTGATTCCGGTTGCGCTGACAGCCCCTGAGATTGCGACGGCGACTTCGGAAATCACCCTCGATTGGGAGGGGCGAAGCACGGAAAATTCGACTGGTTCCCTTGGCGCAACATGGAGTGATCGTGTTTGGCTGAGCGACGATTCGACCTTTGGTAATGGCGATGACGTTCTGTTGGGCAGTCTTTCCGTCAATCGCAATTTAGAGCCGGGGGAAAGCTATCCGGCATCCGTCGATGTCATCGTCCCCACGCTTCCCGCAGGCAGTTATAACTTGTTCCTGGAAGTTGACTCGAACGGCAACGTTTTCGAATTCATCTATGAGAATAACAATGTCCTTCCATTTGGAACGATTGAAATCGCCCAGGTCAATCTGGCGGTCACTAGTTTGAGTTCAGTCGGTGGGTTAATGGTGCCGGGCGATTCCATTGCGACCGACTGGACGGTCTCGAATCTCGGCAATCTGGCTGCCGGGGCGGGTTGGAGCCTGGCCTTTGATTTTGTGAATCAAGCGAGTGGCGCACGGGTCCGGCTATTGGAACGCGCGAACATGGCTTCGCTCGCCGGTGGCGCCGCCATAAGCGGGTCGGAAGACTTTATCGTGCCGGTGGGGATCTGGGCCGGTGATTGGAAGGTCGAGGCGGTGGCCGACTTTTCGAACCTGGTCGATGAAATCGACGAGACGGATAATTTCGCAAGCGCAACGGAGCAATCGACAGTCGCCAGCTTCATTGCACTCTCGAGTGCGCGAAATTATGTCGAAGAAGCCGGGTTTGAATCGGCACTGGAAGTCACCGTGCTGAGAAATTCCGATCCGGGTCTGCCAGTGACGGTGAGCCTTGCGGCGTCACCCGCCGATGAGGTTTCGATTCCGGTCGAAGTCGTGATTCCAGCCGGACGCTCGACGGCAACCTTCACCGTCCGGGGTGTGCCCGACTTCGAACCCGACGGCACCCAGGCGGTGACCATTCGTGCCACCGCTGCGGGGACGCCGGGCGACGAGCTGCACCTTGATGTGCTGGAGGACGACCGTGCTCGTCTCTCGCTCTCCTTTGACGTATCCGAAGTGATCGAAGGTAACTCGATTTCAGGCACCCTCACCCGATCCGAACCCATTGCTGCGGCCTTGACAGTGAACTTCGCGAGTTCGGCGGCCGGTCGCTTGAACTTGCCCTTCTCGATCGTAATACCCGCTGGCCAGGCCAGCGTTCCCTTGACGATCCCCACGCTTGATGATGCGGTCGTCCAAGGCACCCGTGCGGTGGTGGTTTCGGCTCAGGGAAGTGGCTTCATCAGCGGTTTGGCTTCATTCGATTTGTTTGATGACGATCTGCCGGTTATCGACGCTTATTTCATGCCGGACGAGGTTTCGGAGAACGATGGAGCAAATGCGAGCTATCTGGTAATCTCGACGGATCGCCCGGTAACGGCTGATTTGAAGCTCAAACTCGTCAGCTCGGACATCACGGAACTGCGGGTGCCTTCCGAGGTGACGCTTCCGGCCGGCGACGACATGTTAGTCGTGGGTGTGCAAACGGTCGATGACGCCATTGTGGATGGTGCACAATCCGTCGCGGTGAGTGTGCAGGCACTGGCGAGTGCCAATTCCCTGCCCGTTGGCGATGCCGTCAGTGCAACGCTCTTGGTCGGAGATGACGAGGGGCCCTCGCTTGACTTATCGATTAATGCGGAGTTGGTGCAGGAGGGAGTTGCCGGAGCGGCAACCGTCACGGTCACCAGAAACAGCGACCTTGCGAATGAATTGACTGTCAGCGTGTTCAGTAGCGATGAGCTTGAGATCCTGGCACCGGCTGCGGCGACCATTCCGGCAAACGAAACAAGCGTCAGTTTCTTTATCGATTCGGTCAATGACGGCGAGGTTGACGGCACCAAGCGAGTCGTCATCTCCGCCTCGGCCAGTGGGTTCGCCGCAGCGCAGGTTTCGCTCTCTGTGACGGATGACACCATCCCCGACTTGGTGGTGGAGGATTTGCAGGGGCCGACGACGGGTTCGACAAATCAATTCGTGGATCTTACATTTACCTTGCGCAACAAAGGATTTGCCCCTCTAGGTGGCCGAATCCTGCAAAAGGTCTATCTGTCTGACGATGATCAGGTCGGCAATGATGAACTGGTCGGCGAGTTCACTGTCGTCGGCGAGTTGAATCCCCCGCCGGTGCTGGATTTTCTCTCGCGGACGGTGCCGGTCCGGCTGCCAGCCGATGCCGGAGACTATTGGTTTGTGGTGGAAGCCTTACTCTTGGACGAGGAAAGCGATGCGCTGGTCGGGAATAATATTACGATCAGCGAGTCTCCCGTCGTGATTGCGCCCGACTACAGTGGCACGTTGAACATTTCGCTGCCGGTCCCACCCGTTGCGGGCCTGCCGGTGGAATTTTATGGCGAGGCCCGGTTCGCGGGGAGCCAAGCACTGGCCCCCTTCAAACCCGTCTCAATTTATGTGGCGACGCAAAATACGGAACGGGTCTTTACGGCGATTACCGATCAAAACGGGGCATTCTCTTTTGAATGGACACCCCTAATGGGTGAGGCTGGCAGCTATGAGGTGTGGGTCAACCACCCCGGGGTCTCATCCGCTCCGCCTGTTTCCGAGCGGATTGCGTTCAATTTGCTCGGACTCTCAGCTCTGGACGAGCCCGCTTATGTCGATTTGGGCACGAACGAATCGGCTTCCGGGGGCGTCGCATTCAAGAACGTCAGTTCGGTCGGGCTGAGTGGCTTGACCGCCAGCGTCGAAGTACCCGGCTCGGATTATTCGGTCAACGTGAGTCTCGCGGACGGCGCGGCACCAACCCTTGCTCCCGGTGCGACAGTGACACTCGACTATACGGTCGTCGCGGGTGCGCTAGCTGCGGAAGCGTCGGAAACGGTCCTCGTGCTGGAAACGGCAGAAGGTGTCCGCGCTGAGTATCTCGTCAATGTGCGCGTGCAGTCGCAGGTGGCCCGTTTGGAACTCGGTGAGGGTGCTTTGATTGCCTCGGTTTTGCGCGGTAGTCGTGAGTTCGTTGAATTCACGGTGACCAACACCGGGCGTGGGGACAGTGGCGAGTTGAGCTTGTTGACTCCCTCCGGGCTGGCGTGGATCAATGCGGTCACGCCGGTGGTGGGCAACCTCGCTCCCGGTGCGTCGGCAACGTTCACAATCAGCCTGGCACCGTCGGATACTCAAACTTTAGGGCCGGTTACGGGGCAGCTGGTCCTGGCCGGAGCCAATGGTTCCCAAGCATTGATTCCTTTTGAATTTATTGTCACCTCGGGGGCCTTGGGAGATCTCCGGGTTACCGCAATCGACGATTGGACTTTATATTCGGAGGACCGGGGGCCGCTGTTGGATGCAACCGTGACTTTGCTGAACGCCTTCACCAACCAGCCTGTAGCTGGTTTTCCTGCAACGACGACGGAAGCCGGTTTTGTGGAGTTTGTTGATCTGCCCGAGGGCTATTACACGGTCCTGGTTTCAGCTCCAGGCCACGATGCCTACCGGAACAGCGTTCTCGTGAAGCCGGGTGTGACCGTCGACTTGGAGGCCTTCTTGCCGATTCAGGCCGTTCAATACGTGTGGACGGTCGAAGAGATCGAAATTGAGGACAGAACGATTATCACCATTGAAACGGTCTTCGAGACGCAAGTGCCGGTTCCGGTGCTTACCTTGAGTCATCCTTACATCAGTCTGGCACCGCTGGAGCGCGGAGGCGATTTCATGCAAGTCGACATGGAATTAACCAACCACGGGTTGATCGCGGTGCAGGGTGCCACCTTTGCCTTCCCCGATCACCCGCTCTATTTGATTGATCCGCTGGTGGAGTCCATTGGTGATATTCCGGCTAACAGTTCGGTCACCATCCCGGTGTTGATTACCCGTGTTTCGGACGATTGCACGAGCGTGTGCAACCTCAGCGGGGGGGTCAACTGGCACTATACGACGACTCGCGGCCGGGTTTCCAAGAGCAATCCCATTTTCTTTAAAGACCTCGATTGCTGCGTGCCCGCCCCGGTTCGCGTTCCGTCCGGAGGCGGCGGAGGCGGCGGAGGCGGCGGAGGCGGCGGAGGCGGAGGCGGCGGCGGTGGCGGCGGTTTCACCGGCGGCAGCGGTGGCACTGTCGGCACCCCTTCATATACGCAGATTCCCCCGCAGATTGTGACTCAACCTTTTGCGGAGGTTCAGGTGCGTATCCGAATTGAACAGGAAGCGGTGATGACGCGCTCGGCGTTTCGGGCTTCCCTGGAGTTAATTAACAATCTGGACGCGTCCGAGTTGGACCAGATTCGAGTTGATGTGCAGGTCTTTGACGAAGACGACAATGATGTGACCAACCGGTTCGGTATTCCCAGCCCGAGCGTTCAAGGGATGGGGGATGTCGGGGGCACGGGATCGTTGGCGGCCCAATCATCCGGGTCCGCAGTCTGGCTTCTGATTCCGACCGAAGATGCGGCACCAACAGCTCCGGCTTCCTATCGGGTCGGCGGGCAAATTCAATACACTGTTGATGGGACGACGCTTACGATACCCATTGAACCGGCCGAGATAACGGTCTATCCGGACGCAGCGCTTTACCTGCGTTATTTCCATCAGCGGGACGTCTTTGGTGATGATCCGTTTACGCCCGGTATCGAACCTTCGATCCCCTACAACCTGGCGGTCATGGTCGAAAATCGCGGTTACGGAAAAGCCAAAGCACTCTCCATAACATCGTCACAACCTGAAATAATTGAGAATGAATCGGGACTTGCCATCGATTTCGAAATAATCGCCGCTCAGTTGGGAGAAGATCCGCTTTCACCCAGTCTGAAGATCACGTTTGGTGACCTTGAGCCGGGGGAAATCAAAGTGGGCCGCTGGCTCTTGCAATCGTCGCTGCAAGGTCAATTCGTTGAATACGATGCGACTTTCAGGCATGTGAGCGAGCTGGATGATGAGCGCCTGTCGATTATTAAAGAGGTGGAAATTCACGAACTCATTCATCTGGTGCGGGATGTCCGGCCAGGAGCCGACGTATATGCGGATTTCCTGGTCAACGACATCGAGGACTTTTATGATATGCCGGATACGTTGTATCTGAGTGATGGTTCGGTGGAAGCCGTCGGCGTGGTGCAAAATGCCAGCTTTTCCTCGCCGCCCAGCCAGACGAACCCGACGGTAACCGTTACGCTGCCGGGTAGCTTGGGGGGCTGGCAGTATGTTCGCCTTCCGGATCCTTCGAATGGTGGTTTGCAGGTCGCTTCTGTCGTCAGATCTGACGGGCGCCCATTGCTTTTGGGAGAAAATGTCTGGACGACGGATCGCACCTTTGTCGAGGACGGGAACTTTACTCTGGCGGAAAACTTGCTGCATTTCATCGACCACGATCCGACGGTAACTTATGAAATCACCTATGTCGTCTCTGGGCCACCGGATACGACGCCGCCGCAGAGCAGTGTCTCGAGTTTGGACGACGATTCATTCACTGTTTTTCCTGTTGCGTGGTCGGGGACAGACGCAGAGGGGGTCACCGCCTACGATATTTACGTTTCGGTGAACTCGGGTCCGTTTGAGATCTGGCTGAGCAATACCTCGCTGACGCAAGCACTTTATTTCGGCGAATTGGGAGACCATTACGCATTTTACAGCCGGGCGCGCGACCGGGCGGGCAACGTGGAGCCGATACCTGGCGTGGCCGACGCAACGACAACGGTTTCGAAAGTGAATCAAGCGCCGGTTATTCAAAACGCACTTCCTGATATTTCTCTTTCGGAGGGAGAGGTGTGGACGCTCCCGATCAGTGCAACCGACACAGATGGAGCCGACGACGCTCTTGTTTATTCTCTGCAATCGCCATTGCCCGATGGCCTTTCGATAAACTCCGCTTCGGGGCGGATTACGTGGACTCCGCAGGAGGTGCATGGTGGAAATACTTACGATGTCACCGTAACGGTGCGTGATTCAGGGCAACCCTTCGCCAGCTCGTCTGCAAGCTTTGCAATTTCAGTCATTGAAGAAAACTCTGTTCCCAACCTTACCCAGATTCGCAACCAACTGCTTAACGAAGGTGCGCGACTTAGTTTGACTGCGACTGCCAACGATGCCGATTCGCCAAAGCAGGATTTGACCTACAGCTTAGGCACCGATGCGCCAATTGGTGTGACGATTGATCCGGTGACGGGGCTACTTGAATGGACACTGCCGGAAGTGGATGCGGATACAACCATGCAAATACCTTATGTTGTCACTGACAATGGTTCACCCTCCCGTTCAGTGGAGAAATCGTTCAGCGTAACCATTCTCGATACAAGTGCGGCACCGGTGGTGAGCATTGCTTACCCTGCGCTTCCCTATGAGGAGAATAGTGGGAACCTTCCGATATTCTCGGATGTTCAGGTCTTTGACCTTGATTCTCCCGATTTCGATGGAGGTGAACTCATCGTCGAAATATCCGGGGGGCTTGGAGAGAATGACTATCTTGGTTTAGGTGCCGGAGTCCAGATGCTCGACGGTCAATTGTTTATTGGATCTACGAACATCGGTGATTACACAATGACTTCCAGCCGACTCAGAGTTGAGCTTTCCGTGGGAGCGACCGCTGAGCGTATTGAGACACTTCTTAAAAACGTAATGCTATCGAATGATTCGGACAATCCACTGGTAGGCCAGCGCATTATTCGAGTGACACTCGATGATGGTGACCGCGGGATCAGTTCGCCTCAGGAGTTGGCGGTGAACGTCTTTGAAGTCAATGACCCGCCCGAGCTCGGTCCAATCGTATTTTCCGGACTACAGAATCATAGTTTGGCCATACCTTTCGATCACCTGACCGAGCGGGCCACGGATCCGGAAGGCGATTTACCCGTGATCGCCGAGATTTTGTCCACTGCCGGCGATGCGGTCTCCTTCCGCGGAGGCAGTGTGGCGCTTTCAGCCACGACTTTGTCGCTGGTTTACAGCCCCCCGACGGCTTTTACAGGAATGGATGAAATACAGATTCAGCTGACGGATTCACGCGGAGGACGTCGCATCGAGACAATCGTCGTGGAGGTGAGCGAAGTTGATAACTACGCCTTGCCAAAAATGCTGCCTGCGGCGGCTCCGTTTGGGACGATTTCTTTTGAGGCGGATCTCTTTCCTCTCACGACCTACGAGCTTTGGTATTCTCCGACGCTGGCAAATTGGACTAAACTTAGTTCCGTTCAGCCGGATGCCGATGGTGCCGTTCGTATTGAGCAAGCGCTGGTCGAGGATTCGGGATTCTTTCAGTTGAGACTACCCGACAGCGGGGGCACAATAATAGTCCACCCGGAATAGTTTGTGAGCCAAAAACCGGGGCATTCCACCTAGCAAACGCTAAACTGTTCACTCGATGGGATATCCGCTGATGCTCGACTCGCATGAGTATGACTCGCGGGATATTCGAACTGATTCATTTTTATCTTTATTCTTTGGGATGCTCTGCTCCTATCAATCACATGAACTTGATCACACCTGACGTCCGTTCCCAAATTAACGAAATTATCCGCCGCGCAGGGCATATTTGGAGGTATCTTTGACGGCGCGACCAAGCTAAAGCAAATTGCCGAGCTGGAAGCGAGGATGTCTGAAGCGGCCTTCTGGGAGAACCAGGTGGCCGCGCAAAAGGTTATTGCCGAGGCCAACCGACTCAAGGCGATGGTGCATCCGGTCCACGTATTTCAGGGCGAACTGGATGATCTCGCCGCGTTGCTGGAACTGGTGGATGAGATGCCACCTGGCGATGCGGATGCCGCAACTTACCAGCAGGAAGTGATCGATGCCCTGGCCCGGCTGGCACCAAAGCTGGAACAACTGGAGCTGGCTTCCTTCCTGAGTGGCCCAAATGACGGCTGCAATGCCTTCCTGACCATTAACTCCGGGGCTGGGGGCACGGAGAGCTGCGACTGGGCCGACATGTTGCTGCGGATGTATAGCCGTTGGGCCGAGGGGGCCGGATTCAAGGTTGAAGTGCTCGATCTTGCTCCGGGGGAAGAGGCCGGTATCAGCTCCGCCACAATTCGGATCGAGGGGGCCAACGCCTTCGGCTACGCCAAGGCGGAACGCGGGGTGCACCGGCTCGTTCGTATCAGTCCGTTTGACTCCAATGCCCGGCGGCATACGTCTTTTTGCTCTGTGGACGTGATTGCCGAAGTGGATGATGATGTGGATATCGAGATCGATGAGGGCGATATCCGGACCGATGTGTACCGTGCCAGCGGCAAGGGCGGTCAGCACGTCAACCGGACGGAATCGGCGGTGCGCCTGACCCACATCCCGACCGGGATCGTGGTGACCTGCCAAAACGACCGCTCCCAGATTAAGAACAAAGCCACCGCGATGAAGACCCTCAAGTCGCGTCTCTACGAAAAACGGGAGGATGAAAAACGCAGCGAGATGGAACGCTTCTACGGCGAAAAGGGTGATATCGCCTGGGGCAATCAAATCCGTTCCTATGTTTTTCAGCCTTACCAAATGGTTAAAGACCTCCGCACCGGGGTCGAGACAGGGAACGTGCAGGCGGTCATGGATGGCGAGCTTGACCCCTTTATTCACGCCTGGCTGCGTGCCGGTGGCCCCACCAGCCGCAAGGCGGCAGGTGACCGGGAGTTTGGCGATGAGTGATGATAAACAGAGTTCTGGCTTGGGTTACGCCCAGGCCTGCCAGGCCTTGTCCAACCAGAGCCTGTTTAAAGATAAGACCTGGCGCCTCTCGCCGCAGGCCTTCCCATTGACGGCGCGGCAGGTCGAAACGATCCGCTGCATCGGGCAGGCCTGCTACGAATTTCACCGGGCGCTGGAAACACTCTACCTGCGTTCGGTTGAGGGGAAGAACTTGCTCCGTAACCGCGACCTTGCCGCACCCTGGGTGGCGGAATATCTCGACCGGGGCAAGCCGCAGGCACTCGTTGAACATGCGCGGGAAAAAGCCCTCCGCGGCACCACGCCGTTGGTCCTGCGGCCCGATTTACTCATCACTGATGAGGGCTTTGCCCTGACCGAGATCGACTCCGTGCCCGGCGGGATCGGGCTGACCGCCTTTCTCAATCGTCTCTACGCAGGCGTCCATGGTGAGGCGCTGATTGGTGCGGGGGAGCAAGACATGGTGGAGGCTTTTTACCGGGTCTTGTGCTCCAGGGCACCCACGCAATCGGCGCCCTACATCGCGATTCTGGTGAGCGACGAAGCCGCCACTTACCGGCCCGAGATGGAATGGCTGGCCTCGCAACTGCGCCAGCGCGGGCGGCGCGTCTTTGTCTTTCACCCGGATGAAGTCATGCCGCTGGGTGATAGCATCTGTGTTGACTGCGACGGAGACCCACAGCAAGTGGATGTGATTTACCGCTTCTGGGAACTCTTTGATCTGGCCAATGTTTCCATCTCGGAATTTTTGCTCAAGGCCCGGCTCGAAGCCCAGCTGAGTTTGACGCCGCCCATGCGGCACTTCCAGGAGGAGAAACTCGCTTTGGCGCTCTTCCATCACCACATTTTGGAGGATTACTGGCAGGAAGCACTCTCCCGTGATTCCTACAAGACGCTGAAACAAATCATCCCCCGAACCTGGATTATGGACCCCGTCGAACTGCCTCCCAATGCCGTGCTGGATGCACCTTTCATCGGAGGCAAACCGATCTACGACTGGTATCAATTGGCAGAGGCAGGCAAAAAAGAGCGCAATTTGATCATAAAAATCAGCGGGTTTCACGAAAGCGCATGGGGCGCCCGCAGTGTGACGCTGGGCAGTGACAGCTCCCGCGATGAATGGGAGCAAGCCATCCAGCAGGCCATTACTATGGCGGAAACCTCCCTGCACATTTTGCAAGTGTATCAAAAGCCGACGCGCCTCAGTCATCCCGTTTACCGCGAAGACGGCAGCAGCTACATGATGCAGGGGCGAGTGCGGCTGTGCCCATACTATTTTGTCGATGAGCGGAATCAATCCGCAGACCTGCACGGCATTCTGGCCACATTCTGCCCCGCCGACAAAAAAATCATCCACGGCATGAAGGACGCCGCGCTCATGCCCTGCGTCCGGACCGACTGATGAATGCAAAGTAGGACCAATCATTCAGAAATCTGATATCGCACTCTAATTTAACAACCTGATAATAAATATAGGGTTGACTGCAAGGGTTTGCTGGTTTGTGTGGTTTTATGCAGCGAATTCTTTTACGTGGGATGCCGGCGACTTATCATGCGATGAGTCGGGTGGTGGGTGGTCAGCGTTTGTTGGGTGAGCGGGAGCAGGAGGTTTTCCGCAAGATGATCTGGCAGGTGGCGGATTTCTGTGGGGTGGAGATTTTGACCTACTGTGTGATGTCGAACCATTTTCATGTGCTGGTGCGGGTGCCGGAGCAGCAAGCAGTATCGGATGCGGAATTGCTGCGGCGCTTCAAGGTGCTGTATCCGAAGCCGACGAAGTATCAGACGGTGGAGTTTGCGCGGCTGGAAAAAGCGCTGGGTGAGGGTAATGCCGATGCGGCGGCGATCCGTGAGCGGCTGCTGGCCCGGATGCATGATCTGTCGGCTTTCATGAAGACCCTGAAACAACGCTTCTCGATCTGGTATAACCGCAACCATGACAACCGCCGGGGCACACTATGGATGGATCGCTTCAAGAGTGTGCTGGTGGAGGGCAAGGGCAACCCGTTGCAAACGATGGCGGCTTATATTGACCTGAATCCGGTGCGGGCAGGCTTGGTGAAGGATCCGAAGGATTATCGTTTTTGTGGTTATGCCGAGGCGGTGGCGCAGTCCGCCTTTGGCAAGCGCTCCGCGCCGGTCGATGCCGCCTCAGACCAGGACCTGCGGTCTCATCGACTCGCTCCGGTAAGGGAGGCGCAGTCTAAAGCGGTAAAGCAGCGGGCACTTTGGGGCTTATGCCATATTTGGAGTGCTTATGCGCATGGGGAGAAGCGTGAAAATTTTTCTCCGGAGAGGGCACTGCAGTCGCACCGGGAGTTAATTTTTGGTAAGTTTGCCGCTGAGGCGGGCCTTGCACCAAGCGACCGCGCGCGGGCACTAAGAGTGCTGGAGCAAGAGGATGCGCGCTTGCCGCCAGCCACCGTGCTGCGTTGCCGGGTGCGTTATTTTACGGATGGGTTGATTCTCGGCTCAGAGGAATACGTGCGGTGCTGGGCGACCCGATGGCAGACGGCCCGCCAGTTGAAACATCCACCGAAGATTTGTGCCGCGCGGGGTGGGGATTGGGGCGATCTTGCGGTGGCATCCCGCCTGCGCCGGGCGGTGTTTGGATGAACCTGTTTATACACGCAAGCAGGGGCGTGTTGTGCTGTGGCGGCTTACAACGCAAAAAATTCAACGGATTGATAGAATCGGCCTTTTCTGTGCTTTGACACTTCACAGAAACGATAAAAGCACTATTGCTCAACATTCCCTCATCCAGCAGACTCATTCACTTGAGCAATTCAACGAATTTTCATTCCAGCTAAAACCGATATGACCACGAACGCTAAAAAAAAGACTTTGGCCCAGAAAAAGGCGGCAGCCGACCAGACCGCGGTTGAGCGCACGGTGCGCTTTCAACTCGGTATGGACAAGGAGACGATGAAGTCTTCGATTCTCAACCATCTCCACTACACGCTGGCGCGTCATGCGGAGAGTGCAACCCGGGACGAATGGTGGATTGCGACCTGTCTGGCCGTGCGCGACCGCATTCTGGACCGCTTCATGGAGACGCAGCGGGTGCATCACGAACAGAAAGTGCGGCGCGCCTACTACCTGAGTCTGGAGTATTTAATGGGGCGGCTGCTGGTGAATAATGTGCACAATGCCGGGCTGTTTCAGCCGATTCAGGAAGCACTGCAGGAACTGGGGCAGAACTTTGATGAGATCGCCGACGAAGAGTTGGATATGGGTCTCGGCAACGGGGGCCTGGGACGGCTGGCCGCCTGTTTTCTGGACTCGCTGGCCACGCTGGATCTGCCGGCGATTGGTTACGGGATTCACTATGAGTTTGGTCTTTTCCGGCAGGAGTTTAAGCATGGCTTCCAGATGGAGTATCCCGATGCCTGGATGGAAAAAGGCTGTCCCTGGGAAATCATGCGCCCCAACGATGCCCAAGCGATCAAGCTATATGGCCGGGTCGAGCACCGCATGGATGATAAAGGCCAGTTTCATCCCGAGTGGGTGGATTATACTACACTCGAAGGCATGCCCTTCGATGTTGCCATTGTGGGCCACGGGGCCGGGACGGTCAATTTCCTCCGGCTATGGGAGTCCCGCGCGTCGCAGGAGTTCAACTTTGATGTTTTCAACGATGGCGGCTACGTCGAAGCCGTCCGGGAAAAAGCGATGGGGGAGACCATCTCCAAGGTGCTCTATCCCAACGATAATACAGAGAGCGGTAAAGAGCTGCGCCTGGCGCAGCAATACTTCTTTGTCAGCTGTTCGCTGCAGGACATCATCCGCCGCTTCTTTGATGCGCACACCAGTTGGGACGACTTTGACAAATTCAACAGCATTCAGTTGAACGATACCCATCCGGCGGTGGCCGTGCCCGAGTTGATGCGTCTGCTGGTGGATGAGCACCGGATGGACTGGGAAAAAGCCTGGGGGATTGTGCGCAAGACCTTCAACTACACCAACCACACCCTGCTGCCCGAAGCGCTGGAGAAGTGGAGTGTGCCGCTTTTTGAGCGGATACTGCCGCGTCACCTAGAAATCATTTTTGAAATCAATGCCCGTTATTTGGAGCACGAGGTTGAAACCATGTGGCCCGGAGACGACCGAATGAAGGCCGAGCTTTCCATTATCGAAGAGGGTGAGCCCAAGATGATCCGCATGGCCTATCTCTCGGTGGTGGCCTCCGGCAAGGTCAACGGAGTGGCCGCGCTCCACACCGAACTGCTGAAGAAGCATCTCTTTGCCAATTTCCACGCGCTCTATCCGGACAAGATTATCAACATGACCAACGGGATTACTCCGCGCCGCTGGTTGTTGGCCTGCAATCCAGGCCTCAGTGAGCTCATCTCAAAGCACGTGGACCGCGACTGGCCCAAAAACCTGAACAAGCTCCAAAAAATCGCCGGGTTCGCAGACGACGCAGCCTTCCAGCAGGAATTCATGGCGATCAAGCGTGCCAACAAGGTGGCCTTTGCGGACTTTGTCCTCGCAACCTGCGGGGTCGAGATCAGCCCGGACGCGCTCTTCGACGTGCAAATCAAACGCCTGCATGAATATAAACGCCAACACCTCAATCTGCTGCACATTCTGACGCTTTACCGGCGCCTGCTCAACGATGCGGACTACGACATGGTGCCTCGCGTCTTTATTTTCGGGGCCAAGGCCGCGCCCGGCTATGCCCTGGCCAAAAACATTATCCGCGCCATCAACAAGGTCGCTGAAAAGGTAAACCATGACCCGCGGGTCAACGGCAAGCTCAAGGTCGTCTTCCCCGAAAACTACCGCGTGACCATGGCGGAAAGGATGATCCCCGCCGCCGACCTCTCCGAGCAGATTTCCACGGCAGGTAAGGAGGCCTCCGGCACCGGCAATATGAAACTCGCGCTCAATGGTGCCCTCACCATCGGCACGCTCGACGGGGCCAACGTCGAAATCCAGGAGGAAGTGGGCGCAGAGAACATCTTCATTTTCGGCAAGACCGTTGAAGAAGTCGAAGCCACCCGTGCCCAGGGCTACAAGCCCTATGACTATTACAACAGCAACTGGGAGCTGAAATCGGTTATCGACTGGCTGCAGTCCGACTACTTCACGCCCGGCGAGCAGGGAGCTTTCGCACCGCTGACCAACAGCCTGCTACTGGGCGGCGACCCGTATCTGGTGCTGGCCGACTACGCCGACTACATTCGCGTGCAGGGAGAAGTGGACAAAGCGTTCCGCGACAAGCAACGCTGGGCCCGCATGGCGATTCTCAATACGGCACGGGTAGGCAAGTTCTCCTCCGACCGTACCATCAGCCAATACGCAGCGCAGATTTGGAAGCTCGATCCGGTCGAGGTAGGCTAGTGCTCAACACCTGTCAGCAGCAATTCGCCCATCAGGGTGCTGGCGGTGGCGCTCTGAATCTGCACGTGCACCAGCTCGCCAACAAGACGTTGGCTGGCGGGCACGATGACTTTGCGGTGGCCACGGGTGCGGCCCATGAACATACCGTCACCGCGTTTGGCCGGCCCCTCCAGCAGGACTTCCTCGACCTGGCCCACCAGCGACTGGTTGCGGGTGAGTGAGCTGCGCCCCAGGATTTCGAGCAGAACCTGGTTCCGGTGCTCCTTAACCCCGGTTGCAACAGGATCGCCCAGCGGCTCGGCGCTGGTGCCCGGCCGGACACTGTATTTAAAAAGATAGGCCATATCAAAACCGATCTCTTCGAAGTGCCGCCGGGTGAGTTCGAAGTCCTCGTCGGTTTCCCCGGGGAAGCCGACGATCACGTCGGTTGAAATGTAAATATCCGGCCGGATCTTACGCAACTGATCAATGATGTTGCGGAATTTCTCAATGGTGTAGGGGCGGCGCATGGCCTTCAGGATGCGATTGCTGCCGCTCTGCATGGGGAAGTGCAGGTATTCGCAGAGTTTGGGCAGGCGCGCGTAGCAGTCGATCAGATCCTGACGAAAGCCGACCGGGTGAGGGCTGGTGAAGCGGATCCGCTCGATGCCTTCAATCTCATTGATCTGTTCCAGCAGCTGAACGAAGGGACTCTTCTGATCGACAAAGGGGAATTCGCGCACGCCGTATTGATTGACGATCTGGCCCAGCAGCGTGACCTCGCGCGTGCCCTTGGCGGCCAGTTCACGCACTTCCTCGATGATGGATGCCAGCGGGCGTCCGCGTTCCTGGCCACGGGTTTTGGGAACGATGCAATAGGAGCACTTCATGTTACAGCCCTGCATGATGCTGACAAAAGCCGCGACCTGACGCTGGTCTTCGACGTGGGAGCGAATGGTATTTTGCGAACCAGCCTCCTCCTCCAGGTCCACAATCGTCTGCGGGCGCGGACCCTGGCCCTGCATGCTGGCGATCATGGCATCCAGGTGCTCCGGCACGCGGTGAAATTTCTGGGTACCGACGACCAGATCGAGATCCGGCAGGCGATCGACCAGTTCATTGCCCCGGTTTTGGGCCATACAGCCCATAATGCCCACGATCAGGTTTGGATTCTTCTTTTTATTGCGGGTGGTCAAATGCCCGGCCTTGCCGATGGCCTTTTGTTCCGCCTGGTCACGCACGGAGCAGGTGTTGAGTAGAATCACATCAGCGTCCAGTTCATGGCCGACGATGGAGTAACCCTTGTCGCGCAGCATAGCGGCAACGGCTTCGGAGTCCCGTTCGTTCATTTGGCACCCGTACGTCTTGATGTAAACCCGGTTCATGGAGGGGGTGCAGGATGCTACTTTAGCGGCGGGTGTAAATGTCGAAAATAAAAAGCCCTGGCCGGCGGGTGCAATTTTAATTACCGGATAAGCTTTATTTCATGCGGGTAGCGCGATCGCGTCCCGCGGCGCATGTTGCGCTTTGGCCTGGTTGACGCCCGGGCAAGTCTGGCAGGGCACCGGGCACTGCGGGCCTTCCTGCGGTGCGGGGACGCACCTGCGCTACCCTCTTTCCGCAAGTTAATCCGCACTTAAAATGGTAGCCCATTGGGCAAACAGCTTCCGCAGACTACGGATTGACGCCGGGAGTGGAATTGGTTGAGGATAGCAGGATGGAACAGATTATAGAGCTGCGCTTTTGAACGGAATCGCGGAGACCTGACACATCAATTAAAAAACAAGACCTAATCCCAAGTATGAAAAAAGTATTTATATCCGGTTGCTATGACATCCTGCACGGGGGGCATATTCAGTTCTTTAAGGAAGCCCGCGCGTTAGGGGATCATTTAACCGTCTGTTTTGCCTCGGACAAGGTGTTGTGGGAGCACAAGAAGCGCCGCACCTCGCTTCCGCAGGACCACAAGCTGGCGCTGATGACTGCGCTGGATATGGTGGACCAGGTGGTGATTGGCGACTGCGCTGAGTTGGGCCTGGATTTCAAAGATCATTTTCTGAAGATCCGCCCGGACATTCTGGCCGTGACCGAGGATGACCAGTATGAAGGGCAGAAACGTGACTTGTGCGCACAAGTGGGTGCTGAATACGTCAAGTTGCCCAAGACGCCCCCGCAATTTACCCCGGTATCGACCACCTCTATCGTGCGCAACATCCGCACGCCCACTTTTGCTCCGCTGCGGGTGGACTTCGGCGGCGGCTGGCTGGATGTGCCCCGGTATGCGCGTGAGGGCGCCTACATTGTGAACTGTGCGATTTCCCCGCTGGTGTCGCTCTCAAATTGGAATTATGAGCAAAAGTCCGGATTGGGTGGCAGTGGTGCCTGGGCCTTGTTGAACGGCAACGACGGGATTGAGAGCGAACTCGCGCTGGGTGTCGGCTGGCAGGATCCGGCGATTATTCGCGAGACGGGCCTGTGCGTGTGGCGCAGCGGGGACAAGCCGGTGCTCCACTTCAAGCGCAACGGGGATTTTCTGCGCGGGCACATGGCGCTGCACTACACGGATATTCCGCATGATACGCCGGGCAATGCGGATAACCTGCGCGACTACGATCTGGTGGAGCGCGCCGGGCGACTGGCAAAAGAAGCCGTGTTTGAAGCCTCATTGTCCAAACTCGGTGCGGCGGTGCAACTCAGCTATGAGATGCAACTCAAGGAGGGCATGTCCGCGCTGCCGGATGCGCCCGGCTGCATTGGACGCAAATACGCCGGCGGCGGCTGGGGTGGCTATGCGCTCTATCTGTTCGAGAACACGGAGGACCGGGATGCCTTTGTTTGCTCCGCGAGCAACAACCGGCCGATTGAGCCCTACATCACGATTCGCTAGCCGTCCGCTTTTATCCTTTACCGGGGCATGGATGCGCCCAATTTATAGTTAATGACGGGGGTGCCGCGCATCGGATCCCTGTCCTCCGACTTCTGACTGCTGTTACAAATGAGCCTGATCGAAACAATCCGCACCAATACCGAAACGATTATCGGCGAGGCCGAACTGGAAGACCGCATGCACGGCAACCGCCCGCTGCGCGTCAAACTCGGGGTCGATCCCACCCGCCCGGACCTCACCTTCGGGCATCTGGTGGTGTTTAACAAACTGCGCCAGTTTCAGGATCTCGGGCATGAAGCCATCCTGATCATCGGCGATTTCACGACGCTTATCGGCGATCCCTCCGGGCGCTCCAATACCCGTCCCGCCTTGACGAAAGAAGAGATCGTCGAGAATGCCGAAACCTACCTGGAGCAAGCCTTCATGGTGCTGGACGAACACAAGACCACCGTCCGCTACAATAGTGAATGGTTTAACCAGATGGGCTTCGAAGACTGCCTCAAGCTGGCGCGCAAGATGACGGTGGCCCGCATGCTGGAGCGCGATGATTTCGCCAAACGCTATGCCGGTAATGCGCCGATTTCGATCATCGAATTTCTTTACCCATTGATCCAGGGCTACGACTCACTGGTCTTGAATGCCGATGTTGAGATCGGCGGCACCGACCAGCTCTTCAACATGCTGGTGGGCCGTGCCCTGCAAAAAGATGCCGGCAAGCTAGAGCAGGCGGTGATCACCATGCCGCTGCTGGTGGGTCTGGACGGAGTGAAAAAGATGTCGAAGAGCGCGGACAACTACATCGCGTTCACCGACAACGCCAAGGAGATGTTTGGTAAAATCATGTCGATCAGCGACGAGACCATGTGGGACTATTACCGGCTGCTGTTGGAATTCGACAAAAAGCCTATTGAAAAACTGCAGGCAGGCCACCCGATGGAGGCCAAGAAACATCTGGCCACCTCGCTGGTTGGGCAGTTCCACTCGATGGGCGAGGCCCGCTATGAACTGGAGCAATTCGAGCAGGTTTTTTCCCAGCACAAGCTGCCGGATGACATGCCGGTATTTACCTGGTATGATTTGTTGGGCGATGCCGCGAGTGCCCCGCTGTTTGAGATTATGGCCCAGACCGAGCTATTTGAAAGCAAGGGAGCCATCCGGCGGCTGGTGCAGCAGGGCGGGGTAAAAGTGGACGGGGAAAAGCAGCTGGATCCCAACCGCGAAATGACTCCGCCCCAGGGCGACCAGATTTTCCAGGCCGGCAAGCGGATCTTTTTCAAGATTGCGGTTTAGTTTGAAGCGGGTATTGCGAAGCGTATTGCTTTTCATGGACCCCTGCTACAGATTTCGATTCCCCATGACTTTCCCTATTTTTCATAAAGCACGCGCGGTGCCGTGTTTTATCGGCGCAGTGTTGCTCTCGCTGCTGTGGCTGCCGACCGGCTGCCGGACTCTGGGATCCTCCAGCGAATACCCGGTACTGTTTTCGCCCGACTCCGGCTCGCTGGGGCCGCACGAAGAAGAACTGCAAGCGGTGCTGCGCCTCATCCCGCGCGGGGAGTGGGAACAGGCGCGGGAGCAGATGGCGGCACTCTATGCCAAGGCCCCGCAAGATGCCTCGGTGGACCGCGTGTATAATTGGCTGGAAGTGGAGTATGAAAAGCAGCGCCAATACGCCCTGGAGCGGCAGATCGCGAACGCCGCCCCCGAGTCAGAGCGTTTCAATCCGACCTTGCAGAGCGTGGCGACCGACCCGAAGCGCAAGGACCTGCCGATATCGAGCACCACGCGCAAGGCTTTTGAAGATGCGAAGAATCAGTTGCTGGTGCCCGATTCATTCAATCGGACGATTATGCGCAAGGGGCAGTTGATCGATCACAAATCCGTGCCGGGGCGGATGGAAAGCCTGCTGGAGAGGCGGGTATCGCTGCAGTTGGACAAGGTCAGCCTGGAGACAATTATCTTCACACTCGGCCAGCAGGAGGGGCTGAATTTTGTGGCGGACCGTTCGCTGCCGGCTTTCCAGCAAACACTCAGCGTGAATATCGAAGACGCGCCACTGCGGGAATTTCTGGACTATGTGACGCGCAACATGAACGTGCGCTTTCAGGTCGGTGACGAAATTATCTGGATCGTAGACGGCAAGAGCGGGGTGGCGCAGGCAGAGGAAACCCGTTTCTACCGGCTGCGCAAGGGCTTCATTATGCCGGCCCAGTTCGGAGCCAGCGAGGTGGAACGGGTAACGGAGAAGAAGAAGGACGTGGTGACCGAGAAGCAAACCGAGAAGGTGTCGCAATTTGTCAACGACTCGACTGCGCGGGAGCCCTCGATCGAATTGGCCATCAGCCGTTTTTTTGCGGGCTCGGATTTTATGATTGATTACGAGCGCAACGTCATCGTGGCGCGGGGCACCCGCGAGCAGCTGGCCACCTTGGAGCGCATCATCGAAGAGTTCGACCGTCCGGTCCAGCAGGTGTTGATCGAGGCCCGCTTTATCACGGTCACCCAGGCGGCGTTTTTACAGCTGGGGGCGACCTGGGAGACGGGCCGCCCGGCGGTTGATGATCGGGTGCCACTGGACTTTACCGGTTTTGGCAACGAAGTGGGGCTGGGCCTACAGGAGACTTTTACCAATGTATTTTCCCGCGAGAATCTTTCGGTTACCTTGAATGCGCTGGAACAAAGTGGCGAGAGCGAGACGCTGAGCGCACCGCGGCTAACGGTGCTGAACAACCGCCCGGCGTTGATTACCGACGGCAAGACGCAGTATTACTATGAGGAATATACCGTCTCGCAAACCATCCTGGAGCGCACATCGAGCTCGACGCTCGTGCCCAAGGGGAAACCGACTAAAATCGTGTCGGGAGTTTCGCTGGAGGTGCTGGCCAGTATCGGCGGCGATGGTGAGAGCATTATGCTGGCACTGGCGCCCAAAGTAACCAGCGAAGTGGAGCTGGTCACATTTGCCGAAGTGCGCGACCGCAATGAAAGTGGGGAGTTGGTCAGCTCCTTCGACATCCGCCTGCCGGAATCGCGCAACCAGGAACTGGCCACCCGGGCAGTGGTGAAATCCGGCGAGACCGTCGTGATGGGCGGGGTGATGGAGCGCAACCGCAGCACCTTTGTCGAGTCGGTGCCGCTGCTGGGCAATCTGCCGGTGATCGGCGCGGCCTTCCGCAACCGTACGGAAGTGGACCAGCCGCGCTACCTGCTGGTATTTGTCACGGCAACCCTGCTATCCGACACGGGAGAATTTATCCGCACCCAGAATTAGACATGCCAGCTTACCGGAACTAAATGGAGGATCGCCGGAGCGTTTGTGGATACATGCTAGCAACACAACAACAGACCTGGTCAGTCGTGGATCTCGGGGGACGCTGGATCAAGTGTGCCCGCTATGAGCTCCAGCACGGGACTGTGCGCGAGTCGGGCTCGCAGTTGATTGACATTCAGGCGGAAGGCCTGTTGTCCGGGGAGGAAATCGGCACGGCGATTGGACGGGTACTGCGTCCGGATGTGGCGCATCCACTGGCGGTGGTCTTGCCCCAGAGCACGGCGGTGTCGCAGATCATGGATTTGCCCGGCCGTCCGGCGGGGGAACGGCTGGATAAATTTGAAGCGGACATCCTGGAGTTGATCGGTTTGCGCTCGGAGCGCTGCGTTTATGACAGCCACCCGCTCAAGCCTTTCGGCGGCTACGCGGGTCCGCAATGGATTAGCGTGGCCAAAGAAAAAGAGTTAAGCCGCCAGCTCGCGCCATTGCTCGGACAGGGCCTGCGCATTGAGGCAGTGACCACGGTTGGCAACGCGCTGGTGGCGGCATTCACGCAGCTGCATCCCGGGGTGCAAGACGCTTATCTGGTGGATATCGGGGCGACGCAAACCACGCTGGTGCGGCTCCAGCGCGGCGAGCCGGTGCAGATGACCAGCCTGGCGGGTGGCGGCGAGCGCTGGACGGATGCGCTGGTGGAATCCAGCGGCGAGCCATTTGAAGATGTTGAAATGCGGCTTTTCGAGGACGATCCTTTCGCAGACCCGGACTATGGCAGGGTCTTGCAGGCGGAGGTGGGCCTCTGGCGCGAGCGGATCGAGCGGCAAGTTGAGGAATGGCGCGGCGAATTTGGCATGCCGGAGGACAGCAGCAGCGGCAGTCGGGAGATGCACCTGTTTGGCGGCTATGCGGCGCTGCGCGGGTTGCAGCAGACGCTGGCGGCTGGCGGCGGAGCCACCTGGATATTGCCGCAACCGGACGACGCAGCAGCTGCACCGGTATGGACTCCCGGTTACGGCGCGGTGTTGATGGCGGCGGGTATCAGCGGGCTGCAGGGTTCGATTCTGCCGCAGGCACTGGCAAAGATGCGACAGCGGCGCTTGAATCTGGAGCGCTTGAAAACCGGAGTGCTTTCGGTGTTCGTGGTGCTCGCGGTGGTGCTAACGGCCGCAAGCATACAGCAGCAGCGCCGGGTGAATAGCGTGGCTGCCGCGACGCGCCAGGCGCAAACGACGCTAGTGGAAGTCAGGGCTGCGGTCGAATTGCTGGAGCAGCGGGATCAATTGGCGGCCCGGATCGAGCCGATTGTGCTGGGGCGGCTGAAGTCGCTGAATAGCCTGGAAACCTTTCGGAGGATCCAGCTGGTGCAGCAGGAACTCGACTTCAGTCTAATCCGATTTGTGGATCGGGAGACTTATTTTCAAGGGCTGGTGGCGGCCTCCGACTGGCCCGCAAGTGCTAAATTCAGCAAGTCAGCGGCAACCGACCGGGCAGCCGCCGCGCAGGATCCACAGGCAGCTGCACCGCCCCAGGCATTTGTCGTCGAGTTGTCGGTGCCTGGGGAGCAGGCAGAGCAACTTCAAGTGTTGGGCGATATTGCCGGGCGCTTGCGGGAGGACGACTATTTCGCAAACGTTGATCGGCTGGTGGGTGGGCGTGAGTCGGCGCTGTCGGCGAAGGGGTTGCCGCAGACAGACGAGGCCTATGCGCTGCTGTTGACCTTGGCTGATGCCGTTGCACCTGCGCCGCGTCCGGCCCGGAAAGGAGCCGGACGGTGAGGCCGGGTAACGGCTTGGCTGCGGCAGCAGGCCGCCCGGGTGGCTACGCCCGCTGGTTCAGGACTGCCATGATGCTGGTGCTGGGCATCTATAGCCTGAGCATCTATCTTTTGTTCTTTCGACCGGCGACCCGTGGAATGACCGAGCTGGAAAGCGATCTACTGGATGCCCACCAGCAAATTGCAGCCACCGGTTTCGGATACTCCGAAAACCCCGGCGAGGCGCTCAAATATGTGCGCTCAAAGCTCGAACGGGTGCGCCAACTGGCCGGGCGACTTTCCGCGCAGATCACCTTCCACCCGGAGATGGATTATCTGCTCAGCTCGCCTTTTCGGGTATTGGAGTTTGAGCAGCGGCGCTTCGATATTCAGCAAAGTTTAACCCAGCTGGCGCGCGCACACGGGGCAAGTTTACCGGCGGATTTGTTTGCCGGCTTACCGGCTTATGATGCAGCCACAGATCGGCCGGAGCTGCTGTGGCTGCACCTGGAGTTTTTCAACCACGTGATGACAGCACTGCTGTCGAGTGGACAGAATTTGCAAGTCGAGCAAATCGAGGCACTGCCGTTGCGACTCCTCGGCGCGACATCTGTATCGGAAGGCACTCTCTTCCAGCTGCAGCTCCACCTGAAGGTGCAGGGCTCAGCTGCTGCGCTGGCGGTGTTTCTCAACGCTTCTCTGCCCGGTGCGGAGCAAACGGAGAACTCGTTGGGTGAAAAAGCTTACAGCATTGATCGACTAGACCTTCAGCGCGCCGACGATCCGGAGCAGGTGATACTCGACACCCGGCTGACCGGATTCATAGTTAGCGACCAAGTTTTCTGATGGAAATGCCCGCGCGAGTGACTGTGTTGAACTTACTGGCAATCTGCTTTGCCGGCGGCTTGCTGGTTGTGGTGCTGGTTGATTTAGTCCGTCCGCAGGAGGCGGATGCCGAGCCCGCGTCCGAAGACGTTCCCAAGTTGCAGGGCAACTGGTTTTCGCCGCGCAGCTTCGCCTTGTTGGGCAGAGGGCAGTCGCGTCTTGCCGGGATTGATGTGGAACAGAATCCCTTTGTGGACCCGGTGGCCGTGGCCAAAGCGATGGAGCCGGCGGCAGCACCGGTCGTCGCAGCCAAGCCCGAGCCGGTGGCACCCCCGCCGCCCGTGACGCGCAAAATTTCGCTGGTCTATCGGGGCTTCTACCGGTCCAGCAGCGGCGCAGCTTTTGTTTACATCGAAGTGGACAATGTCACCGGGCTGTATCCGGTCGGCACGGAGTTGGTAGCGAACTGGACGATCGCCGCAGTCCAGGGCAATGAGTTGATTCTGGAACAGGATGCCGCGCCGCGCCGCGCCTTTCCCTTCAACCAGAAAAAAAGTCTCGAAGTGCCGCTGAAATAGCCGCCATAGTAACCGGGAATGCCGCACGCCCCGCAAAAAAAATCACATGATATTGGCAGTGCCCTGTTGGCTCAGGGAGTGCTGAGTGCGCGTCAACTGGAGCTGGCGCGGCGCCGGGCCAACCGCCAGAGTCTGCCTTTACACCGCGCCATTATCGAGTTGAACCTGGCATCCGAGCAGGAAACCTATCGTGCGCTGGCACCCTTGCACGGGCTGGCCTACCGGGAAATTGAGGGCCTGCCGGTGCCGCCGCAGGTGCGCGAGCGCGTGCCGGTTAAGATCGTGCTGCGTTACACGGTCTTTCCGGTCGAGGAGCAGGAGGGCTTATTGACGCTGGCATTTGCAGATCCGCCGACTGCGGCGATGCTCTCGAATCTACGGCTGGCGCTGGGGCAGCGGCTGCGGGCGGTGCTGGCAACGCCAAGCGAGATCCGGGCCGGGATCGAGCGCTTTTACGGTCTGGGGGCGGAGACGATCCAGCAGCTGCGCGAAGACCGGGGGCTGCCCGCATCGGAGGAAGCCCTGACCTTTGAGCACAGCCAGGATCAGGAAGAACCTCAGCCGGGCGGGGATGATGCCTCGATTTCCAAATTCGTGACCCAAATCCTGCACGAGGCGCTGCGCCTCGGTGCGACCGACATCCACATGGAGCCGTATGAAGACCGGATACGGCTGCGCTACCGCATCGACGGAATCCTGCAGGACATCCCGGTGCCGTCCGGTTTGCAGGAGCTCTACGGCGCGATCGTTTCGCGGCTCAAGGTGATGGCCGGCTTGAATATCGCCGAGCGCCGGCTGCCCCACGATGGCCGGATTGCGATGAAGCGGGGCAGTCGCCGCTATGATTTGCGGGTATCGATCCTGCCCACCCGCCTGGGTGAATCCGTCTGCCTGCGCGTCCTCAGTCGCGACGACCTGAGCCTCGAATTTGAGCGGCTGGGTATGCCGCCCGGAGAGCAGGAGTCGATCCAGGCAGTAATGGGGCTCAGCCAGGGGATGATGTTGCTGACCGGACCGACCGGTAGCGGCAAAACGACCACGCTCTACACCGCGCTGCAACATTCACGCGATGAGGGGCGCAAAATCATTACCGTGGAGGACCCGGTGGAGTATCAGATGGGTGGAGTCTCGCAGATGCAGGTGCGCCCGGATATCGGGCTGACTTTTTCCTCCGGGCTGCGCTCGATTCTCCGGCATGATCCGGACGTGGTGTTGATCGGCGAAATCCGCGACCAGGAGACGGCGGAAATTGCGATTCGCGCCGCGCAGACCGGGCACCTGGTGCTTTCGACCCTGCACACCAATGATAGCCCGAGTGCAGTGATCCGCTTGATTGATATGGGGATCGAGCCCTTTCTCGTCGCGTCCTCGCTGATCTGCAGTATCGCCCAGCGGCTGGTGCGGCTGAACTGCCGCAACTGCGCACGCGAGGAGACGCTGGAGGATCCGGTGCTGCGGGCAGAAATGGCGGCCGCACTCAAACTGCAGCCAGCGGAAGTGCGATCAATGCGTGGTGCGGGCTGTGTCGAATGCGGCGGGCGCGGTTACCGCGGGCGGGAGGCGATCTACGAGTTTTTCTATTTAAGCGACCGGATGACTGACCTGATTCAGCCCGGATTGACCTTGGCCAAGCTGCGGGAAATGGCCCGTTCCGAGGGCTGGCGGCCGCTGCGCGAGGTGGGCTGGGAAAAAGTCGCGGCAGGCATCACCTCGGTCGAGGAGCACCAGCGGGTGACCCGGCGGGCGGAGCATCTCGTGCGGCATGGCGCGGCACAGTCCGATATTTCGCAAGTTAAACTCGTCTAATTCATTAACATTCAAAATCATTGGACCAACAAAAAGGGCGTGTTCGGCTTTCTCTCTAATGATATCGGTATCGACCTGGGAACCGCAAATACGCGCGTATTTGCGAAGGAAAAGGGTATCGTCCTGCGCGAGCCCAGTGTGGTCGCGATCTATACTTCGACCAAAAAGGTCTGCGCGGTGGGCTCGGATGCGAAGAAGATGCTGGGCCGCACGCCCGGTAACATCACCGCCATCCGCCCGATGAAGGACGGCGTTATCGCCGATTTCGAGATCACCGAGGCGATGCTGCGCTACTTTATCAACAAGGTGAACCGCAAGAAGACCTTCGTAGCGCCGCGTATTGTGGTGGCGGTTCCCTCCGGGATCACCGAGGTGGAGCGCCGCGCGGTTAAGGATTCTGCGATCCGGGCTGGTGCCCGCGACGTGGTCCTGCTGGAAGAGCCGATGGCGGCGGCCATCGGGGTGGGCCTGCCGATTGATGAACCGGCTGCCAACATGATTGTGGACATCGGTGGCGGCACCACCGAGGTGGCGATCATTTCCCTGGCGGGTGTGGTTTATACCAAAAGTATCCGGGTGGGTGGCGATGAGATCGACAGTTCGATCGTCAATTACATGAAACGGGCCTATAATTTAATGATCGGGGAACGCACCGCCGAGGAGATCAAGATCCGGATTGGCTCCGCCTTTCCGCTGGAAGAGGAAATCTCGATGGAGGTGCGCGGCCGAGACTCTGTCGCCGGGCTGCCCAAGACGATTACCATTACCTCGCAGGAGATCCGCGAAGCGCTGTCGGATACGATTCAAGCGATTGGCGATCTGGTGCGCAACGCGCTGGAGCGCTGCCCGCCCGAGCTGTCTGCCGACCTGGTGGACCGGGGATTTTTCCTGGCCGGTGGTGGTGCGATGATCAAGGGCCTCGACCAAATGCTGAGCGATACAACCGGGCTGCCGGTCATCATTGCCGACGATCCGCTCAGCGCGGTGGCGAACGGCACCGGCATGGTGCTCCACGAACTGGCCTTTTTGCTCAAGGACCTGACCGGGGCTCCTAAAAACTAATTCTGCGACGTGGCGAAACTACGCCTCGATAAGTATAAGCCGTTAGTCGCCCTGGGCGTCTTTCTCCTGGCGTGGTGGATTGTGCCGGTCGGGGTGAAGGTTTTTTTAAAAGCCGGGTTCACCGAGTTTCAGGCACCGGCCTGGGTGGCCAATTCCTATCTGGAGGATCTGGAAGGCTTCTGGGGGCGGCGGATGCACTCCAAGCGCGAGCTGGAAATCGCCGGTCAGGAAATTGCCCGCGCAAAGTCCTATTATCAGTTTAACGCACAGCGGGCGGAAACACTGCAGGCGGAAATCAGCCGCCTGGAGTCTTTGTTGGATCTCCCCAGCCGCCGGGAATACCGCTACGAAGTGGCGCGGGTGATCCGCCGTGATGTGAACGCCTGGTGGCAACACCTTATTTTGCGCAAGGGCCGCGACCACGCGATCCCCGCAGGCGCGGCGGTGGTCTTCGCCGGTGGTGTGGTGGGGCGGGTGGTCGAAGTCAATGCCTTCACCAGCCGGGTGGAGTTGATTACGAGTCCGAATTTCCGCATGGCGGCACAGTTTGAGGGGGATCCGCGGCCGGTGGTTTACCAGGGGCTGCCGCAGTCCGGCTTTGGTGACCCGGTGGGGCGGGTGAGCGATGCGCCGCAGGATTTGGTGGTCACTACCCAGGAGCCGCTCCGGCTGGTATCGACCCATCTGGGCGGAACCTTTCCCCCCGGCCTGGCGATCGGTCAGGTGACCTGGCTGGAGCCGGGCGTGACGGGGATCTTTCAAACCGGTCAGGTCTTGCTGGACCCGGATTTGCTGAGTCTGCACGAAGTGGCCGTCCTGATCCCGTTGAACCCGCTTGAGGTGGAGAGTCATGCTCCTTGATCCGCGTGCAATTGTCCTGTTCGGTGCGAACGTGCTCCTGATTTACCTGAGTCAACTGGTGAACTCGGCTCTCTCGGCGTGGCCGGTTTATTTCTTGTTGCTGGGGCCGCTGGTGGTCCTGCCGGCGCTCTACCTGCGGCATCAATCCTATTTTATCTGCACCCTGTTGACCGGGCTGTGGCTGGATGCCGTGCTGCGCGCACCGTTCGGATTTTTTACCGGCTTACTGCTGCTGGCGGGCGCCGCCATTTTTTTCCTGCGGAGCCGCTTTCGTCCGGAGCACAACTATCATCCCCTGCTGCTGGGGCATCTGGTCAACTTGTGGCTGATCGTGGCACTGACGCTGGCGCTGGGGCGTCCGCATTTTGGCGTAGCAAGTTTTTGGATACAGGTGCTGACGACCCTGTGCGCCTCCCATCTGGCACTGCTGGTGGTGGCGCCCTGGTTTTACCAGCTGGAGCGGCTGCTTTTTGAGATTTGCCAGCTGGAAACAGAGCCGGAGGATCTGCCCTTGTTATGAGCCAGTTCGATGTGCACCGGGGCGATAACCCGCGCATTCTGTTTTTGTTCTGGATCATCATAGCGGCGGGGCTGGTGCTGCTGGCGGGGCTGGGCTGGCGCCAATTGGTCGCCAGTAGAAAGTATGAGGAGATCGAGAAGCGGCAGACCGAGCGACGCATCCTGATGCCCGGTCCGCGTGGGAATATCTATGACCGCAAGGGCAACCTGCTGGTGGGCAACCGCGCCCATTATTCTGCGGTAGTGTATCTGGATGATTTACGGGCGGAGTTCCGGCAGGAGTATTCTGCGATCATTCGGGCGGAGCGGGCCCGGCTGTGGGAGAGCTATGAGGCAACGCCGCCAGCACAGCAGCTGGATCAGCCGCCACTGCCCGACTACCACCAGTTGCAGTGGGTCGCCCGGCAGAATGTGATCCAGCGCTACATTGATGAAATCAACCGCATCACCGGGCGTGATGATCGCGTATCCTCCAGCAGGATTATCCGGCACTTCAATGAACAGCTGTTGCTCCCGCTGCCGCTGGTTGAGGATCTGAGTCCGGATCAGTATGCCCGCCTGGTGGAGCAGGTGCCAGTGGATTCGCCGATAAAAGTCCATACCGGGACGGCCCGTTATTATCCTTACGCATCCGCCGCCGCACACGCGCTGGGCTACGTGCAGAGCGTCAACCCCGATCCGGCGGAGTTTCCCGATGACGGAATCAAGACCTTCACCTTTAAAAAACAGATCGGCAAAACCGGCCTGGAGCGGAGTTTTAACGAGCTGCTCTCCGGAAGTGCCGGGACCGAGATGTGGCGGGTGGATCCGCTCGGGTTTCAGGACACACGGCTCGACATGGTGGCCCCGCAGCAGGGAGGCGATCTCATCACCA
>Ga0100402_1001144_pt1 | contig 30832 bp, 25 predicted proteins | sample CryGeyme20150102_FD_80419 | JGI IMG/M metagenome (GOLD analysis project Ga0100402, IMG submission 80419) | Groundwater microbial communities from Crystal Geyser aquifers in Utah, USA - Crystal Geyser metaG 2015-0102 | ecosystem: Environmental > Aquatic > Deep subsurface > Groundwater | place...
AGTTATTTCCAAGCTGATCCATCAAATGAAAGAATCCTCCGTACACTTTCGCTGCAGTCATTTTACCCTGTTGAAACGTTTTGAAGGGCAAAAACCATTCTTTTGTGGACAATCGGGTTGCTGTTCCAGAATCCTTCGGCCACAGGCAAAGGATAAACATTGACATCCCTGATACTTGTGTTTCCGTTATCCTCTACTTTGAGAATAAATGTTTGCTTGTAGCCCAGGTTGTTTTCATCGTAGCCTCCCAAAACCATTATTTATTGTTTGGTGATCTGCACTGCAGCCTGAGTCGATAGAGGAATAATACTCTATCCCTTCGGGAAATCTAGGATAGGATTGACCTATTCCCACATGCTGGTCTTCTAGTCGAACCTTTCCTAAATTATTTCAAAGTTACAATATTGTGAATGATCTCATTATTTTATCCGACCCCTCCGAACTTGTATATATACCTTCCTGAAAAGGAACAGCAAGCAAAAGAGCAACTTTCGTAAAGCATTGGTCTGATTTATTCCACTCTGTTGGACACTATGTCGTATCTTTCACAGCGATTTGTCAGCACCTGGTTGTTGAGATATCCTCCCAAAATGTATATGTATCTGTTGTTGAAACAAATTGAGTGCGATGATCTACCGAACTTCAACTTGTTGACCAAATTAAGACTGTTGTTCTGGAAATCAAATTTATAAATGTTAGGTGATTTCCTTTCAGCTGCATTAGCCTATGCTCCTCCAATTAAAAACAGTTATCCTGTTGAGACTGAAATTGATTTGTGAAAATCAGGAAGAGTATGGTCGATTTTGATGGGAATAGGTTGGAATTAAGTGCCCTCCTCAAGGTCCAGATAATGCAGAATGTTGTCGTCATGCTGGAAGAAATGTAAGTAGCTTTGAGGGCTTTTGCTGCTAAAAGTGTTAATCCCAATGATCTCCTTTCTGGGAGCCTTCAGTCCTCTTTTGCTAGATTTTCTTGAAAAGTTGGAGCGTTTCTCATCCTCATCCTCTCTTCTCCTATCACTGTAGACTGGATCAGAAGCATATATTTCTATCCTGCCTGAGGGTTTTCTCTCGTATTTGGACTCCTTTCCAAATTCCTCTTTAGCTCGCGACCTTGATCTGGATAAATTTTATATGGCGGTTCTACTTTTGAGCTCATCAGCTATTTTAGGCATGCTTTCAAGGTTTTATTTGTTTCCATAGAAGAAGGTGTTGCTGAGGAAGTTATAGAAGCGGTGCTCGTAATTCTTTTCAATGAAAAGGTTGCTTTGATGGCTCTCCTTGAATTTTCTGATGTTAAACAATCCTTCCTTAACTTTTTCCTCGATCTTGTCGCTGTCAAGCTTAATGATTGTTTCAGCTGTAATCAAGAAGGACTTGTGGTTGTCGATCTTGTTCAATAAAAGCCTCAGCTCGGCTATGATGTTAGATACCCGATCCATCTCAACCAAAAGATCAGATTGCTCAGACGTGATTCTGCTCATTTTCTTTCTGATGAAGTCCTCCAGATTATTAAAATAGCTGTCTGATAATTTCTTGCACTGTTCTCTCACCTCTCTCACCCTTCTCAAAGCTTCATAACCTAATGCGTACATTCTTCAAAGATTGCGTGGAGTTAATTAACCGACGCGTCTGTCTCTTCGCCTCCGACTTGTTCCAAAATTTCTGCTATTTTGGCAGTGCACTTGTTCTTCAGAGTTCGGAAAGATTCAATCTAAGGAGGAGTTCTGATGTTTTTATGATGACTGTAGTGGTTTTAAATGCACTCTGGACAAAGTGGTTTGATGCAGGTGTTAGCTGAGCAGAAGTTGGTGAAGGGTTCTCCCTCGTGCTAGAGACAAGTCTCATCAATGAACTTAGTGGACACCTTGGAAGTACCCATGTTGGAGTAGTAGCTCCCTTTCATTTAAATGCTAATTTTTTAAATTATAATTCAAACCACCAATATCACAGTCCAAAAGCCTGATTGTAGGCATCTTCCCTAAACATCGCAGGGCTGTTGTTAAAGTGATGAACAAGCTCAAATTTGTCCTCCTGAGTGTAGCTATCCTCCAGCAACTGCCATACTTTCTCTGCCTCAGGTTTTGTCAAGCTATTGTTCAGAATATCTCCTCTTACCAAAACGATTTGCTTTTGGAATAACAGCTCCGGGAAAAGGGTAAAAACTGCATATGGGGAAGCATTGGCACCTTTACGTTTATAATCCTCGAGAAAAGTGCACAACTATGTGTTATTAAAGTTACGAAGCAATTCTTTTGCCATTGGGTCAGCAATTTGAAATGTCCTCCCTTTTTGTGAACAGGAATAAGGAAATAAGGGGAGCTGTCTGCTCTAACTATATAGGTGGCTACCTGTTGCTGAGGAACTAGTATTTGTGTTTGTCAAGAGAGGTGGCGGTATTGTTGATTCTGGGATTGTGATACTCCTGCCAGATGTCGATGACCCTGTGAGGAGGCTCCCTTTCGATCATGCTCATTTTCATGATTTCTCTGAGCTTTCGAGGACAGGGGTAGTTGAAAGAGAATCTGTAGGATATCTTTCTGAGCATGTTATTTATTATTAACCATAACTAGCATCATATATAATCTCTGTCCTTGTATTTGTCCCAGGTCTTGTTCAACACTATGCCTCGATCCATGTTTTAAAGGTCAAGCTTTATCTTGTCCTCCTCCCTCAGCTCTATCACCCTGGAATATTCGTTCACTTAGCAAATCAGATTGGCACGGTTATAGGAAACGATCAAATAGTATTACTTGTTGCTCTTCAAAAATTACCTGAATTTCAAATCTTCCATCTTTACATACTTCTTGTTGGGCAATCGGAATTGGTAGCATTGATGGGAATTTTTCTGGGTCAGCCACCTGTATTGATCGTTGGAAGCATGCATTTATATCTATTGGTTGTCAATCCTGAATTCATAAGGGTTTTCTTGAGCGATGAACTCAATGGTGCTGATCTTGTTGCGATTCCTGAAGAACACAGTGTTGATCGTAGAGAGCTCTTAAGCTTGCATTGATTCTTCCCTTTCCTTGATCTCATGGCAAACCAACTATATTAGGAAGCATTTACCTAGCTCTTTGTCTTTTTGCTCTTTATGACAAACTCCTTAAAGGCCTCACTTTTGGCAAGCTTCAGCCCATGGAGAATCACGTAGGTGTTTTTGTTGAGAATTATGAGAATGTGCAGGGTCAGATCGCAGTCGAACTCTTTCACCCAAGTCAAAGTTATGTGGTTGATTATGTCCTGCTCGAAGTTGAGACCCTCCAATGTCTTTGTATTGTACTCCACCAATACACTCTTCCCTTCAGTCTGAATATAGCCAAAGTTACCCATCGCTTGTGATTAACAATAGCACAAATAAGAGAACTACTAACATCGAGGCATACAATGCTTTAGTGAGTCAAAGTTACTTACCTGGGCGTTCCTTCTATTTTTCTGGCTTTTTCGGCCGGAATGTCCAGACGCAAACTGACTAGCTTTTTCTTTCCGTCTTTCTCCAAATTCAGAAGATGGTTGTTCCTCATATCTCTCTCAATGTTGACAGTGGCATTATCGAATTCGTCTCCCCTCAACTCTTGGATTCTCTTGATCTCATGCTTGAAGCTTTGATACTATTCCTCACAGAACATGTACTTGTTTTTGTAGTTGAAATCTTCTTCCCCGTTTCGACGATCGATTCTGAAGACGTTGCGATACAAAGTATAAGAATTGGCATCTGCTAGTTTATTTTATTCCAGTATTGAACTCTTGTTCTTTTTAGCTGTCTTCATCACCCCTAAATTCCTTGTCATTTCCCTTGTGTTGACGGGGATGGCTTTTTCGTATATTAATTTCCTCTAGATAGACTGTAACTTTCTCTCAGCCGTTTGAAAGGAAAGAACGTAATAGTAATAGGTCAACAGCGAAAATGGCCTCAGGAAGTTTTGACCATAGCCTCCAAGCATAATAACAACGTGGCTGTTATCCTCTTAATTTTGTTAACTATTGTCGTAGTTCATGTAAATCTCATCCTTTTAGAAAAATTAAAATTAAATTCTTGGTCTAACAAAAGAGTTAGGTTTTTACTTCCTCTCGATTCGATGACCAAAGGTCTGATGACCATACAACGAGTGCTTAATATTATCAACAGGCAGTTTGGCCTCTCCATTTTGCTCGAAAGTCTGAATATCTAGAACGACAATATCATGCTGTAGTTTAAGGTAATTTTTATCCCCTTCATAGAATCCCCCAAATATGTATATCTTGCCATGCGTCGAATAACAGCTTGTTCCGATTCGACCTGAAATATCGTGAGGAGCATTGATATTGGCTTTTTTGAAATGAACTTTTTAGGACCCTTTGCGATAGTAATAAAATTTATTGAGGATGGGAGGACGATAAGGCTTGTTCATTAGATTGAGCAAGAAAGATTAGACAAAATCGTATTTGGTGGGCCAAAACAAAAGAAGGTAGTTTTCAGTTTCGTGATAGTTCCAGTCAGTTAATGCATACAGCTTTTTGTCTGTATGGTTTTATCCTTCCTACTGGTCAAATGTAATGGGAATTGCCAAACATTTTTTTTCCTGAAAGGCTTTTTTGTCTCCAGTTATAACATTGCTAGAAATGTCCATTTAGGCATAATAATTTTCGAAAGAGAGAGGACTATCCTTTTCTGTTAGGTTGTTCATGATCAAGATTGGTATTTTTGAACCTTGACCCTGGCGGTTTGTCTGGTCAATTTTGTAGAGAATCTTTGTGGATTCGTATATTTTGAGGTTCACTTTTCCAGCCAAATAGAAAGTTGTCTAGTAAAGTCCTTGAATTGATGAGCCTTATTTTGTGACAGAATCATACTCTTAGTTCTCTTTGTTGGTCTTGAAGTATATATTGATCTTTTCTTCGAATTTTTCACTACTTATCTCAAAAAGGTGGCTTTCTTTCAGGGTGGAAAATACTTCCTTCATCTTTCGATTTTTCTCTCTTTCGAGCTCCTCCCCAATCGACTCAGTGTTGACTACGGTAACCTCATAGTTGCTTTTGAGCAGAATACTATCTCTCAATCGATCTAGTAAATCTCGGTAGTTTTCAGGAGCCAGCTTGTACTATTTCAGCAAGGCCTCTTTTTGATAGATTTCAGTAGTAGAACGGTCAAAAAGAACATACTCCAAAATATCATAGATGTCAAAAAATAGCTAAGGAACAGTATGCACGAATGTCTTCTTGATACTTTTGATATTCTACTCGAAAAGTTTAGGTAGAATTGAGAGGTCCCCTTTTTGATACTTTATCTTTTCGATTGTAGGGTATTCCTTTCCAAGTACTACCATTAGCTCATCAACATACTTCAAAATGTACTGATTTTTATATCTGCTGACCAGGGGCTCTTCCTCATAGGCCCTACTCAAATTATATGTTCCTGAACTGATCTTTAAAAATCTGATCATTTTGTTGAACATTTCGATCCAATGGTCGTTCAAATGCATTGCTTCTTCCTCCATTTCATTGTGGCTCAGCAATTGAGATATTCGAGGGTCTTGAATGTGGTTATCGTATTCCCCCAGTTATCCATCTTTGTCATATGCCTGGGCCATTTCTTCGCTCACAAAAGCCGAGGTCAAGTTGGGATAGAACATCAGCTTGTAGTTGGCAATTTTAGTAAGCTCTTGGATGATTTAAACAAAATGATGATCTTCGATATAAATTCTTCCCGAGTAAGAAATCATAATGAGAGAAGGTCCAAATTATCTAATCTGATTCAGCAGAAAATCTTTTATGATGAACCTGAGGAAATAACTTTCGTGATTTTCAATATCCTCTTTATTTTACAATATTTCCTTGAATTTTTCATAGAGGATGCTCATTCTTATTGGAAACACAAATATATTTTGGTTGAAATCGTCGTTGGTCTTTTCATTTTTAGTATCGTATAGAGCCTCCATGTGAGTATGGTACTCCTCAGGATTAAAATTCAACCTTTCGATGCGAGAAAGAGCCTTGTAGTCCTCACTCATATAGTTGTCTGAGTATGTTTCGTATAGAGATTGGCTGTACCTAAACATTAGTTTTTTGAAAAAACGGCTCGAATAAATTTCGTGAACGTTGTCCAATTTTGCCTATTCTTTGGGAAAGCTGATGTACATCAAGTGTTTTTTGTAGTTTCTGGCAAACTAGAGATTGAACTCGCTTTCGTAGCCATCCAGGTTGATTAGGACAACTTTTGAGCAACTGTACGAGGCTTTATTATTATCCATCATCGGGATCTAATTTGGCTATATTTTCCTCCAATCCACTTCTTTGGACTTTTCGTGAAATTCTTTTTTGAAATTAGCTTCAATTGCCATCAGTAAAGGATGAATGAGTAAGGTGAGCTCGTTGATTTTTGGCTGGACAGTTATCAGAGTAGATCCATGCTATGATTCCTTTATCCTTTCCATCAGTCTCACAGTATTCGCACAAAAGGCAACAAGGCTTTAAGAAGTGGGAGATTTTGGCTCCGTATCGAGAGGGTCCTCATTTTCCATTTATGTTTCTTGCTCTCCTTCAAGTGCTCTGCGAGATATTTACTGGACATATCGAAGAGGTCTGAGAACTTGCCACTCTAAGTTATCAAGGTTGACATCCAACATTTAATTAGTTACGACCTCATAGTTTTCCACAAGCTTTTTGATCATTCTTTCAGAAATTGTCTTGGACATCTTCAAAAATCCTTTGACTACGGCCTTGCTTGAAGCAGTATACTTGTCGTTAGTCATATACTCAACTTGCTTGTCGTACTGTTGAATAATCATCTTGAAGTTAGTCTCGTCTTCCTGTTCAGTTCTGAACCTCATCAGGAATCGATTGATGGTTTTATAGTAATAGGACAGAGAAGGTTCCTATTATTGGTTGAGATCGATAAGGATACGGGGAGCTACTGAAGTGACGCAGTTGAGGATGGGCTTGGTGAGATCATTTTTCCATTTATTTTTCCAGGAGGCAATTATATCTTGCATCTCGTTGTCGGCGTCTACAGTGCCCTGAGGAATGTATTTTGGGTGTTTTCTGATTTTTTTTTCATACATGGTGAGGATGTAGAGTGCTTGGTCGAACTTGACTCTTTCACACCTGCGACTATCTTCTGCGTAGTTCTTATTAATCATCGATTATAAAACAGTGAATAGTATGTTATCATAAAAAAAACAACAATTGAAGACGCACCCTTTTTTAAGCATTTGACGAGCGATATCTGACTCAGGATAAGTTCTATCTCCTTCCACTTGCCCCTAAACCACAAAGAAGCATCAAATACCAGATTGTATATCCAGAATTACTTTTGTCGAGATCTTGCATTGGTAGCCCCAAGACTGATTTCTTTCAGGGATCCCTCCCGGTTATTAGTTTTTAAAGGAATTTGAGTGCCTGAAGGCGATGATGGAAGTCGAAGTTTCAATATCGAATTTATGGTTTTTCAGGGGAAGAGAGTGGGGGGATCACAGTATAGAGTGGGGAAGGTATGAGGCCAGGCAGAACTGTGTTACTTGTCAGGGGAAAGTACGTTCTTTGGAATATAATCACAATATAATTTGAATTTTTCCTCATTTTTGGGATTATATTAATTACATTATGACAACCTGCAACAAAGGAAAAGTTGACTGGTCTTCTGAAGTACGTTTTCTGCTATCAAGGAACTGGAACTCTTGAGATAACTTGAGCCCAAGTTTAAATCTAAAAAGTGGAAGCATATTGCAGCTGAACTCAGAAAATCGGGTTATAACCGTTCAGAGATTCAGTGCAGGGAAAAGTGGATCAACTTCCTTGACCCCAAAGCCAACAAAAAGAAATGGGAGGAATGGGAGCTCCGTCACCTCTATGATACCTACGAATAAGTTGGAACTCGGTGGTGCCTCATATAGAAGGAACTCAACAGGTAAACCTTCCCTTCATTCAGGACCCAGAACAGCATCAAGAACAGGTTCTATGGCACCCTCAGGAACTACATCCGTTTCGTTCTTGGTTACTTCGACTCCAGCAGAACATGCTATAATATCGAAATTAGCAAGTTAACGCCAAAGTTCATGACTGACCTCTATGGCTCCCTCAACAGTAACTATCTATCTATTTAGGCTTTTAATTCATGAAGGGAGAAACCAAAAATACTCTTTACGAAATGAAGTTTATTCTCAACAAAAAAGTTATGGCTTAAAGAATCAGATAACATCGACCACTATATCACCGCCTCAATCAACTCATCTTCCAGGCCTTTGAATAGATGACCATTTCCAGATAAAGCTTTTCACCAAATGTTGCAACGGAAGAATCCTAAAACTAGCAACTTGAAAATTAATAGATAAAACTTTAAAGCGAAGAGGATTTATGCTAGGCTCCCGAAATGGAGGGTCAGGGTTCATTCCCCGAATGCACCCCGGCGCCACTTATGTTTCCCATGGTGCAATGGCTCCCCTACCAGGCAGTTAACCCAGTTTTCTGCTGGTATTTATGATGTTTCACTATATTATATATTGCGAACTTCTTTCCTTCAAAAAATATCACTAATGAAAGGGCTAACTGTCGGTAGTCCTGCTAAACGACCGATCTCTGCCCCTCTGTCCTCTCATATTGTCAATGATAGTTTTGAGGTGAGCTATGCATTAATCTTTCTTGCTGATGGTTTCCTGCATGGCCCTCTCATACTCAACAAACTATTCCTCATGCTATTTCTCAAGGGCTTCCTTTTCCTGGTTAAAATGCTGCCGAAGGTTTTTGTTTTACTCTTATGAACGCTAAAGTAATTCAAGAAGATCCTGCGTTTTCTGAGGAAGAGATAGTTTAGTGGCTGTTTTTCGGGCTATTCTCAACTAATCTTACAGTTGGGTCACCTTCTTTAACAGCTATTCGTTATCTTTACCCTCTTGATCTGCCTATTCCTAATATTGATCTATTATCTGAAGAAAGTCGTCTATCTGCTGTTTGGTCTTGGCAATGTGTTGCTACCTGTCTTTTGTGAGTTCTTGAACCTTGTCCTGGGCCTCATCATGCGATTTCAAGAGTATCTAGTACTTTTGTTAGGTCGCACTAGCTTTGGCCTCCAGCTTCTCTAAGGCACCTGTGAGCTCCTCTTTGTCGGCAAGAAGCTTAGTGATTAATTGCACGTAATCCTCCATGACGGCATTCAGTTACTGCCGCTGCTTCGAGAGAGCACTGACTAGTTTCTACTTTATGATTATTTTCAACTTATCAAGAGTTTTGCGGAGGTCTTTATTCTGAGCTACCAACTGTTGATGCTGTTCTTCTAAAGGATCCCTGTCAGAAAGGTATTTCGTGAATTGGTTGATCGAACTGTTCAGAAGCTCTTCCATTGAGTTTTATCCTTCCAGCATCAGACTGGGAAAGTCTCTCTAGGGAATGACCTTTACAACTTCTTTCTGAGGCCTGGGATGACGAGGTGATTTATTCCTATTGGAGTTGAAGACATGAAGTTCATTAAATTATGCATGCTTTGTGTTTTTATTTTATTGGTTCTCGCTTTTAGAAGGATAGCACTGCTTCTTGCCGACCTTGGGATATGATGGGCGGCCGTTTTATGGTTAATAGACAGGAGTTTGCTTGCTCGAATGCTTCTGGAAGTAACTCATTTTTAACAGCTAATTATATCAAAAAATCATTGGCTTGGGCTTGCTAGTTTTGAAATGTAGATTCTCCTCAATGTAGTTCTCCTTGTACTGTTTCCACTCGCTCTGTTTGTTCAATTAGTTTCGATAGTATTGCTCCCCCCTGAATTGTTAAAAGTTATGAGATGACCAAGACAACATCTTCAGGCATCGTTTGGGAATGGACACTATTTAACATGGAGATTCAGCAACAATGCTGAAAGGCAGACATTCAGATAGCTTTTCTTTAGGAAAATAGTCCCCCACCGAATATTAGGCAACAGACAGATCTTCTTTCTATTTCTTCCCAGTTTCAGACTTGTTAATCTCAATATATTTAGAAACTGTCCCCTTGAGAATGAAAAAAATACCCTTGGGAATCTATCCTTCCTTAACTAGAAAATTTCCAAAAGGGACTCTGTGCAAGTTAAGGGATGAACTGATCTACCTCAACATTTCGACTGTCCCAAAAATTTTGGCCCGAGCCAAAGCACCGATGATCTGTTATTGCTCCTGTGATATTTTCAAAGCAATTTTGACTAGCTAGCGTTTTGGAATGACAGCTAGGAGAGTTTATTAGAAAGTGAGAGGCAAAAATTGCTGTTTCCATTTATAGGCATGACCAAAACTGGACCCTTCTGCAAGAAATATGACTTCCTATTACTCTGACTCTGGGTTTCTCTTGTATAGGCCTACTTTTCCGTTCAATATTATGTAGATGCTCTCGGCATCCTCTTGACGCTGATATATGAATGCCTTCTCCTTGAATTTGGCAATGAACATGCTTCGGCAAAGGTGATAAACTACTGATGAATTACGAAGTTTCTTGACGGGAGCAAGCTAACTAGAAGTACATTTACGTTGACCATGATTTTGATGAGAGTGTTGATATCTGCGATGGTTCGATAAGAGGGTTATGTCATTAGGATATCAAAGAGAGTTCGTAGATCGTTCTATTTTAGCTGATCCAAAGTGAGTCTGCTGAACTTGGTTTCTTCGTTGACAAAAATTGGGTCGAGCTTAGCCTTCATCGAAAAGTAGTTATCTATTAGTATATTCTATAAAAATATGCATGGCAGAAACCCCTTTACGGCCATCAACAATCTCAGTTTTGTTCGCAACGCTCATCATTTTTCATAAAAAAGACCTCCTTCTAGATCATGCTCTGGAGGCAGCAAATATCAGAATTATCAGGGCTCCTATCTCAGAGATTCCTACCTCAACAACTGGGAAAAACGCCGAAAACAAGAAACCTTAGCAAGTCGGCTGATGGGAATAGAGGCGCTGAGGTATCAGGCAGAAACCGTGAGACAGTTGCAGGAGGGGCCAATGGAGACAATAACACCTAGTTATTAATCGAAAAAAGAATATTATAATTTGTAAACAGTAGCTACTCCTTCCCCCTCTCTTCCTATCAGGTCCAACTTTTAAGGAAGCACAACAAGAGATATGTTTGGTTCTTAATATTTTTGCAACAAATTCAGCTAATAAATATCTCCCAACGCTGACTCTGTCAGATAAACGGACACGCTTCAGGCCAAAAAGCCTTCTCTGTTCAAAAAAGCCATTAGCAATGGGAATGGTGCCTCTAGGTTTCGGGTTACTCAGTAACAACTTGATTCTTTCATTTCCTAGACTTAAAACTAGATGAGTCAAAAAACCACAATTAGAAACCAAAAAGGTGACCCTGAGACTCTGTACCTGAAGAGTAGGAATACTACTTTCTATTTGTACAGGAATTCCGACGATTCTGACAGCTAATGATTTATGAGTGTTTTGCATTAAATATTGCACAAAATATCATTCACAAAGGTAAATCGATACTCCTTCCAATCCTGGAAGCCACTCCTGAAAACTGGCTTCCTCTGATAGGTCGATAAACGACTGCCTACTAGGGTATTTCGTCCTGCTCCTTCTATTTCTCCTTCTAGCCTATTTTTTCCTTCATCTTGTAAAATTCCAATTCCTTCTTGGTGACTGCTAACTCTCTCTTCAAACCCTCGATGATCTATTCGTGTGACATCATTGAATTTTCCAGCTTTTTTTTGTTCTTTATTTTCTTGGCTCTTACGGCAAATCTGATAGTAGATATGGTTTCAAGAGTATCAACCCTTTCCGATGAACAAGTTGTGATGATTGAAGTTCGACTATAGCCATTCAGAGAGTCTTTGAGAATTCGCGTCAGCTTGGAGTTCCTATATGGGATGTGCTCTGCTGAGCTAGTTAAAGCAGACACCACATTTCCAAGACACGAAAGAGAAAGGTTGATTTTCTTAGCTTATTCTAAAGTCTGCCCACTGACTCCACTTTTCCTGATTTTTTCACTACCTGCCAGGTCGATGAAGCACAGCTTGTTTCTATAAGTTTTGTCGCCACAAGTACATGTACGATACACGAAAAGGATGGTATGGGACCTTGATGAGCAGTCATTGTTGTAAGTCGCTGCTATTTTTCTATCCCGATATCCAAATCGGATGAGGTCCATGGCCTCATGGTGGTTTTCTACTCTTACCTCAACTAGACCTTATAATGTTACATTCTCAGTCTGCTCTTTGATCTTTATGGTCTATGTTGACTGCTTCAACGGGTCGAAAAGGTCAATCAGCTTTTCATTGTAAATTTAGAGTATTGAACAGGTGATTTCTTCATTGGCGCTTTTTCTTCTGAAAATATCATCAAGGGCCCTAGGGATCAATCCATAGCCTTTTTTATCCTTGAGCTCACCAAACATCGTATAAGTCTTTCCTGAACCTGTTTGTCCATAAGTGAAAATAGTTGAATTGTGACCTTTGAAAAAACTTTCTATATGTCTTCCTGCTACAGCTGGGTATATCTCTGATTGACAAGAAGAGTTGCCAAAGATGGCATCAAAGGAAAACCTGTTCTATCCATCATCGACCATAGAGTGGTCATATTTGAGGTGAGTAGGATGAACTGCAGGCCTGAACCTGCAATAGACTCTAATGTTTTGGCCTTCGTCCTTACAAATACTATCAAAGTTTGAGTTTTAATCCAGTGTGCTTTAGACCAAAGACTATGGCAGCTCAATTGTGATTTTGGTGACCTATTGATTGAAAGCGATCTATGAGTTTTGTGAAAACTGGAAGCGGGAAGGCGAGTGGTTGGGAGAGGCAGCGAATGAGGGAAAGGTTGGGTTCGACTCTTGTTCGTGCATCGTTATTGTGATAATTAACTATACTGTTATAACAACTGCCATAATCATTCATTGTAGTTGATTACACTTCTCACCAAGTAGTCCATGAACAAGGTGATCGGAGCATCGTCAGAGACAAAGTGGCCATCATCCTCAACTTGTCTTGTCTTGTTCGGGTTAACTCTTGATTTCAGGTACCTTTCTTTGCCGTCATTCTTGAATGTTTCATAAAAATTGGAAACTGGTAATCTGTCATACATTATTTCGCTGGCATCTTGCATCGGCATCTCAAAAAAATCCTTCAAATACTAATAGTCAGGCTCGTCTTGAAGATTCTGCTCCTTCCAGCTGTAAGAGTTTTATCCGTACCAAACCAATACGTTAAAGTATGTATCCAGCAGCAAAATAACATCTTCCTTTAGTTCATTGATGTCCAGTTCAACTGGTTAGGGAGTCGTATTTTATGCCTTGTATCGGATCAGAGCAGGCTGAATCATTACCATGCAGTTGGCTATCGACTCCCGCATCAGACATGTTTTTACGTAAAGAGCCTGATCCGGAGGGTAGCCAAAGGGACTTATGAAGGTAGATCGACGCAAGTGGTAAATGAACTGAGGGAAATGCTTCATTGCTTGAGGTAGTCTGAAACTGTTCTTGTCATTTTTGTGAAAATGAGCAAACCTCACTGCAAATTTAAGCAAAATTCTATCGACCCATTTCTTGACTTCTATCGGATCCTCGATTTCGGCTTTTTTAGCAGCCATCCTTCCGAGCATAACCACAGCAGCTTCCTCGTCAAATCTTTTTCCAAGCTCAATCATTTGATTTTCGCGAAGATATTCGAGTCTAAATGTGGACACTTTGGTTCGAACAATGTTATCTGACCATTTGTATGTTGTGATGGCCTGAATGTCTCCAGTCTATATAGTTCAAGCATTACTCTTTATCTATTTTCAGAAGCGTTTGCCTCGCTTAAACTCACCATCAGACAAAGAGAAGAGTTGGTCGATATACCTCCTAGATACCAAATGTTTGTGTTTCCTTCTCCGATTTCCATGTCCGCAGCCGTCTTTAAAGCATTATCTTTTAGGGATTTACAGCTGCCGAGAATGCCGTTTATTTTCAGCTCTTTTGATACTCTGATGGTCAGCTGACAAGCTATAGGGAAAGGAAGCAGCTGGTCTTCGGTGGTTTCATAAAATTTCTAGAAGCTAGTTTTGAAGATGAAATGATTGAACTCCTCGTGCATAGCAAGCATGCCTCCTGTGTTATTGACCATGTTTTTCATTTCCATCAATCCGAATTGATCCAGTCCATAAGCCCACATATCCATCGTATGCCTTTCCTTGACGAGGGTCTGCATCAGATTATCGTAGAAAGTGGTGGCTGATGCTATATTTTGGGTATTTTAATTGTTCTCAAAGATATCAACATATGAGCGAATGTGACAATTGAGGGGTAGATCGACTATTTTACCGACTCCAACAGTGCAAGGTCCTCCAATAGTACAGACGAAGCGAGTGTTGATTCCGATATTGTGAATAAGACCCACAGCTATCTGAATAGCTGCTCCATTTGCTCTTTTTTCCCTCTGACCTTTGGGAACCTTGTGATTATCGGCTTTGAGAGATTCGATGGCTTTGGTGATTCTGGTGAGGTTGTTATTGTTAAGAATGACGTAGTGTCGATTGGCGATGATTCTGGTGACAAATTTGGGATCAACATTCACCAATCCTAAGTGATCTTTCAGTTTCTGATAAGGAGCTGGTCCGTAGTCTATGTTTCGATGGAGGTACCTTAGTTTCCCGATAAGCAAGTGAACTTTGTGAAGTTGTCTTCAAAATCATAAACAAATATGTTGCGATTGAAGCAGAGAAGTCCTACATGGATGTTATTAGGCAGCTGATTCACCACATTCAGAAGAGATTCCTTTACTGCCTGGAGCTCAACAGGGGCAATGCAAAGGTCAACTACGAAAAATATTCCATTTTATCCCGCTTTACTCTCGACATACTCCTAAACTTGTTGAATGCCCAGATCCATTGTTAGCTGGTTGGTTGTGAGACAGAAGGTGCAAGTCCATGTCCTGGTGTTTCGATTTTTGGAACTGAAAGCACTGATGCTAGCCTTGCACTTTGCGCAGAAGAGGGGATTGGCTCTCATGGTTTGAGCCTCAGCAATGAAGGGAGAGTAAAAATACCCTAGAGGCATCATTACTTTGTGAGCTGTATTGCGTGTAGATGGAATAGCGTTGAAGACTCCTCTCCATCCAGTGTTTCTCTCATGCTCTTCCACGTCAATCATGTTTAATTAATTTTGTTATTAATTGCAATTACTACTAAACTCAAAACTGTCATTTCATCAACTGAATACGCTGTTTTAGATTCTTCTGACTCATAGCCTCTCTGTACCGACTCATGGGCTCAAGGGAGTTCACCTGGTTGCGAATGTTAATAGTCTTTGCAATTAAATCTTTTCTCACTTTTTTTGGTTAAAATAAAATGCCGCTGCTGATTCCAGTATTGTGTCTGCTTATAGACAGCTGTCTTTTCTAGGCCGCAATCTATTTATTAATTCCACTGATTTTCTTGATCGACCGATTCATGGCCATGATGCATTTCAAGGAGGTCTCTTTTTCCTCAGGGTTTAAACTTCCTATTTGGTTTTGGGTAGTTGTCAGAATTTATCTCGCTTTTTCAGCAAAAGAAATTGATCTGGTGGCATCACCGTTCGTAGAAAGATAAAAGTCAGCAGGCCCTGGATGTAAAAGCATTGTCTTACTCATCGTAGGATAGTCATTGATTGACAGAGATTCAACACTATCAGCTACGATTGAGTTCAACCTTATCCCAGGAATTTTGGAAACACTTGTCGAGTGGAATCTGCTTCTTGGTACGAACTTCATGTATTCTCGGTCTTTTCCTTTCTTTTGGCGGAGATACTGAAGTTAAGCATCATATTGCGCGTCTTCAAGAAGTTTTAATCTATCAAAGACACCATCCTGAATGTCAGAAAAGCCTGTTAAAGGAGTTCGAATATTAGTGTTGATGCTGTTAGGCCCATCTTTGATCTTACGGTTGACTTCCTTCACAAAGTTCTGCATTCGCTTTGTTTATTGCTTGTTTTTAAGAATGACATCCTCCGGTGGATCGAATCTCGTCAGCTTGGCAGGTTTTTTTGAAGACGTCAGTTCCTTTTGGCTACTGGTCTTTATAAGACAAACTGGATGCGTACTAGTTTCCTTAAGCAGTTGGTCTTCAAATTGGATGATATTCTTGCTTATTTCAGGGGTACATGATGAACTGCATATTTCCTGTAGTATTATTGTGGGAATAATTTCTTAAAATCCTCCTCGTTCAGATGCGCAATTTATCTTTACAATCGAGGTGCAACTTTCATTAATTTTATTATCCTTCTAATCAAAAGCTAAGGTGTTATTATAAAAAATGCTCGGATAAGAAAGCAACCCTTTCTCATTCCTTTCAGCCACTATAGTTGATAGCTTCTGCCAAGCGTAGGACTAAACAAGGATGAAGAACATTATCTCTTTGATGAAAAGTGTCAATGGCATTGTCAAGCCTTTCAAGGTGGTTAACGAACTTATGTGTGCCCTTCAGAAGGAATCCTTCTTCAAATCGATTGAAAATAACTTTCGAGTGTTGAGTGAAATATGTCAAAAGATGGCCATGAGGCATTTCAAGAAGAATGAAACTATTTATCAGCTGGGAGAAGTTGCTGATTATTTTTATTTTGTCCTTTCGGGAACAGTCAACCTAACCGTACCTTAGGAGCTAGAGGGAATCTCTTCATATTAGAAGGATACGATCAAGGAAGCTGTCAAGGGATCAATGAAGGCCTTTCTTGAGAAAGACAATCCTTTCAAAAAAATACTAACAGCTTCAGATCTGTAAACATCTCCATGTCTTGAAAAAATACTTCGTGTCATTTATCCAGGACAAGGATTTGGATAAATGCTTCAAAATGAAAGTTTGAGAGAGTCAAATGCACATGCTGCTGAAGACTGCAGAGTTTTATGCCTCAAAAGGGCAACCTATGAAATTCTTTTACAAGCTCAGCTGAAAACAGAAGGGCACGAACGATACACATTTATGAAAGAACTACCTCTGTTCAAGAACATCTCGTCATATGCCTTATCGAGAATATGCCTCCTGATGAAGGAAGAACATCTTACGTATGGACAATCTCTGTTTGACAGTGGAGATCCCATCAATAAAATATATGTAATTTTGACTGGATAGTTCAAGCTCAGCAAAAAGATTTGCAAAAAATCACTCTCAGGAATAAAGCTGGCTGAGCCAGAAAACAAGAGGGTTAATGATGAAAAGAAAAACGCAGAATATTTGGTGGTATAAAAAGGGGAGGTTTTGGGAGACTACTAAGTTATAAGTTAATAGAAGTATTATCAATAGAGCTGCATTTGTGAGCAACAAGAAGGCACGTTGCTGAGTATCGATAAGGAACAATTTTTAAGGATAGTATAAGATGACGAAGCAGATTTTGCTACTGTTAAGAAGGTTGCTCTCAAGAAAAATGTATGGAAAAGTAGAGTTGTGAGCTCTTTCGTTGAAAGGCGCTCTCGGAATTCCTTTATGAATGTGTATCTACACGACCCAAAAAGGAGCTATGCCTCTGTTTGCAAGAAGAAACAGTAATCAATGAACAAGTTAAAATCATAAGTCAGCGAAGATTTTTTTTACAATAATATGAACAAAACAATTGTGTAGAATCCTAACAAGCAAAGATTTTCTATCAGTCGCAGAGGAAAGTGCAAAACAGAGACTAATTAAACAAAAAATCTGTTTGCCATCAGAAACAAGCCCAAAGAGAAGGTTCCCCACGGGATCCAAGACATTGTTGAGCTAGTGCGATTGAAGACGAACTTTCAAAAAAGGTTCAGGAAATAGAAAAGGATTAAGAATTTATTCAAATTCAATGAATAAGATGCTCCTCTTTACATCAAAAGTAGGTTCAATAGAGTGAGCTGATTTACTCGGCTTGATTTTTTTCTGGGTATGATTTTATAATTTGAAATATAACAAATGTAAGAAAACAGATAAGATACGGACAGTTTACCCATGCAAAGCGAAAGATCATCTCTGAGCGAAAAGCATACTCTTCAGGTTAATAAACGAGTTTTCAAGATGATAATTATTCTCATTGTCATCACAATCATTCTTCTAATCGGTCTTACTTTGTTTTCTTTTGAAACCCTTTAGAAAATTACCGAAAGAACATAAAGCTACCTAGAAAGCTATTTACCGATTCATGCTGGCGAGATGGAGTATGGAAGGGTTCCTGAGGAATACTGGTAGCACAGACTTCAAATGATAAAAGCCATGGGGCTTAATGCAGTTAGTAGCTATGTCATTTGGAATCATCATTAAGTCAGAAAAGGGTAGTTCGATTTCACAACTGGCAACAAAAATTTAAAAAAGTACCTTTAGTTAACTCAAAAGGTCGGACTTAATGTTCTTTTGAGACCTGGTCCTTATATATGTGCCTAATGGGATTTTGGAGGTCTTCCATCTCGATTGTTGGGAGTTAGTGACTTGGTTATTAGGTCTGCGAATTAACTGTATGAGGACGAAGTAAAGATCTTTTTTAGTGCAGTTGCTCCAATCATCAAACCGTTTTTAGCTTCAAAAGGAGGAAACATTATTCTGATTCAGATTTAGAATGAGTACGGGTATATCGGCTCAGACAATTAGCATATCCTGAATTTAGTCCAAATGTGGAAAAATCTATAGATCGATAGTTAGTTTTACCTCGAAGACCCTGGTCACGTATGGGGAACATCCTATTGGCCAAAGGCCCACATCGGTATGAGTTAGACTGCTGCATCTCTTTTGAGGTACGTGGATATTGAGGTATCTCCCAAAAGATCCAACAACAGTATAATTTTCAGTGGATAGATTTATAGCGTTTGGTTCACATAGTGGGGTTGGGACTGGGGGACAGTCAGCACTTAGGATCTTATCAAAAGCATCAAGGCTTTGCTTTAACACAATCGATCTTTTAGCTTATATGTCACACATGGAGGCACAAACTTTGGAGTCACTGCTGGAGCCAATGGCTATAATGGATTTTACGAATATTTGCCTCACATCACTTCATATGACTATGATGCTCCAATCAACTAAATCGGAAGACCAACACAGAAGTATCATTAAATTAGAAAACTCTTCTAGCATCACTATAAAGAGCAAATCACTATCCCTGAAATCCCTCAACCTTTGCCCTCCATTTCTATCAAATAATTTATCCCTGATCCGTTTACCAACCTGTGGTAAAACCTTCCAGAACCTACTGTAATCAATTCCGATCTGACTTACTTCGAAAGTTCATAGCTTCAAATGTATGACCAAGGTATAGTGATTTATCAAACAACTCTACCCGAAGCTCGAACATACTACTTTGATGCTTCAATTAGAGACTTCGGACTCATATATGTTGATGATGATCTAGTGACCCAGATTGTGCGAAGAAAAGCGAAGGTAGAGTCATTTGAAGTCGAATGCCAACAATAGGAAGGTTGTCAACTAAAAATCCTTGTGTAGGCAATGGGTCATAAAAATTTTGGAACAGACCAAAGAGAAGATAAAAAAGGAGTCACCCATTTCTAGGAAATTGGAAATAGCAACACCTACAAGTGGAACATTTATACAATTCCAGTCTTGACTCCTCAATTTGAAGAGTGGAACAATGGGACCACTTAAATATCTTATCCTGCTATTTTTAGAGCCTCGGTTAGTCTCTAAACTATTGGAGACACTTACTTCGATATGAAAAACTACAGAAAAGGCTATTTGTATGTCAATGGACATTTGCTTGGTCGATACTGGGAGTTAGGGCCCCAAGAGAGACTTTTTTGTCCAGGAGTATGGCTGAAGCAAGGAGTAAACGAGGTGTTGGTGTTCGAGTTGTTAGAGAGTGGTTTACAGGAGGTAAAGGGAGTAGGTGTTTTACGGGAGGACATGTGATTGAATATAGTGATATTTAAAAGCGTTAATGATCCACGTTCATATAATAATATTGAGATGAAGCAGGAGATTGAAGGTGCTGTCGATGACGTCAAGAGCTTCTACGGAGCCAGCAGAAGATTCCTGGAAGTATGCGAAAAGCCCGATGTTGCTGGTAATATTGTTGCTATTCAGAGTTCAAGAAGATCGCCACCTCATGCGCTGTCGGATTTGCCATCATGGGAGGTATCGGCTACCTCGTCAAACTGCTCTTCATTCCCATTAACAACATCATCCTCAGCTGATCCTATCCATTATTTCATTATTCATATCAAATACTAACATGGGCATCGAAGGATGAACCTCTTCTCTTGGCCTATCCACTTTTGTGCATCTATATGTTTATCAAGAGGAAGAGTATATAAATGAAGATCATTCGACGCTGAAATTTCTGTCGGGGAACAACCGTGGAGCTATCATGGTCCAAATATAAATTAGAGCCATGAACCAACTGTTGATAGCCTTAAGCCAAAACACGAAGCTATTTCCCTCTAATTGTTGTCCTATCAAGTTGGTAGTTACTGTCCAGTTTGTAAAGACCATTCCAATATACATGATGCCAAGGCACATGTAAAAGTGCCATCTGATCCATCCCCAGTGTTCTGTATACTCTTTCAAAGTGTCCGGTTGAGAGGGCTGACTTTATGGCTGGTCTCCCACCAGATGATCGGGCTGGTCTTCGTATTCATCTGAACTAAAGCCACCCATAACTGTACCATAAGTGGAAATGGCGAAGAGCAACAGAGATATGAACAGGTCAACTGCATAACCGAGATGAGTAAGTCTGACCACACAAGCAGTCATAAAGTACTCCTGAGCAGCGTAAGAGCTGTAAGAAATGAAGAGGGAAACAAGGGCAGTTGTGAGTAGACTATTTTGAGGATTGAAGTTTAACAATTGAACAGGAGGCAAGATAACCAGAATGATGATGGTGATGATGCTGAGCCAACTGGTCGATCCACATACATCAATACTAAACTGAACAAAGGCAGCGATAATCAGAATGAGCGAGGCAGCTTAAGCCGATATGGTTGATCCAATCAGGAACCCAGCACAACAGGGATTACCATCATCATAAATTCTAACTAGCTTAATGGCGTAGAGGTAAAACAAATCCACTAGTATGATCGTTTGGATCAGTAAGTACAAGATTGAGCTGATTCTTGATATTTCTGAGTAAATGTTTAACACCGATGCTGGCAGGAAAAATGTCAGTATAAATATTCCTACTAGAAGCGTGTATTTGATGCAAAATAGACCTTAGTTGGCCACCTGAGAAACCTTGCTACGGAGAAGCATGATGACCAGCATGGTCAGGAAAAGCAGAAAAATAGCCAAAGAAGCTCTTATAAGCACTTCTCTTAATAAAATATGCAGTACGTAGGAGTCTGTATGTGAATAATTCCAAAGGTCATGTTTGAAAGAGCGTTGGCTTGATTCAGGATGTAGGTGAGGAGGACGACTGGCAACAGGAAAAACACTATCATAGAAATGTATGATATTTGCGTCATTTTTCGGATGCTTGTAAACTTCAGGCAAGCATCTGTGAGTTCGTTGCAGCACGGTGTACAACAGCAGCAGAATAACGATGCCATCGATTCAAATTATATTTATCGTCAAATTATAAGATCCAAACGACAGTAAAGAATCAGAAAAAAGTAGAGTAGAGTGGATTTTTTTGAGGAGAAGATGTCAGCTTAAAGTTCAGCTTATGCCAGCTCTTGAATTTTCTGTTCTGCTTCTTGAACAGATTCCTTTCTACTTTCATCTCAGCATTGATCGATTTCTTCCCCTATCCGATTATTTTTTCCTTTTGTTTACACAGATTAACTATCTCGTTAAAGAAACTATGGTCCTAAGGAGGTTGTATTTTATGGAGATTTGCTTTGCTCACGTTGAGAGACCTTGATTTTTATTGAAGGTGGTCTGGGCTTTTTATGGTCGGCCTGAGGTGGCTGTGGGATGGTGTCTTCTGTTGATTACGAGTTTTGTGAGGAATAGCTAGGGTGTGTGGTCCTGGAGGCATTATCTTTAGATTTTGAAGCTTTTGCAATATGGATGCTTTAGTGAGAGCTTTGATGCTTTTCTTCTTACTGACCTGAAGCAGCTCTTCCCTTTTGGAACCCAGAAGGACATGCTTTAAGTTCGATGGATTTATTTCTTCTCTTTTAAAATCCAGTGTTATCACTCGAGCTTGATTACTATGAGGATGAAAATGCATGTCTGATTCTTCTGTTTTTATTTTTCGAGGAATGGATGTAGTAGTCGTATTCAGATCTTTGATGGCCCTTGATTTGATATTAAAGGAAGCAGTCTTTATTCTCTTTTGGAATAAGTGGTTGGGGGACTAATTTATTTCCTCGTCCCATGGTGTTAAATCCTGATAAAATTCCTCGGTCATATTTATTATCATTGGTCTAAGAATAAGATGATCATTTTTTCCTTCTGGCTATAATTTTTCTAAGCTTCTCATCATCCAAAAGATACTGTCCTGGGCCTGGCACCTTTGATTATTCACGATCCGGAGATCTTTTACTGTTTCCTATCCTAAATTGTAATATTTGTACTTGAATCCTTTACCCTTTTAGACCCTTGAGATAGAATAATCTCCAGGGCCTGGATTTTTGTTACTAGCAATAAAGTTACCTCTATCTCCGCTTCCGATACTTATTTACTTGTAACTTTATTAGTGAATGGGCTCAGGAGAATAATCAGCTGGTCCAGGGCTGCTCGGCTGAAAGCCTTTCTTTTTGCTATTAGCTCTCGGAATTGAAAATGAAGGTCCCTTCTCGAAAAATTTCATTTCAAATGTTGTGAAGCTATTAGTATCTTGTTTTATCTGCTATCTTTGGGATTTTGGTATGGTGATTCCTTCACCCTTCTTCCTGCATAAAGGAGAGTATGCGGCTGGTCCTGGAGAAAAGCTTTGGCTCAGAGGATGGTTGTTATTTCTTTGGATAGAGTATGCTGGGGCTCGATGCATTGTGCTCAATTTGTCGGCGTTGCTAGATAGAATATGTGTTACTATTTGAGAAAGTTATTCGACTAAGAAGTTGTTTTTGATCTTAGCTTGGAGCCCATAGTAAAGCCAGTTTTGGTTTTCATTTTCATGGTCAGCTCATCCTGAATGTTATAATCAGTGGCTATATTTTATGTATTCTTACGCCCAGGGTATATTTAAAGAGCTGTCTTACATCGAGATTCGGTTCCTATCTGATGGGATATTGTTCTCCTAAATAAACTATCAGATCTCAAGGTATCATAGTCACTTGGGCCAGGTTTAGATTAAATCGTCTCAATTTTGCGAGACTTTCCTATAACTGGCATATTTCCGCGTTCAAGTAACAACTGAAAGTTAACCTTGTAATCTGACGGTCCAGGAGCATTTTTGAAACGTTCAATTTTTCGTTATCTGCCAATTGTAGCTGTTGGTGATCGTTTAAGAGTGAACTAGCTTTTGGGAGCATATGACCAAGGATCAGGCTGCTTTTCATTAGCATTCGGCTCTTTCGATCGGCTGACTATTGTGATTCCTCTTTTTTTCTACATGATGTTGGGATTACATTGAACATGGTATCCAGATGGTAACTTCCAGGCCCTGGAGATGTATTAAATCTGGCTCTTTTGGATCGGAGGCCAACTGTTTGTACTTTTGTTGAAGGAGGGTGTTGATCGGAGTCAATTGTTTGCAGTTGGTTTGTTACTTTTGTGCGGGTAAGGCTTGAGTGTTATGATCGGTTGGATTACTTCATTATTGCACTTAGTTATAAGTTATAGTACAAACTGCTCTATAAACTGAAGAAATCAAAAAAAGAAAAACTTTTTCTTTTTCTTTTTTTTATCAACAGGAGATCCACAAGTTGTTAAAGAAGAACACTCCTTTTTTGAAGATATTTGCACCTCCTTATCAGCATCGAAGTAATGATGTTTGAGAGCATCTTCAGCTGTGATTCTTTGCTCGGGATCCAATATTAATGCCTTGTTCATCAAATCTATAGCACTCTATGAAATATTCTTGTAGTTTTATCCCTCAAAATTGTAGTCAAACAACTTGTTCGCCCGATATACTTCATCATATTTTACTCCCGGAAAGAGAGGTCTATTTGTAAGAAGGACATGGAAGATAGCTCCAAGAGAGAACATATCGCATGTTGGCTCTAAGTGCACAGATTGAGTTAGTTTGATTATCTCAGGAGCCACGTATCCTGGCGTTCCACAACGGAAGAACAAATATTAAGGCAAGTCCACATTTGTTGATAGTCCAAAGTCAACAATGACAGGCTAGAGACTGTAACTGCGAATCATGATGTTCTATGGCTTGAGGTCTCGATGCATCACTCTGTTTTTGCAAAGATGAGCAATTCCATTGAGCAGCCCATTCATTACTATATTTACTTCATGATCCGAAAGCAGACTTCCTTGCCGCTCCTGAATCGTCTATAGCAAAGTTTTTCCTTCAAGGAGCTCTAACACCACATATATTGAATTCTACGATTCGTAGACTGCCTCGAGTCTGAGGACATTTGGATGAGGCTAGACGTTAAGATCCCGAAGTAAAGATAGCTCATTGATGAGGTTTTCACGGCCATTTTTAGCACAATATGAATTTTGTTTGCTGAATGCTTTGACTGCAAACTTCTGTTTGTCAGTTCTTCTTTCTGTTTCATAAACAGTTGCGAAATTTCCACGGCCAAGCTTCCTAATTGGTCTAAACATTTATTGAAATCCTCTCATATTGAGAACCTTCCCAAGCAGGTGAGCAAACTAAGGAGCATCACTGCCATAGAAGGATACATATTTTTTATTTTCAGAGGTGAGCCTGAATCCGATGATGGGAGAGGTGACATCTCTCTAAATTACAAAAAAGATACGCCTTCATTGTATATTATTTCTAGCTTGACTTCGAAGACAAGCCTGATGATGAAGAAATCCTTGTTTTGGTTTTTGAGAAGCATGGTGGTTTTGAATAAACTGAGGCTGATTTCAGGTTCCTCATCAGGGGATAATGCGAAGGCACCTACCAAAGCAGGAGTCATATCGAAATGTTCCTTGAGAGTGTCACTATCGGCTGCTTCAAAGAGGGGAATGGGATCTGACTCGATGTCCATCATGGAAATTATGTGTTTTCTATAATTATGAAGATAGAACTGTTAATCAAAATTTATTGGAAGACCTACATTAATGCTTATTGATAATTAAAATCGATTTAGAATGGGGTGAATCAATGGCTGGTCAGTTGGCCTGAGGATGGCTTCTAACTTTCCTCAACAGCTTTCTTATCTTTTTCTTGTATGACTTGGCATAGTCTATGCCTCTTTTTTTGTATGTTCTCTGCTTGAAGCTGGTTTTTGAGAGATAGGCGAATTTGACAGAGGAGACCAGCTTGAAATTTAAAAAATGCTTCCAGGCTAAACTATAAGCTGGCCTCATGTGCTCAAAACATAGCCGAGACTCTTAGTTTTTGAAGCTTAATTTTTTGTAAGGGTCTAATCGTTTATAGCTGCAATATGCCTTTCTAAGTGCATCTTCACCGAGGATGTATCTGATGCTCAGTAGTAGGCAAGCAAATCCTTGTCGAGAACTCTTCTTTGGATCCAATTTTTCAATTTTATTCAAGATCCGAAGCATTTTAGAGAGATATTTTTTCTAGTCTCTTGGAAGGGAGTCATAAACCAAAGTGCAGAATTTTTTTATGACGTTGTTTGAGTCATCTGCTCTTCCTTTCTTCTGTTGTTGTTTTTCAACTACAGGAGCTGAACTTTCATTTGACTCCCCAGGTGGTGGAGAGTTATTTATGCTCTCATCTTGACCAGAAGAGAAACCTAAATTGGTTGTTGCCTCAATGGAAGGCTAGTTAAAAAGTAACTCTTTGAGATCATTTTCTCGAGAGTATGAAATGCTTATGAATTCCCTGATCACAGGACAGTCCTAAGAGGATGACATCTAGTAAATGTCATCATCCTAGATGTCCTCAGATAGGGATGGTGGTTCAGGGTTGCAGAATAGGTGAGTTGGGAAAAGGAAGTCTTAGTATTTTTCAGTCATCATACGACTTGGATCCAGATAGGACATGTAATTATTATATAGGTAAAGACTTATATTCAGATAAAGACTGCCGTTAATCAAAAAGGTTGAATAAACTAAAATAATTATCATCTGTGCCCTTAGTATTGATGATCCCCCTTGTTTATTCACTTTTACATAAGTTTTTATGGAGAGTTAGTGAATTAACAGGATTTGGTGGAAAAATATGAGTATGCAAATTAAGAACCTTATTGAAAAGTAGCCAACATAAATTCTAAAGATATGATTTGAATCAGTAATCACTGGTAATTTTTTATTTATTCTGGTGGCTTTGATGGGAATCATTTTCCAGCTTTTATCATAGAGTAATTCCTGTACTTACTCGGATCACTAGAAAAAAACAAATAATATATGACAAAATGGCAATAAGCTTTAGAGTCGATTCATTGACACTCTCTTTTTTACAAATCTATTTGGTTTCATGTTAATTTTTTTGCATTGACTCAATGATCCTGAGTGTTTATGTAGAAAAAATTATTTGTTTCGGAGTATGTCTTTTCCTTTTTGAGATCAAGCTAAGCATAATTGGTCGGATAATTTGGCAATACAACAATTTATACTGAGGAATTGAGTATTGTAGTGTGAGTATATAGTTAAATCATCATTTAAGGGTAATTACACAGCCAACAGCCTCGAGGTCCTTCTTGAGCTTCTACGCCTCCTCCCTCTTCATATTCTTCTTCAACATCGAAGGAGCCTTGTCTGCGAAATCTTTGGCCTCTTTGAGTCCCAAGTTGAAGATCTATCGAAGAGACTTGATGATCTTGATTTTCTGAGCATTATCCAAACTTGTAAGCTCGACGTCATAGTTTTCCTTTACGGTCTAAATTTCCTCCAGCTGCCCTGATTCTTCGATCTATTCTGAAAGAACAAACTGAAGCAGCTCAGATTATTTCCATTCATCCTTGATCCACTATTGCTGATAAAAATACTGAATAGGCTGCACTCGGTAGCCATGTCTGTTGATAACTTTGTGTTAGAGGATTGTCTATTCGTTGTTGAGGATGTTTTCGTTGAGGAGAAGGTTCAGATATTCTGACTCGCGATTGTTAAGTGATAGAATCACATCGACCAAGGCGTCCAGTTTAGGATTGGCTAGCTTTTCGACTTCGGCAGATTTTTATGAGTTGTAGAGGGCTTGGAAGGCCAGCGAAGGTTTGGCTGAGGAGCACCTTCTGAATAATTGTATCGACCTGAACATAATTAATTTATTCACAAGATATTGATCAATCATCCTCCTCAATGAAGGGCATATCAGGATCAAACTCTTATTGCTGTTGATTTCCAGGTAAATTTACCCAGGGAAGCAGGCTGTTGATGAACAAGCTAAAAGGATTCTGGTTCATGTTGAGCTGCTGGCCTTGTTGGCCCACCTGCTGGTTATCCTGAATGTTGTTGAGATCAATTCTCTCCACCCGATCGCTGAAGTTGTTCTTGTTGATGTTGGCATATCTGGATAACTGGAATGGAATCGGGACAGCTTTGGTATCCTCTAAGCACAAGTTTTCAAGATGCTCCTGGTAATTGAATTTTTATTAAATTTTGTTTAATACCATTCCCAGAGCTCCCTTGACCCACAGCATCACATTATTACTCTTCCAGAGAATTTTTGATCTTTCCACATATACCTCTAACACTTTGTCGAGTCCTTGGGAATCTTCGACTGCATCTAGTTTCAAAAAGTAGTAGGAATAGCTCATAGGAACGTAAGTCCAGAACTCATGTGAAAGTATCTGTTGATATGGCTTCTTTTGCCATCCCTTAAACAGCTCATGGTTCAAGAATTGCTTTCCAAATTAGTTTTTAGCTGCAATGTCGATGATCAGTTTGGGATAAATCATTATCGCCCTCAAAATCAGAACTCTTGGATCCTAATCAACAAAAGAAGACTGCGAAGGCAAAACAAGGGCGTTACTCCAGTGCTCTTATGTGAACTAAAGATAGTTGACTATTTTGCTTTACTCGACTAGTAGTTAGCTTTCTTTTTTTGGCTCACTCTCCTCAAGCAACTTAGCCAAAGCCACAGAGTAACAAAAGTTAGGAAGTAAGTACAAGCTATCATTCTTAGCTCCAATGTATGAGCTGAATTGTTTTGTGAACTCCAAGAGATAGACATATTGTTTGCTAGAGAGAGCGTTGAAGTCAATAGAAAGGAGACAAGCTGTAGGGTCATTCATGTTGATCTTGAGGAGGAATTTGTTGTATTCGAGGGCGGTTCTGTAACATCCCTTTTTACCCAGAATATCGATGAATTTGAATATGGACATAAAGAAGCTAGTCGAGTATTGGTCGTAAACAATGTACTTCTTGATGAAGGGCTCTTTGATGAACTCCAACAAGTCATATCCCCCAGCCATTTAGTAGATGTATATAACTCTCTGAATGAGGTTATCTGCTTCCCGGTAGTTGCCTTGTAGTCGGAGAAACTCTCCGATTGAATATAAACTATCCACGTGCTCTGGGTTCATCTGACTGAATTAGAAAAGAGCATTCACATCATTAGAGTTTCTAATGATATCATATTCTTTCTGAATGGAGGCATACTTCTTGCTGGCTACGAACTTGACTGCGTTATCCTCTTTTTCAATATCGAATTTTTATTTAAGAGGAAAATATTATGCTACTCCTGGTGATAAGACCGACTTTTTCATCATCTTTTTCAGGTGCTTCTGCATTTTTTGCTCCTTCTTTGTCATGTCAGGATCCCCTTCACCCTTTTCAGGCTCCCATCCTCTAAAATGTCTCCTCATTTCCTTTTCATAGTTGAATTTGCTTTCGTTGATGGAAAGAATATAAGCCCAATCTTCGCTTTCCTCTTGATTTTCGTTCTTATTAGTCTCTTCATTCATTTTAAGATCTTTGAGGGCTTACTTGACCTATTTCAATTACTTTTCATCCTCATTAAGATCCTCTTACTCTTTGTTTTTGCCCTTGCTTTTTTTCTTTTTCTTCTTTTTCTTTTTCTCTACTTCCTATTCCTGCTTATTATTCTGTTCTTTAGGTTTATCTGTCTTGATGGGAACGATCTCCTACTATTCGCTTTAGGACTGATCTACATGAGACACAATGTACCGAAAGCAGCAAATGAGAAGGCTGCCTTTTTGACAGGGGCTTCTATTTCTTCTTCCTCTTCGATGTTTTATGGTGCTTCACTTTGCCTCTTCTTCTAGAGAAGCTGCTTTGCCTTTCTCAAACTCATATTATATTGAAAAAAGAATTAATATAATCTACAACAAAGATTATTGTCCTCCGAATAGCAAGTAGGATGTATGCAGGAAAGGGACTCAAACAAATGTTCATTGTTATCCTGAAAGGATTATTGTCAGAACTATTTTTAGTATTGATTCAAAAATGGAGGAATCTCAAGTGGGAGTCAGGAAAAATATTCAAGTTTTACAACCAGATTAAAGAAAACAGTTTTTTTGGTGCCTCAAGATGCTGGGAATTATCCCTCCTTTTGAAGCCCTTCAGTCAAGGTATTTCATTTCAAGAGGGATTCCAGGAGAACAAGTTGAAACAATTCCCTTAAACAAAATTCAGCCTCAATGCCTTCACGATGAGTTGATAGCAAACCATTCCACTTGCTGCGAGCACCATAATTTTTACTTTGCTTACTTTCATCGTCACCTCATGTTCCACTATGAAATGAGGCTCAATTACGCTGACGAATGCCTGAGACTGTCTCCCGACTAATTCAAGAAAAATTTTTAAGAAATATATAAAAAGAGTCCTAAACTTTGGTAGATTGTTCTTTCTAAGTACAAATAAATGGCTCCCAACAAAAATAAAGTGATGGCTCATTATTGGAATCCTACTAACTTCAATAACAGAGATGACCTGGTCATTCCAATAGAGTTAGCAGATCCCAATATTTTTCCTCATGGCTTTGATTAAATGGATGAGCTGTACTTTTTAGTCAGAGACTCGTATCCCTATGAAATAAGTGTACGGACTCGATGGCACAACAACCTATCTTAGTACGACAGCCAACGTGATAAATTTGCCAAATAATTCAGGCCCTTCAACTACACACAAGAAAACTATTCAGAATAAGAGAAGAAGATAGTGAGAGGATAATACAGCCCTCGACAAGCCAGTGACTTAAGACAGTATAACAAACTGTACAACAACCTTCAGGACAACACGATGAGGCAGATCATAAATCACAGAAATAAAAATAAGTGGGACCATCCTGATACTTTGGATAGAATCAATCTCAATCACCTGAGCGAAAGCTAGTTCCATATTGGCTTCGGAGGAAGATTCGGAACTGATCAAAAATAATACAATATGCACTACTTCAATTAGAAATAATGTAAGGAGGGGTAGAGTCTCTAACAAACTGCGGCTAGAGTTACTTACAATGAATGGACTCCTCACTATTGCTTTGGATTTGCTTTGTTCAATTAAGATAGCCAAGACCTCACCACCTTCCTTTAAAGCAAAAATGCATTTGGCCTTGATAGAGCTCATGACCTCATGCACGTTCACATGAAGTTTGTGATGTCAGATGCTATGTTTTCGGACAGCAACTTGTTGTTCTTCCTCTACCACAGTTGGATTGACCTTCAACTCGAAATGAAAATCAGAATGTGCCATAACCTTAATCAGGGAAACCGGATGTATAACCGACTGACCAAACCTGTGAGGCGTGCTCAACGCTTCGACATATTATTGAACCCTGATAAGCTATAAAAATCATTTGGTGCATACCCCATGCTCGAATGGGCCAATCCATATCTTTTTACTGACATTGTTGGAAACGGAGACTTCGAAAACCAGAAGGATCTATGTCGATAATATGGAATAACTTCTCAACAGCTGATATACTATTTCAATGCTTTCGAGTACATGATGAAGAACTAGAAATAACTCAGGACATCTGTTAATCTCAGCTAGTTTTACAATGAGCACTATATACCTAAGAATACAGACAACTACAAATAATTC
>Ga0100402_1001145_pt1 | contig 30782 bp, 24 predicted proteins | sample CryGeyme20150102_FD_80419 | JGI IMG/M metagenome (GOLD analysis project Ga0100402, IMG submission 80419) | Groundwater microbial communities from Crystal Geyser aquifers in Utah, USA - Crystal Geyser metaG 2015-0102 | ecosystem: Environmental > Aquatic > Deep subsurface > Groundwater | place...
CATGATAATGATTGTCAGGATCACAAGCAGAGGCCAGACAAACCGCAACCAGCGTTCATAAGGCACCCGCCCGATGGCCAGCCCGCCCATCACCACGGCCGATGTCGGCGTGATCAGGTTTACCATGCCGCTGGCGGTGGCAAAGGCGGTTACGACCAGTTCCCGTTGCACGCCGGCAAAATCGGCCACGGGCGCGAGAATCGGCATCGACAGCACGGCCAGACCCGAGGTCGAGGGCACAAAGAACGACAGCCCCACCTCAATCCAATAGATCACCAGGATGAATGTCGTCGTCGACAGCCCGGCCACGGTGGTTTCCGCCGCGTGCAGGATGGTGTCGGTGATCAGGCCCGCGTCCATCACCACGACGATGCCACGCGCCAGACCGATGATCAGTGCCACCCCCAAAAGATCGCGCGCGCCGTTCACAAAGCTCTCTACCAGCTTGCCTTCGCCGAGCCGGGCAATGATGCCGATGCCGATCGCCGCCACCAGGAACAAACCGCTCATCTCGGCCATCCACCAGCCGCCGATCGACACGCCCCAGATCATCACCCCGAAGGTCAGCCCGAACAGCACCAGCACGATCTTGTGCAGCCCGGTGAACGCGGTAGCCTCGGTTGCCGAGGCATCGAGAAAATGTGCCTCATTCGCGGCCTTCTTGTCATAAACCAGAGATTTCGTCGGATCGGCCCTGACCCGTGCGGCATAGCGCATCACGAAGGCCACCGTGACGGCCCAGCACACCGCCAGAATTGCCAGCCGCAACCACAGCCCGTCGGCAAAGGTCACCCCCGCAGCATCCGATGCGATCACCGTCGAAAAGGCGTTGATCGTTGAACCCAGAACCCCCACCCCGGCGCCCAGCATGATCACGGCCACCGCCGTCAGGGCATCATAGCGGGCGGCAATCATCACCGGGATCAGCAGGACGTAAAACGCCAGCGTTTCTTCGGCCATGCCATAGGTTGTGCCGCCCAGCGCGAACAGCGCCATCAGAAACGGGATCATCCAGTTTTCCCGCCCCTTCAGCCGGATCATCGCGCGCGCAATCCCTGCATCAATGGCCCCCGAGGCGGTGACCACCCCGATGAACCCGCCGATGATCAGCACGAACAATGACACGTCGATGGCATTGGCGACATATTCGACCGGGTCGTAAAAGCCTGCAATGGGGGCAAGGATCACATCGAAGAAGCTTTGCGGGTTGGCTTGCGTCGGCGCATAGCTGCCCGCCACCGGCACGTCCTTGCCCAAAGCTTCGGAAGCGACGCGCGCATATTGGCCCGCTGGGATGATCCAGGTCAGCAGGGCAACAAGGATGATCAGCGCGAACAGGATGGTGAAGGCAGAGGGGAAGCGGAACCCCGGTTTCTCGGTGGACGGCATGGATCTGCTCCCGAAGGTGAAGTGTCGCAATCACCATAAGCCGGATTCGGTTGGGGAGAGTTGATACAGATCAGGACACATCCGTGGTTCATCGTGTCATGCTGATGCCAGTCCACGAAAGGTCTGCCCCGTGAACGTATCGGATATTTCTGCTTCTTCCCACACCGGTTTGACGACAGATGAGGCACAGTCCAGGCTTGTCTCCGAAGGGTTCAACGAACTTCCGCGCGCGAACCGGCGATCCATGCTGCGAATCATCTTCGAGGTGTTGCGCGAACCGATGCTGGCGCTGCTGATCGCGGGGGGTGTGGTTTACCTTTTGCTTGGCAATCGCGAAGAGGCGCTGATCCTGTTGGTGTTTGCCTGCCTGTCCGTCGGAATCACCGTCGTGCAGGAGGCGCGCACCGAACGCGTGCTTGAGGCGCTGCGCGATCTTACAAGCCCTCGCGAACTGGTGATCCGGGGGGGCGAACGGCTGCGGATTGCCGGGCGTGAAGTCGCGCGGGGCGATCTGATCGTGCTGTCCGAAGGCGACAGGGTGCCGGCGGACGCCCTGCTGCTCAAGGCGGAAAGCCTGTCGGCAGATGAATCGCTTTTGACCGGGGAGGCGGTTCCGGTGCGCAAGATTGTCAGCCCGTCCGATACCCTTGCGCGGCCCGGTGGCGAGGATCTGCCGATGGTGTTTTCGGGCAGCCTGATCGTGCGCGGCTCGGCCATTGCCCGGGTCACGGCCACTGGCCCGGCCAGCGAAATCGGCAAGATCGGTGCCTCGCTTGGCCAGCTTCGAATCGAGACGCCGCATCTGCAACTCCAGATGCGTCGGTTGGTCATCGTGTTTGCTGCGGTCGGGGCTGCGGTCAGCATTGCCGTCGTCGTGCTGTACGGCATGTTGCGCGGGGGCTGGCTGGAAGGGGTGCTGGCAGGCATCGCCGTGGGCATGTCGATGCTGCCCGAGGAATTTCCGATGGTGCTGGCTGTCTTCATGGCGATGGGGGCGTGGCGCATTTCCAAGGTTCGGGTGTTGACCCGCCGCGCCACGGCGATTGAAACCCTGGGCGCGGCTTCGGTGCTGTGCACCGACAAGACCGGCACGTTGACCGAAAACCGGATGACCATTGCGGAATTGCGTCTTGCGGACGGGACAGCGGCCAAAATCGGCGATGCCCCCTTGCCCGAAGCATTTCGCAATATTGCGGTGACGGGGGCGCTTGCCTCGAATCCCGAGCCGTTTGACCCGATGGAAAAGGCGTTTCATGTGCTGGCAAAGGCAGACCACAGCGCCGCAGGGTCGCGGCCCGACACAGGCCCAGGCGCGGGCCGAATCCTTGCGCGAACCTATGCGCTGACACCCGATCTGCTGGCCATGTCGCAGGCCTGGGCGATGGACGGGCCGGGTTGGCGGATCGCCGCCAAAGGCGCGCCTGAGGCCATAGCAGAGCTGTGCCGGCTTGATCCCTCGGTCGGTGCCGCGATGACAGGGCAGGTCGATCAGATGGCAAAAGCCGGGCTGCGCGTTCTGGGGGTGGCCGAGGCAGACTTTTCCGGCACCGATCTGCCCGAAAGCCAGCGCGATTTTGCATTCCGTTTTCTGGGGCTTGTGGGCTTGGTCGATCCGTTGCGCGCCTCGGTGCCGCCGGCTGTGGCGCTGTGTCGCAGTGCCGGGATCAGGGTGATCATGATCACGGGCGATTACCCCACCACGGCACAGGCGATCGCGGAACAGGCGGGGTTGCAAGGTGGCCGGGCGATCGACGGCACCGAACTTGCCGCGATGTCGGACGCCGACCTTGCCGGTGCGGTGCAGGATGTCAGCATCTTTGCCCGCGTCATGCCGGAACAGAAGCTGCGTATCGTGAAGGCGCTGAAATCCTCGGGTGCGGTTGTGGCCATGACAGGCGATGGGGTGAATGACGCGCCATCGCTGAAGGCGGCCGATATTGGCGTTGCAATGGGCGGGCGCGGCACTGATGTGGCCCGAGAAGCGGCCAGCATCGTGCTGCTGGACGATGATTTCGGCTCTATTGTCACTACAGTGCGGTTGGGGCGACGCATCTACGACAACCTGCGCAAGGCGATGAGCTTTATCCTTGCCGTGCATATCCCGATTGCCGGTCTGGCGCTGATGCCGCTGCTGTTTGGAATGCCAATTCTGTTCGGCCCGGTGCATATCGCCTTTCTTGAAATGGTGATTGATCCGGTCTGTTCTCTCGTATTCGAGGCCGAGACCGAAGAAGAAGGCGTGATGCAGCGGCCGCCGCGCCCCCCGGCCGAGCCGCTGTTTGCCGGGCCGACGATCTGGTGGAGCGTCGCGCAAGGCACTGCGGTCTTTGCCATGGCCGCCACCGTTTTTGTCTTTGGCCCGGACTTTGGTCTTGAGAGTGATCAGGTGCGTATGTTGACCTTTGCGTCGCTGATCCTCTGCATCGTTGCGCTGATCTTCGTGGACCGCTCGCAGTCATCCTCGCTGCTCGTCGCACTTCGGCGTCCCAATCGGGCCCTTGCCGTGGTGTTGCCGATCGTGGGCGGTGTGCTGGCGCTGGCGGTGTTTTGGCAACCGGCCCGTGCTTTGTTCGGTTTTGCGGCGGTTGATCCGGTGTTTCTGGCCGTGCCGCCGTTGGCGGGGCTGGCTGTGTTGCTGTTTCTTGTCGCGCTCAAACCGGTTTGGCGGCACGCGGTCCACTTGGGCGCAAACCGCTGACGGGCCATGCAAATTGTTGCGCGCCCCGTCGCCTATCCGGTGACCATCCCGTCACCCACCACGATTTGTCGTCGGCACAGGCTGGCGATTTTTTCGTCATGGGTTGAAATCAGAAAGGTCGTGCCCTCATCCCGGTTGATTTCGGCGATCAGATCCATGACCTGCATCGCAGAGGTCCGATCAAGGTTGCCGGTCGGCTCATCCGCCAGCACCAGTTCGGGCCGGTTCATCAACGCCCGCGCCACCGCAACGCGCTGTTTCTGGCCGCCCGACAATTTGGCCGAGGGGAAATCGACCCGATCGGCCAGACCCATGCGCACCAACAGATCGCGCCCCCGCGCCCGCGCCGCTGCGGTTTCGCGCCCCTCGCGCACCGCGGTGGGAAAGATCACGTTTTCCAGCGCGGTGAAATCCGGCAAAAGGTTGTGGAACTGAAAGACGAAACCGATGTGGCGGTTGCGAAATTCGGTCAAGGCGGCATCCTCTGCCGCCACCAGATCAAGGCCAAGCATGACGTGGCGCCCCGATGTCGGCTTCATCAGCGTGCCAAGGATCGTCAACAGCGTGCTCTTGCCCGATCCCGATGGCCCAAGCAGCGCCGCCATCTCGCCGGTTTCCAGGGTCAGGCGCAGCCCGCGCAACACCCGCGTGGCCGCTTCGCCGGTGCCGAACGTCTTGACCAGATCCGACACCTGCACCAGCGCGGTCATTGTCCGATCGCCGTTACCGGATCGACCCGCGCGGCAGAGCGCGCCGGCAGGATCGAGGCGAGGATCGCACCGATCACCGTCAGCGTGATCGCAAGGCCATACGACCCTTGGGTGATGTCCATCGGCAAGGTGCCGGGTTCGAACGCATCGCGCGACGGAAACGGCAACAGCGCCAGATACCCCGCCGCCGCCCCGAAAAGCCCGCCCATCAGGCCGATCAGCGCGCCTTGCGTCACAAAAACAAAGATCACGAAGCCCTGTCCAGCGCCCATCGCCCGCATGATGCCGATTTCCGGGCGCCGCCGATAGGTGGACAGCAACAGCGACGACGCAACACCGATCACGATGGTGATCAGGGCAAAGGATTTCAGGAAATACCCGGTTTGCGCCTGCGCGTTCAGCGCCTCCATCAGTTGTTCGGCGCCGTCTGTCCAAGGCACGGCATCAAGCCCCGTCAAGGCCCGGATGCGCAGGGCAGTGGCATCGGCGGCGTTCAGATCGGCCAACTTGATCTCGATCCGGGTCACCCCCTGGGGCAGCGCGAACAAGGTGCGCGCGGTGGGCAGGCCGACAAACACGCTGCTGGCGTCGATCATGCCGTTGCCGGTGCTGTAGATCCCGGTCAGCGTCAGCACGGCAGACACCCCCACCGCAGATTGCAGCCGCAGCGTCTGACCCAGCCGCAGCGACAGATCATCGGCCAGCCGCTGGCCAAGAACGATGCGGCCCGCGCCCAGCCTTACCGCGCCTTCGTGCATGTATCCGGCAAGGTTCAGGATCGCGGATTCACGTCCGGGGTCCACCCCGGTGACCGAAACCTGCGCCACCTGCGCACCGCGTGTCAGAAAGCCCGCACCGGTGATCTGCGGCGATACGGCGATCACCCCCGGCACGGTTTCGATCAGCGGTGTCCAGGTTGCGGCCTCGGCGAGGGTGGCGGTGCGGGCGCGGCCGCGCTCGGCCACTGCCAGAACGGCGCCATCGGGGTGCACGAGGATCGCCGGGTCTCTGTCCTCGGCGGTGATGGTGACATGGCTGATGTCGCCCACGGTGCGCGACAGGATGAATTCGGCCAGCCCGCCAATCAGCGCTGACATGAAGATGAAGATGAACACGCCCACCGCCACCCCCGTCACCAAAAGCGCTGTCTGCGCCTTGCTGGCGGTCAGATAGCGCGTGGCGATCTTCAGGGCGTACAGCATCAGGGTTGCACCGCGCGCACGGCTTGCCCTTGGGTCAGTCCTGTCGCGTCCGCAATCAGCACCTCACCCGGCAGCAGGCCATCGGCGACGATCAGCCGTGCCGCCGGCCAGTCGATCACCGACACCGGGCGCTGTTGGGCAAATCCGTCGATCAGGACAAATACCTTGTCCCCGGTTTCATCGGTCTGGATTGCCGCGCGGGGCGCCGTGATCGCCGCATCGCGGCTGTCAACGATGATATTGGTGGTGACGGTCAGGCCGATCGGCGCCATCACCGGATCGTCAAAGGCCAGTTTCACCGCAAGGCCGCCGGTGGCCGCATCCACTCGCTGTGATACAAAGCTGACGCGCCCGGTGTGCGTGTCCGTCTCACCGGCCAGTTGCATAACGGCGACCAGTCCCGGCCTGATCTGTGTGGCATAGGCTTCGTCGACGCTGGTTTCGACCACAAGTTCGTCAAGGTCGGCAATCGTCATCAGCACCGTTGCAGTGTCGATGCTTTGGCCCGGATCGACATTCAGCGTCAGAACCGTACCGGTCATCGGCGCGCGGATGGTGAAGTTTTCAAGCTGCACCTGCGCCTGTTCGACAAAGGCGGCGGCGCGCGCCACGTCCTGTGCGGCCGTCTGAACCGCGCGCGCGGCTGTTTCCAGCGTGGCACGCGCGATGTTCTGTCCCAGGGCCTGGTTTCGGGCATAGGTATCCTTGGCCTGCGCTTCGGCCACCAGGGCGGCGTCCAGACCGGCGATCACCTGGCGCAGCATCGCCTGCTGTGTTGCGGCATCGATCCGGGCCAGTTCGCCACCTGCTTGAACCGCGTCGCCTTCGCTTACCCGCATATCGGCCAACTTGCCCGTGACCAACGCCCGCACATCCACAGATCGAAGAGCCGCAATTCTGCCGTTGACGGCCAGAACCCGCGTGACCGGGGCTGCGGCGGCGATTTCGACCGCCACGGAAACCGGCCCCGCGCCCCACGGTTGAAGATACAGCCCCAGCCCCAGCGCCCCGGCCAGAACAATGCCGACCAGCCAGAACCGCACACGCCGCCCGGACGGTGCCGGTGGCGCCGGTTCCGGGCTGGGCGGGCGGACGGCGGGCAAACGGGCCTCGTCCGCTGGCGCAGGGCCGTTTGCAGTCGTGTCCGCCAGGCCGGGAATCTGCTTTTGTGGTGTCATGCCGGTGTCCTGCGTTGTGCCCAAAGGCCCCATGCGGGGCAGCAATCGGTCGATCTTGCACAGTCAACCTATCTGATCGCTTTTTGCCATGGGTTGATATGGATCAGGGACGACAAGGGTTCTATCATGTGATCTGTTGCTGCAATGACCCAGGCAAGGAAAAGCTGACGGATGACCACAGATCCTTATGAGGCGCTTGGCCTGACGAAATCTGCCACCCAGGATGAGATCAAGAAGGCCTATCGCAAGCTCGTCCGCACCAGCCACCCCGACCTGCACCCGGATGACGCCGGGGCCGAGGCGCGGTTCAAGGCCATCGCGGCCGCGCATGATCTGTTGAAAGATCCCGAAACCCGGGCCCGCTTTGATGCGGGAGAGATAGATGCCTCTGGCGCGGAACGGCCACAACGGCAATATTATCGTGATTTCGCGGAAGATGCGGGCAATCCGTATCAACAGCGCCGTGGTTTTGAGGGGCGTGGCGACCCGGCCGATATCTTTGCCGAAATCCTGCGTCAGCGGACGCAGCAGGGCCGCGACGATTTTGGCGGTGGTGGTTTTGCGGCCCCCGGCCCGGATTTCCGATACGCCCTCGAAGTGCCCTTTCTCGACGCCGCGCGGGGGGGGGAGATGCGCATCACCTTGCCGGACGGTGCCAGCCTGGCGGTGCGGATTCCACAGGGTGCCCATGACGGCCAGACATTGCGCCTGCGCGGCAAGGGCGGGCCGGGCTTTGGCGGTGGGCCTTCGGGAGATGCGCTGATCAGCCTGTCGGTGCGCCCGCATCCTGTCTTTCGGCGCGACGGCAACGATATTCTCGTGACCCTGCCCATCACCATCGACGAAGCCGTTCTTGGCGCAAAGGTGACCGCGCCGACCATCACCGGCCCGGTCAACCTGACAATCCCGGCCGGTGCGACATCGGGTCGGGTGCTGCGCCTGCGCGGGCGCGGTGTGGCACGATCTGGGGGTAAGACGGCGGGGGATCAACTTGTGGAACTGAAGATTGTCGCGCCGCCGGTGATCGACGATGCCTTGCGCGATTTCCTGACCGAATGGCGCAAGACCCATGCCGATGATCCGCGTGCGGATCTGTTGAACGAGGCCCTGTCATGACCCGCCACCTGACCGAAGACGAAGTTCTTGCCGCCATTCCGGGGCTGACGCGCACCCGTCTTGTCGCCTTCATCGAAACCGAAATGGTTCTGCCGTTGCGCCGGGTCGATGGCGGCGCGCCAGGCCACCTTTTTCGTCAGGTCGATTTCGCCCGTGTGCAGCTGCTGTGCGATCTGTCCGACGATCTGGACCTGGATGAACCGGCGCTGGGCGTGGTTCTGGCCCTGCTCGATCAGCTTCACGCGACGCGGCAGGATCTTCTGGCGGTCACCCGTGCGGTACAAGTCGAATCACCTGAAGTGCGGGCACGGATCGGGGCGGCGATCATCGGCTCTCGGGGTTAGGACTGCGGCTTGGCCGACAGATGTGATGCGACGGTGCCGCCCGATCCGGTACGCGCGGCGTACACCGATGTGGCGACAAAACAGGGCTGGTGGTTTGGCAATCCGGGCCCTTGATTTTGTAACTGTGGCATGAAAACCGCCCTGATCCTTTCGACGCCAGACCGCATAGCCAGACGGGGTGCGCGGGATGGTTGCTGTTTCGGTTGGCAGGTCGGAGCGGGCCGCCTGAAGGCGGGTCATTCCCAGAGTGGTTCGACCTGAAGCGGTTGGCCGGGAAGCACGGTGGAAAGGTCGGACGGAATGACGGCGATGCCCATGGCCCGTGCGACGGGCGAAAGCGAGGCCGACGCGCCCTCGCCCAGACGATCAAGTATCGGGCGGCCCACGGGATCGCGCCGGTCCCATGTGACGGGTACATATTCACGCCGGCCGGTCGCCCGGCGATAGGTGAACCCCGCAACGGCGGGCAACCAAGTGTCGGGGTTTTCGATCAGCCCGGCAACCCGGCGCAGGGCCGGGCGGGCGATCTGCGCAAAAGTGATCGCCGCAGCATAGGGATTTCCCGGCAGTCCAAAATACAGCGCCCCGCCAAGCCGCCCGACAGTCAGGGGTTTGCCCGGGCGGATGGCAACCTTGAGCACGTCCAGTTCCGCCGCTTCGGCCCGCAGCGCATCGAGAATGTGATCCTCTTCCCCGGCGGATACCCCGCCTGAGGAAATAACCACGTCATGCGACAGCGCAGCCGCGCGGATCGCGGTGCGAATGACCGCCGGATCGTCAGGCAGGATGCCCAGATCCGTCAGATCGGCCCAGGGCAGACGCACGAGGGTTGCGCGCAGCAGCACGCGATTGGAATTATAGATCTGCCCGGCGACAAGCGGGTTGCCGGGCTCTGCCAGCTCGTCTCCGGTTGACAGGATCGCAACCCGAACGCGGCGGTGCACAGCGACATTCGGCACACCACACCCGGCCAGCAGGGCAAGGCGCGGCGGGGTCAGGGCAACCCCTGCGCCAAAGGCCAGTGCGCCGAGGTCAAGATCCTCGCCGCGGCGACGGATATTCTGGCCGGGCCGGGGGCGCACGGACAGGGTGATCTGGTCACCCGAACGGGTGACGTTTTCCTGCATGACCACGGCATCGGCACCCGCAGGAATCGGCGCACCGGTAAAAATGCGGGCAGCCTCGCCCGGTCCGAGCACGACGGCTCTGCGGTCACCCGCCGCGATCCGTCCCTTTACCGGCAGATGCCACGGGCCGTCGCTGGCCAGGTCGCACTGACGCAGCGCGTAACCATCCATCGCGGAATTGTCGAAAGGGGGCAGCGCCGATGCGGCGACGACGGGCCTTGCCAGCACCCGGCCAACAGCCGCGTCCAGGGGCAACATTTCATTCGATGTCACAGGGGTGGCGGCCGCAATGGCGCGCAGCCGCGCCACGTCGACAGACAAAACCGGCCCGCTCTTGCCGGTGGAACAGGATGCGGTTTCTGTCATCGGACCCACCTCATTGAAAATGGCCCGCCCCTGTGACAGGGCGGGCCTTGGCCTTGCAGATTACAGCACGACCTCGTGCGATTTGAACGACACTTTCCGGGCCGCCGGGGTGGCATCCGAAATCTTGCGGATGCTGCCCCATGTGTGCTTGTAGTCCGGCAGCACCAACTCGTTCACGCCGGGGCTGACCACGTTGCCCTGGCTGCCTGCGGGCGATCCGAACACCATCGCCACCGTATCGCGCTTCAGCGTCGGCATCGGATAGGCCATGCCCTGGGTCACGCCGTTGTCGTTGACGATCTCCAGCAGGTCGCCGGGGTTCAGCCCCAGATCGACCATATCGTCGGGATGCATCTCGACGAAGGGGTGCGGGTAGCGATCCTGCACAAAGTCGTTCTTCTGATCCAGAAACTGGTTCTGCCAGAAGATGTTGGCCCGGACGTTGTTGATCCAGAACCGGTGCGCCGCCTGTTCGCGGGCCTTGCCCGGCGCCTGCCAGCCGCGCCAGCCCGCCGCACAGAACAACGCCTTGCCGTCCTCGCGCCCGTGCCGGGTGAACACGCCATCGGTATAAAGCCGCTTCGTGCCGACCAACGCGCCGTTTTCAAAGCCTGTGACAGGTTCTTGCACCCCGTTGTTCCCCATCGCGCGCAAGCGGTCATAGGTTACTTCCGGGTTGCCCTTGTTGTAGCCGTCCATGAAGCTGTCTTCTTCGGTCGTCCAGTCATAGCCCTTGAACTGGTCGGCATAGGCGTCGTGCCCCATTTCGCGCAGAACGCGCTCCATGTTCCGGGCGACGCCGGCAGCAATCAGGGCATCTGGCCTGGAGTTGCCGAACGGGTCCATGTATTTCTCGCTCAGCCGCAGCCGCCGCTCGCCGTTCATCGAGGTGAGGTTCATCTCGTTGGCTTCGCAGGCGGGCAGGATGACATGGGCGTTCTGGCCGATCTGGCTGTGGATGATGTCGACATCCACCACGAACAGCCCGCCCGCGTTGATCGCCGAGACGATGGCTTCGACCATCTGCGCGCGACTGCCGCCTGCGGCCATGTCGATCGCGTCCTTGACCATGTCGGACCGGCGCTTGTGTACCCGCTTGTATTCGGACGCGTTCAGCGTGGTCTTGTAGTGGTCGCAGGCCCAGATATGGTGCACGCCGCCCAGACCCCGGACCAGGTACTGGTCTACATATTCCGCCGGACGCCCGACATGGGCGTCGGATGGGCGGTAATACCCCTCCTGGTGGCCGCCCAAACGGCAGACACCGCCGCCTTCGCGGCCGACGTTGCCGGTGGCCAGCGCGATGTTCACCAGCGCGCCGACGGTGCGATAGTTGTCATTGCCCCAGATAATGCCTTTTTCATAGGCCGTCACGCATTTGCGGCGGCTGCCATCCTCTTTGGGCTGTGCGATCCATTCGGCCGCCTTGGCGATGTCGGCCGCCGGAACGCCACATATCTCCGCCGCTTCGTCAAGCGTGGTGCGGCAGGTGGCCATCACATGTTCGAGGCTGCCCAGCGCTGCGGGGTGCGCTTCGTCCTGCGCCACCGCCTCACCGCCCTGGAAGGTCGAATTTGCGATGAACTCGGCATCCACCCAGCCGTTGTCGACGATATGGGTAAGGATTGCATTGAACAGTACCATATCGGTGCCCTCGGCGATTGCCAGGTGCAGCACGTTCTCGGGCCCGGCAAATTGCTCGGACGAGGCGATGGTGATCGTGCGGCGCGGATCGACCGCGATGAAGCGCGCGCCGTTCTGAAGCCCCTTGACCATGTGGTTGAGATAGAGGTTGGTCTGCGTCTCCATCGAGTTGGCACCGACCATGAAGATCGTGTCGGTCAGCTCGTAATCTTCATAGGCATAGTTCAGCTCGTCCAGGCCCATGTCACGCGAGGAATGCACCTCGGAGTTGTAGGCCGGGCGGTTGTGCATCCGGGCATTCTTGATCTTCATGCTCTCGAAATACAGCTTGCCGGTCGCCCAGGTGTTTTCGTATCCGCCGGCGCTGCCGCCGTGGTCGAACATCGACACCACAAGATCATCCTCGGACCCCTGCGTGATGACCGCTGCGGTGACCCGGGCGACGAGATCCAGCGCATCGTCCCACGATGTTGGTTGCCAGACGCCATTGCGCCAGACCATCGGGTCGGACAGGCGCTGGGCCTGCGTGCCGGTCACTTTTGACGGCCGGTTTTCCGCCATACGCGCCCCGCGGATCGAGCCGAGGCCCGAGTTGACCACGCAGTTCACGTCTGGCTTGACCACCAGTTGCACGTCCTTGCCGTTCTGGCGCACCACATTGTACATCGACGGGGCATACCACGCCTCGGTTTCCGTGAACTGCTGTTCGCTCAGGTCAACGCCGAATTTGTTCTGGTTCGGTTCCGTGCCACCCTGACGGTTCATCGGCCATGTATAGGCCTTGTAGCCGCAACCGACGATGCAATAGTGGCAGGTCACGTTGAATTCCTGCGCATCCGCGGGGATGATCGGCAGGCGGTCGATTTGTCTTTTATAAGCCATTGATCTCTCTCCCTTACAACACGTTCGACAGGCGGCCGTAGATCAGCTCGTCCACGCCATCGGCATAGATGTCACCGCTGTCGTCCAGCCGCAGCGTGAACTGGGCCAGGTTGCTGGTCGCATGGCCCCAGACCTGTTGCCCCCCGGTTTCACAGTCAAAACGCGAATGGTGACCGGGGCAGTTCAGCGTCTTGTCTGCGGCTGAATAGCTCATCATCCAGCCTTTGTGCGGGCACAGCACCGAGAACGCCACGACATCGCCTTCCGGCCCGACACCCCCCTCGACGGCCTGACCCAGTTTGAGCAGCACACCGGGGCTGTCCGCATCGGGATAGGAAATATCCATTGGTTCGTTCACCATCAGATCGGCGATATTTGCAAGGCGGTTGGCCGGATAGTCGACACGCGCGAGGGCCCGCGCCTTGGCCTGTTCCGGTGTCAGGACGGTTGCGGCGGCCGCACCGGCCGTGGCCATCAGACTGCCTCTCAGAAATTGTCGACGTCCGGCGTCGACCAATCGGTTACACTTCATTGTCTGGAATCCTCCCTGGTGGATAAATAGCAGTATCCTGCCGTATGCTATGCCATGGCGTGACCGCGATCGACGGGGTGCCATGAGATGCCGCAGTGCGGCTACGGCATGATTTCAATGATGAAATTCAGATGTTCGGAAATCCGAACACGCACCGGCTATAGGATGGGGTCCGGCCAGGGTCCGATCCGGCTCAGGACAGGCCGAATTTCTGCATCTTTTCCCACAGCGTCGTACGGGCAATCCGCAAAAGCCGGGCCGCTTCGCCGATCTGGCCACCGGTGCGATCAAGCGCCGCGATGATCTGCGCCCGTTCGGCGGATTCGCGTGCCTCGGCCAGTGACATCATGTCGTCGGGCCGCGCAAGGCGTTCCGGGAACAGGTCTGAAGGCTGCAACAGCGGGCCGGCTGCCACGGCAAGTCCGCGCAACAGCCTGGCCCGCACTTCACGCCCCCCGCCCGGCCAATCAAAACCGCGGGCGGCCTCTTCGCACAGCGTGCTCAGCCCCTCGAGTGCGGGCGCATGGTGCGGCGCAAGTTTGTGAAACAACTGCTGAAGCAACCAGACGGCATCATCAGGTCGCTTGGCCAGAGGCGGCACCGGGATTTCGATCTGGGCCAGACGATAAAACAGCTCCGAGCTGAACCGCTGGTCGGCGATCCGCCCTTCCAGATCGGTTCCACATGCGGTGATCAGCCGCGCGTCGAATCCCCGGTCCAGCCTTTGCAACAGGCCTGTTTGCACATCTGGGGCCATCCTGCTGATCGCATTGATGAAAAGCGTACCGTCCCCAACCGTTTCAAAGCCGCCACCCGGGCCAAACAGCGCCTGTTCGGCGTTGTCTTCCCGCGCCATATTGACGGCGATGAACGGCGCGGCGCGCCGATCCGACATGTCATGGATGCGCCGCGCGATCAGATCCTTGCCGCTTCCGGGCCCCCCCCGGATCAACGCCGGCTGCGGATCGGCTGCGGTACGCAGGATCAGGGTTTCGATCCGTTGCGCCGCCGCAGAGACGCCGAGCAAAGGTGGAAAGTCAACATCGGGGTCCAGATCGGGGCGCGGCGCGACAATCAGGCTCAGCCGCTCCAGAAAAACCGACATGTCGAAAGGCTTGGTCACATAATCTGCCGCGCCGGATTTTATCAGCCGGACGGCCTGACCGATGCCGCCCTGTCCGGTGATGAACAGGAAGGGTGGCGGGGTGCCTGTGCGGTTGAGTGTTGCAAACAAATCTTCGCCCGATCCATCGGGCAGGCCGATGTCACAGATCACCACATCAATCGGCTGGCCGGGCGTACGGATCGCCCCGAGGGCCCGGACCATCTGTTTCAACCACAGAACATGCGCGCCCTCCAGCTCCAGCCGCTGAAGAAGCGATGCGCCCATGATCTCGTCGTCCTCGACCAGAACGATGCGCCTACCCGTCAGCATCCGACGCCCCTTGTTCCGGTCCGAAGGTCACGGTGATATGTGTCACCCCATCCGCCCGGTCATGGGTTATCGTGCCTGCAAGACCGAGGGTCAGATCGCGGACGAGGCGCAGCCCGACACCGCCGCCGGGCGTTTGCGGTGCATCCGTCAAAAGGCGGCCGAGTGCGGCCAATGGCATTCCGGCCCCGGTATCGGTGATGGCGATGACAAGACGGCGCCCTTCCGCGCCCGCGTGCAGCGCGATTTTGCCCCCCGGCCCCGCTGCCGCACAGGCATTCAACAACAAGTTCAGCACAATCTGGCGGATCGGGCCGGCTGCAAACCCGACCGGATTTTCCGGCGGCAGGTGAACCGACCACGACATGTCTTGCGCAAGGCGCGACACCTCGGGTTGGATCAAAAGCTTCAGATCCTCGAAATCCTCAAGGCACAGGCTTTGATGCTGCCGGTCCATTCGGTTCTGGTCCAGCGTGACGCGGGTCACGTCCCGCAGATGGCGCAGGCCGCGGTCCAGCAGGGCGGCGGACTGGCGCACGACATCAGGGCGGTCGGAAAAGTTGCGGATCGTATCCGTGGCATTCAGAAGCCCGCCCAGAGGGTTGTTGATTTCGTGCGCCAAGGATGACGACAGCCGCCCGAGCGCGACGAAACGCTCGCGTTCGGCCAACCGCCGCTCGGCCTCGGCCTTTGCCGCCACGGCGCCGACCATCAGGTTGTAGGTCCGCGCAAGCTGGGCCAGTTCACCATCGCCTTGCGGGATTTCAGTATTGGGAATCGGATGGGGTTCGCCTTTCGTCTCGGTCATATGTCGGGCCAGCATGGTGACAGGGTAAAGCATTTTCCGCATGGCGAAATACCCGGCCAACGCCAGCACGCCAATCGCCACGGCATTGCCGAGGATCAGCAACAACAGCGCCTGTCGCCGTTCCGTCAGCAGGTCGGACACGTCCAGTTCGGTCACGATCTGGCCCACTGTCCGGCCTTGATAGACCAGCGGCGCAAGCAACCGCAGAACCGGTCGCGCCCCGCTGACCGACAGATTTTCCAGGGCAGTGGCGCGTGGACCAAGATCGGCAATCGCGCTGTCCATCGGCACCCGGCGCGGATCGGTCGCGGCCAGAACGCGGCCCGTATCATCCGCGACGGCGGTCAGAACCATCCGCCGCCCTTCGCCGCCCTGCGAGGCCCGGTCCAGCGTGTCGTAAATTTCCCAGATGTCGCGGCGCAGCACCAGCGGCCCCAATGCCACCGACAATCCTTCGACATGCATCTGTGCCAGTTCCTGCACTCGCGCATCCTGCACCCGCGCCAGCGCGCGCAGCACTTGCTGTGATGCGACGGCCCCCACCAGAACCATCATTGCCGCCGCAAGAAGCGGCAGCTTCAGCGACAGGGGAAGCCGGCCAAGTGTCTGCATCCGCTACGGCTCCAGATCGGCCATGCGCGCCGCGATCCCGTCGAACAGGGCATCCGTTGCCGGCTGGAACCCGTCAAGTTGCAGAACCGTCAGCGCCTGTCGTCCCTCGGATGTCTCGCCCATACCGATCAGCGCCGCGCGCAGCGCCTGCACAGGCTGTGACCCGATCCTGTCGCGCCGCGCACAGACCGGAGGAAAGCCCAGCCATTCCGAGCGCGCCACGACGCGCGTGCGCCCGGTCAGGTCAGGTTCGATCAGGGCCAGCGCCTCCCACACATAGCCATCCACACTGCCCGACCGCACCAGCCCATCCGCCACGGCGCGCACGACGTTGCGGTGCCCATAGGTGAAAATCGACCGGCTGAAAAACGACTCTGCCCGCGCGCCGATACGGTGCAGATCTGTGGTGGTAACAAGATACCCCGAATTGGAATCCGGATCGGAAAAGGCATGGGTTGCGCCGCGCAAATCGGCCAGACCTGTCGCCGCGTCGTCGGCCGCCGCGATCAGATAGGATTGATAGCGGGGGCCACCGCGCCAGACCGGCACGGCAACAAGCCCAAGCGCGTCGGCATGTTGCAGATAGGGATAGCCACACAGCCAAGCCGCATCGACCGCCCGCTCCAGCAGAAGGCCGGTGATTTCCTGATAGGTGCGCCGCTGCACCAGCTCGATTTCGCGTCCCATGCTGCGGGACAGCGCCCGGCGCAGCCCGTCGACCACGGCCGCGTCATTGTCCAGGAAAACCGGCGTCAGCCCCAGCCGGAACACGGTCTGCGCCGAGGCGCGCCCAACGATCCCGGCGGCGCATATCCCGCCCAGAAGAACCCGACGGTTTACATATCGCGTCATGGTCTTTGCCACCATCCCCTGCCTCTGATCCGGGGTCAGACCCCGATCATAGGGATCGCTGGTTGACCCGCGCCGAAAGTTGCCCGGCGTTTTCCGTGCGCTCGGAATACCGCTCTACCAGATAACCGGCGCGGTCGCGCGTCAGAAGGGTGAATTTCATCAACTCCTCCATCACATCCACGATCCGGTTGTAATAGGCCGATGGCTTCATCCGCCCCGCCTCGTCAAACTCCAGAAAGGCCTTGGCGACCGAAGATTGGTTGGGAATCGTGATCATCCGCATCCAGCGCCCCAGAATACGCATCTGGTTCAGCGCGTTGAAGCTTTGCGAGCCGCCGCACACCTGCATCAGGGCAAGGGTTTTGCCTTGGCTTGGGCGCACGGCCCCGATCGACAGCGGAATCCAGTCGATCTGGGTTTTCATCACCCCGGTCATCGCGCCATGGCGTTCGGGCGATGACCACACCATGCCTTCGCTCCATGTTGCAAGATCGCGCAATTCCTGCACCTTGGGGTGGGTTTCATCCACCCCGTCATCGACCAGGGGCAGGCCCGCAGGGTTGAAAAACCGCACCTCGGCCCCGAGGCGCGTCAGGATGCGCCCGGCCTCTTCGGCACTCAGCCGGCTGAACGACCGCGCCCGCAGCGACCCATACAGGATGAGAATGCGCGGCGGATGGCGGCTGAGAGGCGGCAAAAACAGCCGGTCATGGTCGATCGCGGCAAAGCTCGTCTCATCCATTTGTGGGGTGGTCAGATCGACAATCGGGTCGGGCATTCCGGTTTCCTTTCATGGAGATGGTCAACAAAGCATCCGCCCCGGCCAGCGGACCGGGGGCGCGACGGGATCAGCAGGCCGGAAAGGATGGCGTTCAACCGGGGCATGGATCAGTCATCAGCAGGCAGCACCGCCGTCACACAGTCGGTTGACGTGTCGCGCGCAACCCCGATGTCCGCAATCAGGGCGGCCAAAGGCGCCAACGCCCCCGGCGCCAACGAATAACAGACCCGCGGCGGGTCGATCTGCCCGTCGATCACGCCGACGGATTTCAGAATGCGCAAATGTTCCGAAACCGTTGACTGTGCCAGACCCACCGCATCCACGATGTCGCCCGCAATACACCCCGGCGTGCGCGCCAGCAGACGCAGTATTCGCAGTCGCGCCGGATGCCCCAGCGCCTTGGCCAGGGCCGCCGCCGCCATATCCGCCGCGTCGTGATCGGTTGCAGCCATTTGAGTCCCTCCAGCCCCGCCCTATATCGTCGGATGCCGATATAGGGTTGGGCGGCCCAAGGCAAGCGAAATCGGGCGTTGCGTCCTTTGGACACGCCAAGACATGCCGGGGGCTGACGGTTCCGTTTCAGCCCGAAGAGGAAACCCCGGGGGGCAGGATTTCGGGCGTGATGACAGTCGCCGCGCGGTGTTTCAGCTGATTTGCGACGCTGCTTCGCACGCCCGCATCACAGTCGGGGTCCAGCAAGATCAGGCGTGGACGCAACAGGTGCAAACGCACAAGGCTGATCGCAATGCGTTCGCTGCGGCTCAGGTTGCGCCCGCCTTCCCGCACGGTGCCGCCCAAACCGCCCAACCGACCCAGAACCGGGCCAAGCCCATGGTCACGCGCCATCTTTTCAAGGACGGCATCCTCGGGGCGTTCGGTGCAGCCCATCAGCAGCACCCGGCGCAGCGATCCTTGCAAAATCTCGGGCGATGCCCCTATGCGCAGAACGCCCCGCCGCAGACTGCCCCGGCTCAGGTCGTGCAAATCAACGCCCGACAGCAGGATCCTGCCAGCGGTCGGCGTGTCGAGGCCCAACAGCATGTCGATAACTGCCTCGCTGTCGCGCTCGCCGACCACAAGATCGGTGGTCGCACCCCGCGCGGCATGACAGCTCAGCGTTGCGCCAGACGGCAATGCAACGTTTTCAAACACGACATCAACCGCACCTTTCGGCAAGGATTTTCCGGCCCGGTACAGGTTGCGCTGCGCCCGTGACAAGGCCGCCTCGGCCTTTGCCGATGCTGCGCGGAATGCCGCACGATGGTTCCAGACGCCGCCCAGATCGCGCAGCGGCGACAGCAACAGCCCCAGCGCGGCCAGCGCCGCCGCGATGCTTCCGGCGCTCAGCCCGGCCCGATGCCCGGCCAGAATGACCAGCGCCGCCGCCACCCCCGCCGCAAGATCAGGCAGCGCCTTCAGGGTTTCGGCGGCCAGACGATGGCGCAGTGCGGCCTTGACCATGGCATCGGTGCGCTTGTCCAGCTGCGCCAGTTCGGTGCCGCGCCGCCCCAGCCTGTCAAGATGCGGGGCCATCGGCATCCGCTCGGCCATCTCGGCGGCGATCCGCGCCCGCCGCATCCGCAGCTGCCTTTGCAGTGGCACAAGCCGAAGCCCCCCGAGGCTGATCCCCAGCAGTGTCAGCGCGAAAACCGGCAGCACCGCCCAGACAAACACCGGATCAAGCAGCCACAGCACCGCAAGCGTCGCCGGAATCAGCAGCGCCCCGGCAACAAGGCGCGGCAGGCCCAGCCCCAGCCAGTTGCGAAACGCGGTCATGTCGCCGACAAAGCGCAGCGACATATAACCGGCCCGCCGTTCTGCCACGGCGCGGGCGGGCATCCGGGCGGCGTGATCGAACAAAGCGGCGCGGATCTGTCGGGCGTAGTCCTGCCCGATCCGTTCGCCCAGATACCGGGCGGCCACGCGGGTGACTGCGATCAGCGCCCCGGCGCCCGCCAGAATGGCCAAAGCGCCGACGGGCAAGGCCACGCGGCCGTGCATCGCCTCGAACAGACCCCGGGTGGCAAAGGCCGCCGCCCCCGCCGCGCCGCCCTGCACAAGGGTCAGCGCGGCCACCAGCGCCAGTCCGCGCCCGCGCCCGCGGTCGAGAAGCGGTGGAAGCGTCATCACGCCGCCCGCCGGGTTCCGGCAAATGCGCGCAACGCAAACACATTGGCCTCGGCCGGGTCGGCCAGATCGCCTTTGCGCAGGACAGGCACGCCGGTTGCGCTCATCGCCTCGGCCGCTGCCATCGGCGAACAGCTGAGAATGCCGGTCAGCGCATCGGGGCGCAGCCCGTGGCGGGCCAGTTCGGCCACCCCGCCCGCCGCCGCCACGGCATCGCCGCAGGCAAACACCAGGCCCGACAGGCGGTCGCGCAGCCAGGGATCTGCCACCAGGGCGCCGGTTTCACGCTGGAACAGCCCATCGGCGATTTCCATCACCGCAATATCACAGCCGCGTTCCGCCGCATGGCCCAGAAGCAGGTTCAGCCCGTCCTTCACCCGCGCCAGCGGTTCACGATAGGTGGTGACCATGCCTGCATCGGTGAAATCCGCCACCCAATGCGCGCCGGTGTCGGAATATTCGTTGAAATCGCCAAAGGCCCCGGTGCCTGTGCCCTTCAGCGCCGCCACCTTGTACCCGGCCCGCCGCAGACCAAGGGCCAGTTGCGCCGTGGCCAGCGTTTTGCCCGAATTCATTGCCGTGCCCAGCACGAAGACCACCGGAATGTCATTTGTCCGGTCGGTGGGGGGCAGCGCGAAACGGTCAAGGTTCACCGGCTCACCGGCATCGTCCAGCAACCGCCCGACAGGCAGCAGCCGCGTGGCGTTTTTGATCCTCTCGTTGCGGGCAACCATCCGGCCGATACAGCCACCACCGGCCAACAGGTCGGCGCCGTCCGGGTCGATTTCGGCCAGCCCTTCGAACTGGTCAGGGGCATAGCGCGCGCCACAGGCCAGCACGATCATGTCGCCGGGATAGATATACGAGGGCCGCCCTGAACTGAGCTGCACGCGCTGGTGCTGGCCCAGGCTTTCGACCTGCGCCAGGATCAGATCGCCGGGGCGTGCGGCGGCAAAGGCGGTGTCCATTCCGCCGATCAGGCCGTGATCGACGCGGCGGGTGGCGAATGTCCATTTGGCGGTGGTCAGCGGGGCGAGAACATCTTGGGTCATCGGAATTATCCAGTTTGATGGGGTTAAAGATTCAGCTTGCTGCGGCAAGGCGGGGCGGTTCGCCTGCCGTGACAAGGCGGCCGAGGTGGGCCTGTCTGATCGCCTGTGCCACGTTGTGGGTCACACCGGGCAGACGGATGAGGGTGATCTCGGGCAGGATGCCACGGGCACGGGCGGCGGCGCGGAACCGTTCGACATAGGTTCCCGCACGGGCAATGCGGGTGTGTCCCTGAATACGGTCAAGATCGGGGCATTGGCGCAGGCTGTCGTCGCGATCGGTGTCATGCGTGCCGACGAACACCTGCACCCCGAGCCGCAGATAGGCCGGCAACGCCTGTTCGTGCCGCCGCGCCCAGCACAATGCGCCCGGCGTCGCATCGCCGCCCAGCCCATAGGGATAGGTCATGCTGGCGTCGGGCAGGCAATACCACCCCGCCGCCGCCAGGTTCAGCCGGCCCACCTTGTGCGGGTAGAGCATGGCAAAGCGATGCGCCAACTGCGCCCCGCCGGAATGCCCGAACAGATCGACCGGCCCGGCAAAGGCGGGGTTCATCACCGCCAGATGCCCCAACAGCGCCAACAGCGCCTGATCCGGCCGCGCCGCGCGGCAGGGCCGCTGAAAATGCGGCCAGCGTCTTTGGGCAAAATGCGGAACCACCACGATGCGGCCGCTGCGCTCGGCCTCTGGTGTGAACAGCGCGACCAGCTCATCGGCATTACGCGAAATTCCGTGCAGAACGATCAACGGCCGAAGGTCTGAAAGAATGGTCGGTCGAATGATCCGTGCAGGCAAGGTGCCCGAGGGCGATGCAACCCGAAGTCTGGCGATGGATGTCTGCGATATGGGGCGGTGCATGTCTGTGTCTCCTGCTGACTTGTCTGCCAGGGAAACGGCACAGGACCGGCTCTATTCCCGCGTCACGAAACTTTCACACAAAGTCATCGTCCGGGTGCGGTCACGGCAGCGTGTTTATAAATCCCACAGACCCGCAATTTTGATGCTTGAAGTATCAGTATCGTTGTTCTAGATACCACTTGTCCACGACAGGATATACCTCATGATCACCGCCACTCAATTGCGCGCCGCCCGTGCCCTGCTGGGGATCGACCAGAAAACCCTGGCACGGCTTGCCGGTCTGTCCGTTCCGACGATCCAGCGGATGGAGGCAAGCCCCGGCAATGTGCGCGGAGTTGTCGACAGCCTGACCAAGGTGATTGCGGCGCTTGAGCTTGCGGGTATTGAACTTGTCGCCGAGGGCGCGCTGAGCACGGCCGGGGGGCGCGGCGTGCGCCTCAAGGCACCCCCCAAAAAACACTGAAGTTTCAATCCGCGACGGTGACCGCCGACGAAAGCCCGCGATCCCGCCGCACACCGACCAAAGGTGCGGCTTACCATGACAGACCAGACCACCCGACCCGGCAACGCGCCAAGTTTTGCCGATCTGTTCACCCCAAAACTGCTGACCGTTCTGCGCGAAGGGTATGGTGTGGCGCAGCTGCGCCGCGATGCCATTGCCGGGCTGACCGTGGCCATTGTGGCGCTGCCCCTCAGCATGGCCATCGCCATCGCATCGGGCGCAACACCGGCGCAGGGGCTGTATACCGCGATTGTGGGCGGGTTTCTTGTGTCGCTGCTGGGCGGGTCGCGGTTTCAGATCGGTGGGCCTGCGGGTGCCTTCATCGTACTGGTGGCCAGCACCGCGGCGCTGCATGGGATGGACGGGTTGATCCTGGCGACGATGATGTCGGGTGTGATCATGATGGTGGCCGGGTTTCTGCGTCTTGGCACCTATATCAAATTCATCCCTTTCCCGGTGACAGTCGGGTTCACGGCGGGGATCGCTATTATCATTTTTGCAAGTCAGATCAAAGAGTTGTTGGGGCTTTCCCTAACCGATGAGCCGGGCGAGCTGTTGGAAAAGCTGCCCGCCCTGTGGCAGGCGCGCACCACGCTGACCCCGGCGGCGCTGATCCTTTCGGCGGGAACCGTGGCCGTTATTCTTGGGCTGAAACGCTGGCGCCCGCATTGGCCGGGCATGTTGATTGCGGTGGCACTGGCCGCGCTGGCATCGGCGCTGCTGTCGCTTCCGGTGCAGACGATCGGCACAAAGTTCGGCGGCATCCCTTCGGGTCTGCCGGCCCCCAGCCTGCCGAATTTCTCGGTTGATCTGGCTTTGCAGGTTTTGCCGGCGGCCATTTCCTTTACCCTGCTGGGCGCCATTGAATCCTTGCTGTCCGCCGTGGTGGCCGATGGCATGACCGGGCGGCGGCACCGCTCGAATTGCGAACTGGTGGCGCAGGGCGCGGCCAACATCGGCGCGGCATTGTTTGGCGGGTTCTGTGTGACCGGCACCATCGCCCGGACGGCAACCAACGTGCGGGCCGGGGCGCATGGCCCGGTTGCAGGGATGCTGCACGCGGTATTCATCCTGTTGTTCATGCTGGTCGCGGCGCCCCTCGCCGCCTTTATTCCGCTGGCGGCTTTGGCCGGGGTGCTGGCCGTTGTCGCCTGGAACATGATCGAACGCCCCGCCATTGTGGTTCTCGTGCGATCGGGCTGGGGCGACGCCGCTGTGTTGGGCGCGACCTTCTTCCTGACCATCTTCCGCGACCTGACCGAGGCGATCATCGTCGGCTTTGCCCTCGGGTCGGTTCTGTTCATCAACCGGATGAGCCAAAATGCGGCAGTCGAGACGGAAACCCCTTTTGTCGGGCAGGATGCGCCAGACCGCGGAACCGAATATGACGAGGCGATCGCCGCCAATCCCGAGGTGGTCGTTTACCACATCACCGGCGCCTTTTTCTTTGGGGCCGCGGCCTCGATCGGATCGGTCCTTGATCGCATTCAGGCAACACACAAGGCGCTGATCATCGATTTCGCCGCTGTGCCGTTCCTTGATTCGACCGGTGCGAATGTGATCGAGGGTCTGGCCCACAAGGCGCATGGGCAAGACGTTCGGCTGTATATTGCGGCGGCCAATCCGGACATCCGCCGCGCCTTGCTGACCCATGGCGTTCGCCCGCCCGAAACCCAATATACAACCACGGTCGCTGACGCCCTGGCGCTTGAGGCCGAAGCGGCCGTCTGACGCGCGTTGAGTGCCGCGCGCTTGACACATGGTGCAGGTGAACGGTGCTGTCCGCCCGGTGGTGCGGGTCTGCGGTTGTCGCGGCCCCGCTTTTCCTTCTGTATTGTGACAGGGCGGTTTCGGCGGGCGGCCATCCGTGCCGCGCAACCCTGGTCTGTAGCAACAGGTTGCATATCAGATGCGGCGGCGCGATTGATCTGTCAGGTGCAGGAAACGCCAGCCCGACAACCAAGCCTTGCCCAAACCCCAAAAACAGAAAGGCCGCCCTTGGGCGGCCTTGTCTCATAAACCGTGGGTAACCGGTTTTTTGGAGCGGGCGAAGAGATTCGAACTCTCGACCCTAACCTTGGCAAGGTTATGCTCTACCCCTGAGCTACGCCCGCATCCGTTGGTGTTGGCGGAATACTCAGTCTCCAGACCTGCTGCAAGCGAAAAATGCACGCCGCGGCGTTCCATCTCGGCTTGACCCGCTCAATCTGCGGTTGGCCTGTCTGCCGGCAACAGGTCGACCGCGCCCACGGCCCGACCAGAATGGCAAGGCGTGCCGGACATCTCCGCTTTTTACCGCACGACACATTTACCAAGCTGAGTGAATTCAACCAAAAGCAATACGCCAAATGATCACTGCGGTTTTTTCGGCGCACCCCTTGCAGTCGGTGGCAGCCTGTGTGACCTTCCCTCCAAGTAGAAAAATCAGACGATCCGTTACATTGGGGCGCCCCGTGCCCCTAGTGTAGGCCCGCAGACTGCGGCACGACCGTGCCGAGCAGACGAAACCCACAGGGAGGACACCATGAACACGATCACCCGTCTTTGCGCCACCACTGCGCTTGCCAGTGCCGCCATAACCCTTGTTCCGGCCATGGCCGCAGCCGAGACCAAGCTGAAATGGGCCCATGTGTACGAGTCGAGCGAACCGTATCACACCTGCGCTGTTGCCGCGAACGACCTGCTGATGACGGCGACCGACGGGCGCTATGGCGTTGAGGTGTTTCCCGCCTCTTCCCTGGGCAAAGAGGTTGACATCAACGAAGGGCTCGGGTTCGGCACCGTTGACATCATTTATACCGGCCAGCTTTTTGCCGGTCGGTCCTATGGCCCGATCGCCATCGGCGGCGCGCCGTTCATGTTCCGTGACTTCGATCACTGGGACAAGTTCCGCAATTCCGACCTGTTTCAGGAACTGGCGCAAGGTTACTCCGACGCATCGGGCAACCACATCACCGCGATGACTTACTATGGCGCGCGGCATGTCACCGCGAACAAGCCGATCCTTACCCCCGCTGACATGAAAGGCGTGAAGATTCGTGTGCCGAACGCGCCGCTGTACATGATGTTCCCCGAGGCGACCGGCGCAAACCCTGCGCCCATCGCCTTTGCCGAGGTCTATCTGGCGCTGCAACAGGGCACGGTTGACGCGCAGGAAAACCCCCTGCCCACGATCCAGGCCAAGAAGTTCTATGAGGTGCAGAGCGACATCAGCCTGACCGGCCACATTACCGACGCGCTGCTGACAATCGTTGGCGGCCCGGCGTGGGATGCGATGGACGAGGCTGACCGTGCCGCGCTGACCCAGGTCACCCAGGACACCGCCGTTTGCGCCACTGATGCCATCATCAAGGCCGAGGCCGAGCTGGCCGATTGGTTCCGTGGCGAAGGCGTGCAGGTGCACGAGGTTGACCGTGGTCCGTTCATCGAGGCGGTCAAGGTCATGCACAACGGCGAAATGGCAACCTGGGATCAGGAAACCTATGACCGGTTGCAGGCCATCCAGTAACCTCTGACACCACCGGGCGGGCCATGGCGGCCCGCCCTTTGCCGCAGGCCCGAATTAAGGCCTGAACTCCAAGGACTGTCCATGCCCGATTCCCGGAACGAGCCGCCGCTTGTCGCGCCCATCCAGCTGGAAGAAGAAAAGATCGACCTGTCCGATCAGCAATGGGACGATGTGCTGGTGCTGGTGCTGTTCTGGGTGCTGGCGGGTGTCGTGTTCTTGCAATTCTTTACCCGCTATGTGTTGAACGATTCCATCGCCTGGACCGAGGAAATCGCTAGGTTCCTGCTGATCGGGGTTACTTTCATCGGCTCTGTCATGGCAACACGGAAACAAAGCCACATCGCGGTTGAATTCTTGTACCGCTGGGTGCCGCGCACCGGGCGGCGGATCGCACAATTTGCCATTGATGTGACAACAACGGCATTCTTCGCCCTGCTGACGGTGTTGTGTGCCCAGATCGCCGGGCGGACCCGGCAAATGATGGTGTCGCTGGAGATTCCGAAATCGACGATCTACTGGATCGTCGTTGCCGCCTTTGTCTGCATGACGCTGTATTCCGCGTGGAACACCTGGAAACACCTGCGTGACGGCACCAGCAAACTGATCGACCCGGAACGCTTCGCGGACCAGATCCGCGCCATCGACTGATCTCATTCAACATGTGAGGGCCGGGTGAATCCCCCTTACCATTCCTCCTCTCACGCTCAAGGAGCGCACTCTTGGACATCCTTTGGCTTTTCGTGATGCTGTTTGGCATGTTGCTGGTCGGGATGCCGGTGGCGGTGGCGCTGGCCGGATCATCGGCTGTGTTCATCTATTTCAGCGGCGCGACGCCGCCGATGGTTGTGGCACACCGCATGATCAATGGCGTTGACAGCTTTCCCTTGCTGGCGGTGCCGTTCTTCATCCTGGCGGGCAACCTGATGAACACCGCCGGCATCACCGAGCGGATCTTCAACTTTGCGCTGGCCCTTGTGGGATGGATGCGCGGCGGGCTGGGCCATGTGAACGTCGGTGCATCGGTGATCTTCGCGGGCATGTCGGGTGCGGCCGTGGCCGATGCGGGGGGCCTTGGCGCGATCGAGATCAAGGCGATGCGCGACGCCAAATATGACGCCAAATTCGCCGTCGGCATCACCGCCGCCTCGTCCACCATCGGGCCGATCATCCCGCCGTCTCTGCCCATGGTGATTTATGGCGTCGTGGCAGGCGCCAGCATCGGACAGTTGTTCGTCGCCGGGTTCATCCCCGGGCTTTTGATGGCCGCGTCGCTGATGATCATGATCGCGATCATGGCACGGCGCAAAGGTTTTGGCCGCGATCAGGAATTCTATTGGTCGGTGCTGTTTTCCAGCTTCCGCCGCGCGTTTCTGTCGCTGATGACGCCGGTGATCATCGTTGGTGGCATTCTGACCGGTGCCTTCACCCCGACCGAGGCGGCGGTGGCGGCCTGTGCCTGGGCGCTGTTCCTCGGGTTGATCGTCTATCGCACGCTGACCTTGCCGCGGTTCCTGCGGGTCAGCTTCGACACAATCGAAACCACTGCCGTGGTGTTGTTTGTCGTTGGGGCGGCGGCGATCTTTGCCTGGCTGCTCACGTCCAACCGCGTGCCCGAAACATTTGCCGCCGGGTTGTTGGCGGTGTCGGACCGGCCATGGGTGATCCTGTTGTTGATCAACCTGATCCTCTTGGCAGTCGGCTGTTTCATGGAAACCGTGGCGGCGATCACCATCATGGTTCCCGTGCTGCTGCCCATTGCAGTGGCAATGGGGGTCGATCCGGTGCACTTTGGTGTCATCATGGTGCTGAACCTGATGCTGGGCCTGCTGACGCCGCCGGTCGGGATGGTGCTGTATGTGCTGGCACGGGTCGCCAAGATTCCGTTCGAAGAATGCGTCGTCGGCACGGCGCCATTCCTGATTCCGCTGGTTATCGTGCTGCTTCTGGTCACTTTTGTACCAGGGCTGACGATGTGGCTGCCCAACCTGATCTATCGCTGATCCTGACGCATCTTGTGCCGTGGCCACGACGTTGACCAAGGCGCGCGATGCGCGACAGTGCGCGGCGCGGGTCGCCGGCAACAACCATGTCGCGCCTAGGGCGCGAAGCCGCCCACAGCAACGCCTTCGTGAACCTTGGTGCCGACCTGCGGCATTGCTGCGGTGGGGTCGTCTGGCTGTATCCGCAGAGCGCGCAGGGCGTTCAGGATCACGGCCACGTCGATCACTTCCTGAAGCAGCGCACCCTGCACCGGGGTAAGATGGCCGAAGGCTGCGGCGACCATACCGAGGACCGAAAGACCGATCCCGGCGGCAACGCTTTCAACCGCGATCCGTCGCGAGGCCCTTGCAATCTCGATCCCTGGACCCAGCCGGTCGATCCGATCGACCAGAAGCACGACATCGGCCGCTTCGGCCGAGGCGGCGGCGCCCCGTGCCCCCATCGCAACGCCAACATCGGCCGCTGCAAGGGCAGGGGCGTCGTTCACCCCGTCGCCCACCATCATCACCGGGCCATTCTTGCGCTCGGTCAGGACCAGCAGAACCTTTTGATCGGGGGTCAGCCCGGCGCGCAGCCCGTCAAGGCCCAGCCCCTCGGTCACGCGCTCGGCCACCTCGGACCGATCGCCGGTGGCCAACAGGATGCGCCCGATCCCCTGCTGCCGCAGCCCGGCCAGCATGTCGGAGATACCCTCGCGCAGCGGGTCGGCCATTACCAGATGGCCAGACATGTGGCCATCTACAGCCACAGCCACAAGGACCGACCCCGCCTTCAGCGCCGGATGATCGCCCGACGGCCGACCGACGCGCCTGGCGACAAACCCATCGCCGCCGACCAGCACCCGGCGGCCCTCAACGGTGCCGACAACCCCCTCGCCGGGGATCTCGGCCACATCCGAGGGCACGACCAAGGCAAGGCCGCGCGCCTTGGCCGCCGCAACGATGGACTGCGCCACCGGGTGTTTCGACGCCTGATCCAGCGATGCGGCGAATCGCAGGATGTCATCCTCGCCCATGCCATCGTGACTGTCGATCGACACGATCTGCGGCCGCCCGTCGGTCAGCGTGCCGGTCTTGTCCAGGATCAGCGTGCGAATGCGCGCCATTGTTTCAAGTGGCCCCGCGCCCTTGATCAGAACACCGAAATGCGCAGCACGCGACAACCCCGCGACAAGCGCGACAGGCACGGCCAGGATCAGCGGACAAGGCGTGGCCACGACCAGAACGGCAACGGCCCGGATCGGATCGCCTGTGAACCACCAGGCGGCGAGGGCGATGGCAAGGGTGACGCCCAGAAACCCCAACGACCAGCGGTCGGCCAGCCGCGACATCGGTGCCTTTGACCGCTGTGCCTCTTCAACCAGCCGGACAATGCCGGCATAGGTGCTTTGAGCCGCGCGGTGTGTCGCAGTGATGTCGAACGCCTCGCCTGCGTTGGTTGCGCCGCTCATCGCCTCGGCCCCGCAAAACAGCCGCCGTGGCAGCGATTCTCCGGTCAGCGCCGAGGTGTCGACAAAGGCTGTATCGGACGTCACCGTGCCGTCTGCCGGCACCATATCCCCCTGCCGGATCAACAGCAGGTCGCCCGGCGCGATGTCGTCCAGCGGCACATCTTCAAGGGCGCCGTTGCGGTGTCGGGTGGCTGTGCGGGGGACGCGCGACAGCAGGTCATGCATTTCGCGCCGCGCGCGCCCCTCGGCAAAGCCTTCAAGGAAGGTGCCACCGGCATACATCACCGCGACCACCGCCGCCGCAAGGGTTTCACCGAACGCCAGTGCCGCCGCCATCGACAGCGCCGCCACGATGTCCAGCCCCACCTCGCCCCGCCCGACACTGCGCAGGATTTCGACCAGCAGCGCAGCCAGCGCGGGAACCACCCCGACGCTCCAGGCGATACCGGCCCACTCGGGCTTGCCGGCCACATACAGGCCAAGCCCGGCAATCAGCCCCGCCACTGCCAGAACAAGGATACTTGTCTTCAAGCGGTCGGTGCCGGTGTTTTCCATGTCTTTTATCCTCTGACGGCGCAGCCGGTCACGCACGCCGCCTGTTCCGAGAAAAGCCGCCCGGCTGTCACTGCCGTCACGCCGCCGTCATCTTCGCGCAACAGGATCAGCGCGTCGAGTCTGCGTTTCTCTGCAAGGGCGGCCCCCCTCGCGGGGCCCAGCACCATCAGCGCTGTCGCCCAGGCGTCAGCCTCGGCACAGGTTGACGCAACGATGGTGACCGAGGCGGGCGCGCCGACCAGGGGCGCACCGCGCCTTGGGTCCATGGTGTGCGACAGGCGGCGGCCCTGCACCTCGACCCAATGTCGGTAATCACCCGACGTCGCCACGGCGGCATCCTGAAGCGCGAGCACGGAGTGCGGCGCGCGCCGCTCGGGGTCCGGGGCCTCGACCGCGATGGTCCAGGCTTGCCCGTCCGGTCGCAGGCCACGCGCGCGCATCTCGCCGTCGATGCCGACCAGGCCCGCCATGATCCCGTGATCGGCCAGCGTCTCGGCCAGCCTGTCAACGCCATAGCCCTTGGCGATGCCGTTCAGATCCAGCGCAATCGGCGCGGCCTTGCGGACCCGGCCCGCGGCCAGTTCAACCACCTCGAATGCAGGTCGGCGGTCAGCGCTCATCGCGCCGCGTATACGGTCGGGCGCCGCAGTCTCGGGGCCGAAGCCCCAGGCCGTCACCGCATCGCCCATACCGATGTCAAAGGCCCCGCCCGAGGCGCACCCGATCTCAAGGCCAAGGCGCAGAACTGCGCCCAGCCGGTCCGGCACCGCCACCCACTTTCCTGCGGGTGCTGCGTTGAGGCGCATCAGATCGCTGTCGGGCATCCAGGTCGACATCTGCGTATCCACCTCGTCAACGGCGGCTTGCAGCGCCGCGCGGACCGGTGCCGGGTCAAATTCCGGCGGCGCAAAGAACAGCGCCGACCAGCGCGTGCCCATGGTGGCCCCGTTCAGCGCGTGGCGCGACTGTTCAGTAGACATCTTCGACATACCGCCCCTCGAGTTTCAGGGCTGCCGGCGTCAGCCCGGCGGGGGCAAGGACTTCGGCCAGCACATCGG
>Ga0100402_1001147_pt1 | contig 30756 bp, 25 predicted proteins | sample CryGeyme20150102_FD_80419 | JGI IMG/M metagenome (GOLD analysis project Ga0100402, IMG submission 80419) | Groundwater microbial communities from Crystal Geyser aquifers in Utah, USA - Crystal Geyser metaG 2015-0102 | ecosystem: Environmental > Aquatic > Deep subsurface > Groundwater | place...
AGCGAAAGTATAATCAGATCTTATCCTGTGACCATGAACAACTAGAAAAAGATTCACAAGCATGTTCAAGATTAATATGTTTTAGTCAAGAAAGAGTAATAGGTGAAGCCTGAGTCTCGAGTCGAAATTTCTAGTCGCTAAGTGATAGGATAAAGAACAAATCCAAGCAAGGTGCAGCTTTTTCAGAAAGAAAGCAGGTATTAAATGCGAACATCAACCAAGAAAGATTCAAACAAATTAATTAACCCCTCTCCCCGGAAGTAGCAAACATAGAAGAAGCAATCAAACAACAGGTAAAAGACAATAAAATATGACAACAAAAGTTCTTCAAGTCGAAATTAATATGCATAATAAAGGAAAAAAAGCAATGTTGTTTATCGAAATAGTCAAAGAAGAATGCCTGAATAGGCTGCTTTTGAACCGATTAAAGTCGATAATTCTCCCTATGTTATGAGTCACCAACAGTTATCGTACAACCCTTCAGCCAAGACCCTTGAAAGAGAAAAATCCAAAAAGTCGATCTAATCAAGTCTCCCCTTGAAGAGGGATAAAATGAGACAGTATATGAACTCTTCACCTTATGAATTTGACCAGATGGAAAGAATGACAGAATTCAAGAGAAAAGTCAACTATTTTTGATTGATTAACAATTAAAGAGTGCAAATCATTTCTTCAATGAAGCCTTTCTTTTTCTTTTTACAGCTTTGAGGTCTGCATAGCCTGAGTGCCTTCGACAGAGGGGACATTTTTTTTGTAATCGTAGAATAAACTCACAGTCCTTACAGCTGATCAAATGTTTACATTCAGTCATGTAGAAATGGGCCTCAGATGTTAAACAAATGACACAGGTTCCATCATTCGTATCGATTAAGTTATGCTATCTAACCTTTTCTTCCAACTTAAACTATGCTTGAGGTTGTATGATCCTAGCCTCAATTAGTTGCTTGAGCTTCTCTTGTTTGGCAAGATCATTATTTTGAATATTCTAAAGATAACTTTCCTTGAACATCTATACCAAAGCTCTTCTTTCAGGGATGAGCTGCATCAGTCTTTATGCTTTTTTTATAGCTATTTTTGCTGCTCTTTGCTGATCCTCTTCTCTAACGCGATTATGCTGGACTACTTTTTTTTAGTAAATCTGTTGAACTTTCTTCTATATTTCCTTTTTGTTTTCCTCCATATACTATTTCCTTTCCTCTTTGAGCCCATACCTTTCCTATTATTATTTCTGCCTTGCTTGCATGAGGATCTCCTTTCTTTTTCTTTTTTCTTCCATTATTTAGGCCATTTTTGGATGCACCTTATACTTGATGGGTGGTAACATTTTTTGATTTTATATTGTAATATACCGTCAGTTAGGTAGACTATGATCACTCTCTGTAACGAATTATTCCTTTGCCTTTATCGATGTCTACAAACTATCTCTTTTCCAGTCTTTCAAGGGAAGCAATTATCTGCTCAATTTTTGGAGGCCTTTTCTCCAGCATAATCATTATCTAGTTTCCAAGTTCAGTTTTAGGCATGGCTTTCTTTCGTTTCAGAATTTTTACAATAGCCGCATCAATGATTATGCCGTTGTCTTTTACATCAATAGCCTTGCTTTCCTCTATTTATTGTCTTTCACGTCTGGTGTAGGTATAACTCGATGTGTTGCTATCATTTACCTCGTAAGTATTGTTCATTTCGTTCATCTCTAATATCCCGTGGGATGAGAGAAGGCCAAGGGCTTACTCAACGTCTCCAAGCTTAGCCTGTAAGATTTAGGTTAATTGATCTCCTCTCATCGGTCTGAATGATTTATCCAAAATCAATATCAGAGAAGCTTCAAGTTATGAGAAGATCGATTCAATGCCATGAATTGATAATTTGATGGTGCCAAGAGAAGTTACCCACTAAAGCTCTCGAGAAGCATATTATGGCTTAGCCTTGAGCTATTATTCGAACTCGAGAATGATATTGCTTAAAGTATCAGGGAGAATAATATTGTGATGCTTGAATTCTGGCCAGTCATTAGCACTCAGCATTCGGCACTATTTAAGACGAAAAATACATGGAAGTTGCCTTGACGGTTGGTGTGGACTACTGCATGACCATCCCTCCAGACATCTAGAAGCATCCGATCTACTTTTCGACAAAGGCCTGCACCGCATTACTTTTTCATCATGAGAATGATGCCCTACTGGTAGAGAAGATTTGGATCCGGATGCTTGAGTATCCATTTGAAGAAATAATTTTCAAATTATTTCATGAAATTCTCTTTATTTGGAATTAGTTTGAACAATTGATGGATAGTTTAGTGGTGGTCTTTTGTTTCATCGTCAAATATTTTGATGGTTAGGGCTCGACTGTATTTTGCTTAATTTGTATGCAACACCTCTTCGATGGTGTTGGTGAGCAAATATAGAGTAGGCTTGTGGTGCTGGAAACAGTTGGTGATAATATTGGTGATTTTGTCTCTGAAGAGTAAAACCTTCGCAATATTACTTTCAGGATGAAGATAATCCACAATGTCCTTTATTATATCTCTAAGTCTACTCTGAAGCAAGGACAGCTCCTCGGCTCCCAGCCGACGAGTGAACTGCCACAACAAATTAAGCTGCTCTGTTTTATTTTACTGAATGAGATAGTCCATAAATTCGATGAGGAATGGATAATACTCCTCAATATACTCTTTCTGAATGTAAGTTATGGTGTTTTCAGATGGCTTCAGTATTTTGTTCAAAGTGCTCTATCTTTTGAGTGCTTGATCGATCGTGCTGAATATGGCCTCATTTTTATTCATTGAGTGAGCTGCCTTTACAAAAAAGTATTTGCTTTTCTCAAGAAAATCCCCATCATAGTACCGATAAATGCCCAGTAAATCGATGATCGTCAACTGATATTCTAAATAAAGAATCTGGCTATGCTCTTGGGTGTTCCTGAACTGTTCGACAATACTATTCAGCTCCTGTCCAACTTGTTCAGCAATTGGACTGTTTACTATCTCCTGACAAAGAATCTTATAAGCTTTCTCTTCGATTGTGACTTTGTCTGGAGAATAGCTGCTCATGTAATTGTTGAGAACGTCGAAGAGGATGCGGTAGTGGCTTTTTTTGTTGGTGTAGTAAGCAAGGATATACAGAAGACTGTTACTTTAACCTCCAGCTGTTCCCACAACTCCTTTGTAGGACCTGTAAAAAGTACGAATCAAACTATCTTGAAGCTCAGTAAATTGTCCACGAATCAGCAAAGATTGTATGGCTCGAGTCATGAGGACGATTGATGGAGTTTTTTATGTCTCGAGAAGGAGTGCTGTAACTGTGGGCTAAATGGCCGTCCATTGTTTGTTGAAGAAATCGGCTGGAGATTACTGATTAATTGGGGGTAGGTTATCGAGATGGAATATTTTGCGAGGTTGAGCAAAATTGCAATCCATAGCAAATATAATATTATAGATCATCTGAGGTGATTTTTTCTGGCGCTCATCCTTGAATTTTGATTTGATTGCTGCCATTTTCTATAGGGAGGGCATAGGTTCTCAGATTGAATATATTTATTCTTTGGATTTATTTCTTCTGTATTAAAGTCAAACACTGCCAGCTCCTTGCGAGTGGTTTCACTTTCCTTGGTGCTGTTTTTCCTGAGGATTTTCTCCAACATCTTAAGTTCATTGTTGAGCCTGTTCATTTAGTCATTTTATTCATCTTCTGATGTTGCAGAATGTCTCGGAGGTGTTTGAGGGATACTTGGAGTCTGTGAAATGGGAATGTTCTTGAGGCTAAAGTTTGAGTAAACAATTTGTGAATTGATATCATCAAACTGTTTAATAGGTGAAACAGGTCTAGTGGTATTAGCATCAGTCTTTGACTATTTCAAAATGCTCCTTGACAATGCATCAGTGTGAGTTAATTTTTTGTGAAGAGACTAAAGAAGCAGTTCGATAGTTCTGAGCTCATCTTGGATCTGTGGATGTATCGAGAGAGCTTAAATAGCTTGCTTGATGCTGTTAATGTGGTGCTGATGTTGCTTATCTTTGGCTGGAGTAATTTTGACAGTATCGAGAAGCTGTTGCATTTCAAGAGTATGAGAACTGGGCTTTCTACGGGTAGAACGAGTGCGTTAGTGAGAATGTCTGTGATGAAGACTTTATTATGGCAGCATCCCAAGCGTATAAATTATAACTAAAAATTATTCTCATCGCTTATAATCAATCCACGCTATTTGAATCCATTATGAAACAGGCAATACTGGTGACTGTGATGTTGATAGCCTCAGTTGCTTCTATAGAACTTGCAGTAAACTCTCTTCAACCTCGCTGTATGGTCGTCTATACAACCAACCAATAAGATTAGCTTAAGATCGATATAAAGTTCCCAAAGATTCACTACAAATAGCTGAAGAATTCCTACCAAATCGAGCTGATTAACACTGAAACTGAGACAGCAGAAAAGTGGACGATTGAAATGGGTACTCTTCGTAAGGAAATCAGTCTGGCATAAAGTAAGAGTTAATATACATAGACGTGGTATACAAATTGTGCATTAAAATTGTTCTGGCTGAGCGTGGATCAATCTAAATGCAGGAATATGTCGATTACAACACTGCTGTCCGCCATAATGGAAATATTTAAGAGCACGATATCAAAGTTCCTGAAAACTTGCTAAAAGTCCAGGATTTACACGAGTCATATAAGCATTTGGTGACCTTTATGGATGCTATTCAGGAAGTCAAAGATAAGCACAAGGAAAACAGAGATTCTTATGACTCTATGTTTGATGCTGAAAAAGCAAAAGTAAAAAAGATAGAGTTCATTAGCTTCATCGAGCTAGCTGCGATCTGTTTGTTGGGGGCCTTCCAGTTCTTTAGGCTCAAGAAAGTGATTGAAAACAGGCAGGCCTGATCTATATCCTGTCATTATGCTATATACATCATGAAGCTTTGACCTTCTTGGACGACATTTAATTTTCTCTTTCGTGTCTTATGCTATTCAAGATTGCTGATAAATCTTTATGCGGCTTCAGTTCATCAAAGGTCATCTGGAAGAAATTGTGCTCTAAGCACTATTAAGCAGAGTACCGAGCTGAAGGATTCAGTCGAAGCATTCTTTAAATCAAATCCATAAATTCATACTAACTTTAATAGTCTTTTTTGACATTGTTCTTCAGGTATTATATAAGAGAGGGCTCCTTGGATTTTTATGGCTTCATCTCTTTGTAGTTGCGACCATGGGTTTCACATTATTGCTCCCAATTACATTGGTCAGGAGTTCCCATTCTTTCAAAAATCAGTTTGATTGAATCAGACTCATTTCTAATGCCACTAAACAGGGGTTGTCTGAAGATAAGTTCAGCTCCAAGACAGCCAACAGACCAAATGTCAATTTTAGTATTGTAATTTTTCATTCCGAGAAGCAACTCAGGAGCCCTGTAATACAAAGTAACAACTCGAGTGGTCGAAAGCTGAGTCATTTTTTTGGCCAGACCAAAATCAGCAATTTTAAGCTCTTCATCCTAGTTGATCAAAATATTTTTGGGTTTAATATCTCTATGACAAATATTTTGGCTGTGAAGGTAAGCCAATCCTTCCAAAAGACTTTTCATCAGTTTTTGGATGTGATATATCTAAAGTCGAGGCTTGCTGTTGTAGATTATTTTATCAAGATCGCAAACCATCAAATCTAAGCAAATATAGATGACAGGAGGTTTGCCCTTTCCACTTTTTTCATAGACGACTTCATTTATGTTGAGAATGTTTGGATGCTTAAGGAGCTGCAGTATCATTATTTAGCGGATAGTTGTAATTGGAAAACCGAGGTTGTTTTCTTCATCAAGGTACTACATCTTCTTCAATGCATAGTAAAATCCATTGTTTATATGCTTTGCCTTGTAAACAGCTCCGTAGGTACCTTTGCCCAACTCTCCCTCGCATAAATCATATCGACCATCCAGCAAGTGGCATACCCCTTCCTTTGGCTTGATTCTGTGTATGCTGCTGGTGTTATCTTCCTCCATAATAAATTGACTTAATATTATACTCAAGCATATCGAATTAAAGTGTTAGTATTAGGCTTAATATCAATCTTCTATCTTGATATTTCCTTGAGGTTTCCATCCTTTGAATTCCTCTTTCTCCTACTTTGAAAACTTTACTGCATCTTTCTCAAAAATAGGGTAAACCGAGTCAAAATACCTGTCAAGATTGATCATGTATGTTATGCCCCCGAAAAGATGTCCTAGTGTCACGAATAGAGCTGCCTTTCTTATGAAGATTCCTTGCTTGTAGATAGTGCAGTTAATAAAGGAAGCCAAGAGAAGACCCCAGGCCACACTTTGATGCTTTGTTTTGTCAAACTCGTATGCTTGTTCGTTGATATATCTGATCGTAATAAACTGTCTTTATCTTTCGTATCTTACAATGCTTTTCTATGCCGCATCCAGATTGGTTTTGGCTTTGATTAGCCGGCTTCTCAGAGCTTCCAAGTCTTCGGGCAAATTGTCGAGAATATGCTAGTCAAAATCTGTAAATCTAATCTTTTATTATTCCTGCAGTTGCGCATGTTTGGTGAATACTTTGGATTGAAGGTAGTCTAGAATTTTAGTTTTTTGCTGATAAGTGAACTTATTTTTTGGTGTGTATGAAAAGTTGCCAAATATGTTGAGCATGATTTGATTAGTCCTTGTCGACAAAATGTGATAAAAGTTCTCGAAAACTCCGCTACTCTGAGCATCAACCTTCATCGTGGTCTGAGCAATATCATCTTCTTGCTTTCCCTTTTTGGAAAAATCTTCAGGCTTGTCTTATGTTTTTAATTAGCTCATTTAATTATTAAGGTCAGGATGTCCATCATTATATTATTCTTTTTTTGATGGAAGGATTGAGGAGCTACGAAAGCTATCGTGCACAGCTAGACATGAGAGAAAGGGAGATGGACAGAACAAGATATCTATAAAGAGAGTCCGACTTCTACGCCTCAAGAATAAGAAGAGATTTCACAGACTTTCTGGTTGAGAGCTCAATGAGGATAGATTGTGGTATGAAAAGTAGGTACACCAATCAACTCTAAAAGACTCTCAAAAAAAATTATGGCAACTCTTTCTCTCAGTCGATGCTTCCTCGTAGATGGTGATCTCTATGACTTCATTTTGCCAAATATTCGAGTCATTTCAATATTAGGTGGCAAAAAATAATCATTCTTTAACATATTAGCTGAATTCAAGAGTTAAAATAGAATACAAGCAGTTTAACATCAACCTCCAAATGAGAAGCCAGTGAAATTCTTCCCTTCTTCCACCATATCAGTGTTTTCACTGTATGATTCGACAGAGCAGCTAGTGAAATCTTCGTCAAAGTTAGAAGTATCAGCATCCGATGTCAAAATAGGCACGAAGGGTGATTTTATCGATTTGGTATAAAGAGCATTCCAATTTACTTTTTCAAACCATGGGTGATTCTTGATTTCGTCGCTGTTCTTGCAGCCAATTCTGTCATTGGGATTTTTCTGTAACAGACGGACCAGCAAATTCTGCAGTTTAGGAGAAACCTAAGTGACCAAGTTAATTACATTAGGAACCTGTAGCGGTTGATACAAGATGGATTCGAAGAGTTCCATCCGATTTTGACTGCGATAGGGAGGAAATCCGGTGATCATCTCATAAATGATGCATCCAAGACACCACCAATCTACTGCTCGATTATGGCCCTGTTTTTTAATGACCTCAGGGGCCAAATATTCAGGAGTACCACACACTGACATTGCCTTTTCGTCTTCGTAGACTAGAGCTTTGGAAAGTCCGAAATCGGTTAGTTTTATATACCCGGTTTTATCAAGTAGAACATTTTATGGCTTGAGACTAAATAGCTGACAAAGTACTCTCTGTAAATGACGTTTTTAGAGTGCAAGGCTTATAGAGCCAAGAATATCTGCGCCGAATAGAACTTAGTCTGCTCCTATGATAGCTTATCTTTCAAGGAAAGCAGGCCAAACAGCTAGCCTCCTGGACAGTATTCAAGGATAAAGTAAAGTTTGTGTTCATCTTGGAAGCACTCCTTGAGTTTCACTAAGAAAGGATGTTGTAGCTAGCAGAGAATACTCTTCTCAGTCATGATATTTTTTTATTGATGCTTTTCGATGATGTATTTTTTCTTGAGGACCTTCATGGCGTACACCTGCTTGTCGTTGAGATTGCGGACCAGCAACACCTTTGCGTATGTGCCCTTCCCTATGACTGAAATAGCCTTATAGTCTTCAATGCCTCCCTTCTTCATCTGATGAGATATGCTAATATAATGATAATTACTATCCTGTAAAAAGCATTAAAATTGCCGAATGAAGTTAGTCCTCTGAACTGAGGGCAAGATTCTTGATTATAATAAAATCAATGCTGGAGGGTAAAGAACTCGAAAAACTGTTTGACATATTAAACATCAAAGAACAGTCCTTGGAATAAATATAAGGTCAGTTCCTCGTTGTTTTCGGCGAAAGCCTCTCTGTCTTCAAGGCATCCTATGCTCTCAACAATCTCCTCAACCACAACGTAAACCATTTCATTACTCAGCTGCTGACCCATCAACAACGCATAGTCGCCCTCTTCCTCCTCATCGAAAACTTCAAGTCCGAAGGTATCAAGAAACATCCTTTTGGCGCCACGATTCTCAATATTTCGCAACATACGACATAGCCTTTTGAGCGCAGAATGATTGCCGATCTCATAATCGAGTCGAAGCGCTAGAAGGTACGAGATTGGGGATGTAGTACTCTAAGATGAAGATTGAGGAGCTATTCGACGAAGAGCAAGTCATGATCGAGACCATTGAAGAACGACCATAAGTCAAAAAGCTAAGAGATTAATTCATAGCTCTCCTCCCTAAAGTATAACTAACATTAGCTAGATTACGCAATCTAGAAAGAGCGAAGTTTTCAACGTAGTCACCGACTTTAACCAAAAGGATAAAAAAACATACCCACCTGAATAAGAAGTCAACCGTCAAGGAATCAAATAGCAGGAGTTGTCAGTCAATGGCTTCTCTGTTGGGTTCATGCGGCCGGTTCCCACTTTTCTCGATATCAGTCCTCTTTAGTTGAACTGGCTCTCTCCTGGTATAATAACAGACGTGCATTGGGACAACACTGCAGATATCGAGAAAAAGCTAGCAAAATGCAAAGGATACATTAAAAAAGGACTGTAAAGCCATTTGTCAAAGGATGAGTCAACTGAAATCGACAGATGTTTGTAAAATTAAGCCTACGCTGTCCTCAATCTGGATCTGACTCCTGATAACCTTATTCTCCTCATAAACAACAACCCTTTTGTAGCGGTGAGTTTCTTAGTCAAGCTAGGGAACTATCCGATCATTGGAGATTATCTAGAGAGTATTCTTGATTCAAACATCAGTCTCAACACAATCGATGTTGTCGCTCGACTCCTCAAAGCCTCCAAAATTCCAGTATAATTTGTCGAGGCCTTCGCACTAAAAAACTTGAAAGAGAGCCAAAGTATTCCAGAGAACCACAAGGAAAGAGGCAAGATGGCCCGCATCATTTCAAACTTTATCAAAAGTTTAGTAAAGAACAAAGTGTTGGATGTTACACAGTATGCTGAGGACATACATTAGTTTGCAAACTACTTCAAAGAAGTGGAGTAGGCACAGTCGCTGCGGAGGCTGACGGCTCAAAACCAGGAGTGATCTCAATGAGTCTTCGTCAAGCAGAAAAGAAAATACAAAGTAATGCCACAATATTATAAAAGCAAAATCAGATGAGTCTGTTTATCTTCTGCCAAAGTCTTTGGTTAGCTTTCCCCTTATACTTCTTGAAAATCTCCTTGCATTATTTCTAACTGAATACTTCTCCATCCTTAGATTTTTGCTTTTAGAGATCTAAGTAAAAGCTCTTTCTTTTCTAACGCACCTCTTCATTGCTTTGAATATATTGCGTTCGATTCAGCTACATTGTTGATCCGCTGGCTTCCCTGTCTTGAAAAAAATGTTCAGTTATATTTATTGTCCTGGTAGCTTTGTGATTATCAGCATACCTTCTCCGACCTTCTGCCTGTCCAGTTCTCGGTCTAAACTGCTCCTGATTCCCTAAACTAGATCTTCTTGATCCTCCAGCTGTCTAGCTGCGTCTTTTATGAGCAGGAGTGCGATACCATTAATCTTATTCCTGTATGGAAATAAGCTATTTTGATGCCTGGGAGGGTTTTCCTGTCGAAATGGCCCTTACAGAGGGTTTTGGAATGCTTTTATTGTTACAAGGTTAATCAGGAGATGGCTGAATTGTTTGATAGTTTCTGACATTGGACATCTCTGGTTCGCAATTTGCTTTAAGACGACGCAAATAGTGTGTTAGTTTTGGTTTACTGGGATGAAACGAAGGTTCGAGAGCTTCCATGCGGTCGAAAAAATTATTGAAGAAGTACTTGAACTTTTGAATATCGATTTATTCTATTTGGAGTCAGATGTACTTTGTGTGAGAGTCCTAACTGTCATTTCTTAGAGGAGCGTCAGGAGGTCACAGAGGAAACCTTCGTACCTTGTATCGATACTGATCATTATTAATAATAACAGAGCTCATTGTAGATGCAAATCCGAGTTCAGCTTATCGAAAATAGTCCTCTACACCGGGTTCCCTCAATCTTTCTAAATATAGGCCGCAAACAGTTCATTTTCAACGTCATACCTACACTAATTCGTCATCGAAATCTCCACAAGCTTTCACTCAATAGCAGTTCACATATTTTTTTTACAAAAAATAGCATTGATGCGATGGGAGGCCTTCCTAACTATTTGCTCTTTAGAAGCGGAACCGAGAACTCAAATGAGAAGATAGCTAATAATATATATATGTATGGCAACACTCAGATGGTCAACTATATGTAAAAATTGAGATTCAAAATTGGTTACAAAGCAATGAGATTTTCTTTCTGTAATTGGACGATGACCAAGTATCGCTTTGGAATCAGTTCTCTTGCTATTTTTAACAAACTCAAAATAGATCCAGCTTTACCAAAATTGTTCATTAGAATTTAAACTTATTTGAAGGAGAAGTATAGCTCTTCATAATACTTTGACAGCAGAACAAATCTCAGGACTGGAACAACCAAAAGTATAACAATTTAGAGCAACTACTTCCACACATAAGAAATGGATATTCACCCTATTTTTACAAAGGTGAGAGGAGTCAGGTTTACTCATTATATTTGTAGCTTTAGAGACAAAAATCGTAGCATTTTGATTCTACACTACACCAATCTTGACTCGGTTAAGTATTTGCTTAATAATTAGGTCTTACAAAATTATTTTGCCAACAATAATCAGACTGGACTTGTCGTGCACATTGTATAAGCCAAAAAAATATTACAAAGCATCTAGTTTGCCAATCTTCTCAACAAATTTGATTCCTAAACTGAGCACTTATGGTTTGGACATGAGATTAATTCAAACAATACAATCTATGAAGAAAACATGAAGGAGCAAAAAATATTGAGTGACTTATTTCCAAATCTAATGAACAATATTTATCTCTAGAGACTGAAATATGATGAAAAAAGAATGGAAAATTACATTCCCTCCTTGTTTCCTTTCTTGAAGAACAATTTATACAGAAGAGTTTTTACCTTCGTTTCTGATTAATTCAATGGTTATAGATACGGACAGAGGAAATTCAATGAAGATAAATTTAATCACTTCCAATGTTTAATAAACATGATCGAAAACAATCAGGCTTAAATTAAGCAGCTTCAAAGAGCTACCTAGCACATTGTTGGGGACAAATACTTCAAACCAAAAGTCATCTTTTTGGGAACAAACTCAAGTATGGCAACCACCCATAGAAACACATCAGGAATTCTTGCCAGCTTTAGCCCACATTCAAACATTCTTTTGGACTGCGGATAGGAGACATATTAACAAATGATCAACCATTTTTCTCCTGAAGAATTTTAAAATTAACTCTTAAAAACAAGAGTCATTTTCATTACTCACATTCATTCTGACCACAACCTTGGAATTTTAAATTTGATATCAGAACGGCAAAAGCTTCTGAGGCAGAGAAGGAAAAATTCAAAGCTCTATCTTATTATTCCTTTCAATGTCTATAACTGGTACGCTTAATATAATAAATCCATCGAAGATCTATCTGAAAGCTGTGATGTTCTGTTTACTCAAGTTATTTTATCGGAGTCATATGAAAGAGAAATAGAAAAAGAATTGATTCGCCCAAACTATACAAGTAAAGCACCTTTAGGAGATTCGACTTGTAATTTGAATACTTTATAAGATAAATATTTTTCTGAGATTGAAGTACATTACAATCTACATAGACAAGCGCCAAGACCAAAGACCTCGTGACACAAGTAATGCCTAATCAAAAAAATATATTGGAATCTTTCAATAAAATGCTAAAGGACCATAAATACTAGCAATTTATGCCAATTAGAGTCATTCACTGTCCTCAATCCTTTGGAATTATCATCAAACATGACATCTATAAGCTGAGCTATTCAGGTGATACAAGACCTTCCAAGTCTTTTCAAGATGCTGCAGTAAATAGTGATCTTATGATTCATGAGGCAACTTTCAACTACGAGCTAAGCTGGAAAGCTGAAAAATATAAACATTCGACTGTTGAGGAAGCTGTAAAAATGTAAAATTAATTTTAATTTAGAGGATGCGACTCAGAATCAAAGCAGCTTACCTTGACCCATTTCAATACACTTTTCAAAACTCCTTCATCAATCAATTCTGAGAAGAAATACAAAGATTATTTTGAAGAAAAGACTGTATTTGCTCTCGATCACTTAGAAGTTCCTTTGTAAAGGATGACCTGGCTTCCTTCTTTGAGTAAACTCATTTCGAAGTTAAGTCAAAATAGACATTAAAATTGATTTGAAGATAAAAGGATATGGGTTAATAATCACTCATCAGTATCAGCGAATGGATCGATGTTTGATGCGTTAGAGTTCTTCAGAATGTGACTGATTAGGCTTTCCCTTTTTGATTTCTTTTGCTCATACTGCTTGTAGAATTCTTTATTGTGGTAAAGCAATATCTCTTCGTAAAGAAGGTCTATATAAGATATTTGTTACCTTTCAGTTGTTGAGTTGTCAAATTGTGGTCTTCAAACTCAAAATCCAGATAGTCGACTGGTTCGCGTGTAGGTTCATCTTCTTCAAGATGCAAATCTTTGAGATAAGGATGGGCTAGTGCGTCAACTACGTTGATTCTTTTTTCGGGATCGAATGTCAGAAGTTTCTTGAGAAGGTCAATAGCTTCAGGATTGGCAAAAGAGAAGAGTTTGTTAAAGTCCTTTCCATTTTTCTTGTTTTTGGGAAGATTTTTTATGAGTTTTTTACTTTCTTCAGGAATGTGTTTCATGTTGTCAACGTCAGGTGTTCCCAAGTACTAGCAAATTAATTCTATTTGATTTTTCGTATCTGTTCCAGGAAGGAAAGGTTTACGTTGCAACATTTCAGCAAATATACAGCCAACTGACCACATATCAACTGATGTTGTATAGTGATTAGCACTCAGCAACAGCTCAGGAGCTCTATACCAACGAGTAGCAACGTATTCTGTTAAGACGTTAGCTTTGAGGTTGTGGAAGAGAGGTCTAGCAAGCCCGAAGTCACATATCTTTAGATCGCAGTTGGAGTTAACAAGTAAGTTTCTGGGTTTCTATATAAAAGGGGAGTTACAAGATCTCTGTGGACTATTTGAGCAGAATGAATGTATTTGAGACCTCTTAGCAGTTGGTAGAGGAAAAACTTGTAATGTTCCTCCGTGAGAGGTTGCTCACTTTTGATTATTTGAGTGAGATCTGTATCCATCATCTCAGAGACCACATAAACGTCTTAAAATTCTTCCCGAGACTTGGGGAGGATAATAGTCTCGATATTGATGATATTTTCATGCTTTAGAAGCTTCAAAAGTCTCAACTATCTGAGCGTGCGCTTAGCGAAGATCTTGTGTTAGAAAGCCTTGTCAATTTTTTTGATGGCAACAAGTTAGTCTTTGTCTTTGGCAGCAACAACGATACCATAGGCACCCTGACCGACTGAATAGAAGAAAAGGTACTCACATCTATGATTTCGTATTTGTCGTAAATCTCGAAGCGCTGTTTAGAGATGGTGGTGATCTTCCACTTGGCGTTGTGGTTCCTGTACGGCTTGTACATGTTGATGATGTCTTCACCGAGCTTAGTCATCACTTTATTATTATAAGATCTACTATTCAGAGTAGCTTATAACACCCTCCATAGACTGAACCTTGATCAATTCTGAAAAATATTGTCCTCCCAACTCGAAACCTTACCTCTAGAGGCTTCAGTCTTCAACATCTGAAACCTAATAAATTTGAAAAGAAAAGGTAAAAATGTTATGGTTTCGATCAAACTAAGAAAATAATCAAAGGGGCAACATACAGGCAAGATCAAAGAAACAGGTTCATAAACATCAAGAAGTCTGATGGCTGTCATATACAGAAGTATATTATCGTAAAAAGTAGCATAACAGGAGAACCACAAACTTTTTTGATAGTTTTGAAACCGTTCTTTGATGATTTTTTCAAAATCAATTTTCTGAATTCTAGCGCAATAGCTAATCAATTTGAGAATTCCAATACTCATAAATAGTTTACCTCATGTAAATGAATAAGTGACAAAGAACATTATATACTTTCCTTGTACCCATGAAAGCTATCCGTCATTTTTCTTTTGCCTTGAGATGCAAGAAGCAGGTCAGACAAAAATATTAATGTTCGTGCTCAATAAGAAGATTGTGAGTTAAAAATAGCCCACAATTGAAGCAACTTCTAACTTTATTTTATACAATTGATAGGTCAACAGGGTCTGGCTGTTCTTGAATAATGCTGGCATAAATTGGTCGGCTTATTATTTTTCGGTTCTTATTGTTCTTCTCTTCATCAAGGCAGACACTTTTGGCGAAAGGAATAAATTATTCCAGCTCCTCAAGATATTTCATGTATAAATTTGTCTGCCTTTTCTTTTTCTTGATGCTTGTCTTTCTGACTCTCGAGTTTGATAAGATCCTTTCCTGTTAGTCAATACATTTTGAGCAAATAAACGAGCCTATTTATTCACAGACAGTATTTTCCACAAATACATACTCTCTTTTCTGACAAACAATGCATGCTTTGTATTCCTTTTAATATTGTTTGATGCCCTATTTCTCCTTTCTTCTTTCCTATTCGATTTATCTTGTCAAATCTATCTTTTTCTTGAAGGCATTTCTTTGTTTATCTTATAGTTTTCCTGATCTAATACTTGCCTATTCCTTCTTTTCCTATTGCTTCTTCATTGTTAATTCATGCTTTTGCAAGCAAGACCTGCAGAGGGAAACTTTGTGCTCATCAGCTACAAGGAAGTATGCACAACATTCTAAACACTACACCTTCTTTGGACTTTCATATTCTTTTATGGGTACAGGCTTCAGAACATCCTTCTATTATGGCATTTATTATTTTTCTTTATCCTTAATATTTTCATTCCTGACTTTTGACTTCTACTAGTTTTTGCAAAGAAGTGGCTAAATTTATTTGTTTGACATTAATTGCTGCCTATCCTATTAGTTAAGCGCTTTTTCGTATTTGAATCGATTCCTACAAGCTCTTCGTAGCCTCAATCCATTCTTCAATGTTATACTATCGTTTTTATTCAATATTTACCCACAGCAGAAGCAATATTTTTCAAGTACTTTGCTGATATTTGATATTTAGTTGGCTGGACAGCTACATGTGAGTGTTTGTTTTTGTTTTTCAATATTTTCTATCCACTTGTGAGTTTTGATGAGCTGACAAACAGTTTCACATACACATTTGGGACATAATGAATGGTTGCAAGCAAAATTAACTGAGTTCTCCTTTTGTGTTTTATTACATTTGAAACATACCTTTATTGCGGATAAACTGGACTCTTTGATAAGACCTTTCAAAGGTTTCTGAGTATTCTCAGGGCAATACGTTTCTTTTTTTATGGCAGAGAGAACAGATAAGTTATGAACAGCTGGAGCAAGCTGCCGAGGCTGGATCGCAGCAGTAATATTTGGGGGCACGAGAGCAATCGGTTGTGAAGCATTCTGATCCGATTTTTGTCATAAATACTTTTAAGGGAATGAATCTGATTAATAGAATTTTACCAAGGATAATTTCAATAGAGTCATTTAGATTTAAAATAGATTTGGATTTTAAAATAAGCGAGGTTTGTATTAATTAAATAAGAAAAGAGGATGGCTGATGTTTCTCTTGACGATTTGATCAAAAAGGACAGAGAGAAAGGTAAGCTAGACCGCCTCAAAAATGTATCTCCAGTCTTACTCAGAAACTCAAAAGCAAAAAATTCGTCAAAGGAGGTAAACCCGCTGATAATCAAATCAGGGGTGATAGAAGGCCTAAAGATGTTGCTCAGAACAAACACAGGCCTATCAAAAAGCGCTTTGATAATCCTCGTGATGAACGTAGAGACAACAAAAAAGGACAAGATTCCAGGGACAAGCGACAAGATCGTCCCAGGCCTCAGTCTGAGAAAAAGGAAGAAGGATAAAAGATGTTCCGCACATTGAAGGTGATGGGCCTGAGTCCTGAGTTTACCAACGATGACCTATACGTATTTGAATTTTGACTCAGAAACTATTTGCCACTGAGGGTGCTCTGGAAAAATGCCATATCGAGCAGGACAACTTCGGTAGGACCATGACAACTGCTATTGTAAAGTATCATGAACCTCAAAGTGCCCAAAACGCAATCAATAATTTGAATCGTCACAAGATTATGAACTGCGTTTTGACAGTCACCCCATACAAGAACGTTAAGAAATGATTGCTGTATCTCCTGAGATGATTAGAATCAGCATAGATCACATATGATCTATATATTATATGTACGAACTAGCAGTCGATCATCTACCTTTCAAGATACCTCTCATCACTATCGGAACTCTTCTGTTTTCTCTTGCAGGAAGTCACTTTTTTGGACTAATATAAGTCAAGCTTGGCTAGTTTCATCCTAGACTGCTTCTTATTCTGGCTATGTATCTGTTGGTCCTGTCAGCCATCATTTATATTCACAGAATGATGACTTTCAAGTACAAGGTTATTCTCAAAAGTTCATAACACATCTCAAGTGAGGAGTTTGAGAAAAAGAAACTACAATAAACATAGACCCATTTGAAAAGGTTGTACAAAGATCCAAGGTACAAAGAATGGGCCAGATAAAATAGAGAGCGAGATTAGGCTAAAAGTGTCGTGTATGAGATGGTTGATTCGGAATCAGATTAGGAAGATTGTATCACAGAGCACACTATGGCAACAATGAAAAAGCTCTTTTGATTACTGAGAAATATGAGCTACTTAGCCTATTTATAAGAATAGCTATTGCATATGCTGAGGAATCATTCGTCTTCTTCTTCGTCTGGGACTTCGTATAGTCCACTCTGTTCCATTTTCTCTGACCCTTTGAGTTTGGACTGTTTATTGGCCTTAACAGTTTGGAACTTGAGCAGACCTGGAATTGTCGGAATTTTTCCTTTGTCATTCAAAAACCATTGATCGCAGTGCAAAACTCCTCTCATTATAGAGAAATGCATTTGATTGCCAACCTTTTTCAAGGTAAAAACCAGATTTTGAGGGGATCTTTTGTCGAAGTAGTATGGAATGTTTACCTGAAAGAGACTTCGAGGATAATGAACAGATTTCAACTAGACCAAAGATTGGCGAGCTTCTTTGGTTGATGAGCGGGAATAAATTTCATTAGGGTTCACCCATTTTTGACTTTATTTAGAAAGCTTGATCTTCATTTATTTGAGTTTGATGTCAACCGGAAGAAAATTGTTGGGGTAGGTCAAGGGAACATCCATGACAGCTGAGCACTAATGGGGAGAATCGTATATCAACGCAACGTACGTTTTCCTAGTATCGACAAGCCTCCAGCCAAGGTCTTTTGGCTTCTATCTACATTTCTATGATGCCTACTTTGGTGGTTTGGGTTTTTGGACGGGTGGGTCGTCTTCAATGGTGATTGGAGGCTCTGAAGGGTCATATGGCTTTCGAGGAGGGAGCTCCTCCTACTCCATCTTGATTGTGGGATCAATTGAAGGCTTCATAAAATGATTATACAGCATTCTGTAGCATATGCTTTATCCAAGCGACTTATAAAAATTGATAAATTATATTGACCTTTATGATGACAATTGATTGCGTCAAACAGCAGGACGTATAAATAAAGCTATCCAATAATATATCTAAACATAGTATCAAACATAGGATCTCAAGCTTTAAAATTTTTCTTTTTCTTCAAGGGTTTGGGGGAAGTAGGTGAGCTTGGTTGTTTCCTCTTTTCCCTAAAGCTCCAGATATGTCTTCAGCATTTTCTTTTGCTTTATGTAGTTCAACCATCCAGTAAAGCATAATTTTTTAGTCTTGATACTCCATTTATCTTCAATCAAAGAAAATAGTCCTGAAAATGTATTCTTCAAGATGGTTTGCTAGTGCTTGGCTCTGGTGAATTTTACAATCTCTTATTGTTCTTCACACTTGATCTTTTGCTGTTATTTGGCTTCAATCATAGCTATAATACGATGGATCACCCTTTTTTTGAAAATCAGCTCAGCCATTTTTACCCTTTCTTCATCAACCTCATCTGATTCATCTGAAGAATTGTGCTCATGTCCTTTTATTTCTTCAGAAAAAAATTGCTTTTTCATTTGCATTGACTTGAATAACTTAAAGAAGCGTTGATAACCTGAAAAATTTATCAATCTTTTCAGTTGATTGTTTTGAAGTTGGCGAGTCAACCATTACTCACCTTCATATTGTTCTTAGAGTTATTGTTATTAGAGGTCTTCATGATTTTAACTATTGATATCGTTTTATGGAGATTGATGTTAATAAATATTATCCTTTTGTTACTCAGGCGTATAAAGATAGTTGAAAATATCCTGTGAGGTATTTTATTTCTCAGGAGTCAACTATGATAATTGTTCAGTCTATTTATGGGGTACGAATAATTTTGAAGCTGATTTTTCAGACACTCCTTGTTATCTAGAATATTACCTAGAGTAAATTTATTCCCCATCTTCTGATTCTTATTGTTTATTAGCAATTTAAAGCCTTGAATGTATTTATGATTGAAGCAGAGCTATAAATTATTGACCTCTTTTTTTGAATATTTACTATTTCACTATTAATGAGTTAGCTTTCAACCAGTATGAATTTTTTATTTTTTCAAAGACTTCTGCTAATTGGTTTTAAGCTCTTGTTTTATTGAGCATTGTAATGTTTTTATGATGGGTAAAGCCCTTACTGTTGGCATTTAATTTTCTGATAAAACTCGATGCATGAGTCTATAAAAGAAAATGTTTCAAATCAAGTGTTTTTTTCTTCATGAATAGAAACTGTTTGTGACAATCAATTACTTCGGAAATTCTTTTACATTCTCTGCTTGTCAAACATTATTCAAGTATTTTGGTCTTAGCCTTAATTTCAGTCTCCCTTAGAAGGATGTTGATGGCCTATGATGCTTGAGATTGCCTGATGAACAATCGGAGATCTTAATATTTTTATTTTCGGCACACTAAGGATTTTTTCCTGCTTTTCTCTTCTTCATAATATAATTTCAGGCTGTTCAGGCATCTTTTACTTTTATCGACTGTTAATTTTTATATAATTAAGATCTGTTTTTCTCTCAACTTTTATCTTTCTTCATGATCTTTTTATTATACAAGTATATGTTCTCTTGGGCCACTCTCTGTCTTAAATTTGGTGATTGTGGGTCTATTACTTTGAGAATCAACATTTCTTTTGTAACTATCGATAGACTTTGGGCTGAGACCTTTGCTAATCACATTCACTATTCTAGAAAGCTGATGTTTGGCTTTTGAATATTTCAAACTTTCATATTCATCTTCATATTTCTCAGGTTCTTACGATCGAAACTGATTCAAGGTTTCATCTTGCTTTAGTTATTATGGAGCATTAATCTAAGTCTGATTGGCGTCATTGTCAGCATCTGATTTTTCGTAATTTGCTGAATTTTTTGAGCTTGCCAAAGAATAATCATCGAATTAAATTGAAGAAACGATCTTGAAACTTTTGAATACTAGCCTGCATAGCTGGGCTTTTCTCCATTCCTCAGCAATGTTTTTCTTAAAATTACAAATCTTTCGTTCATTCAATCGTTTTCTACTCCAGTTTAAAGCACCTCTTTTTAAAGTCTTAGAAATATTGTTGAATTATCTTAGCTTTGAAAATTATCTTTGTTACTGGGAATAACTCGCCAAATGAAGCATAATTTTTTCACAAGAATGTTTATTCAATGTGACCCGAAGTTGCTATCTCTTTTGTTGGAGCGACTGATGAAGCTCAAGTTGTCTAATAAACTATATTTTGTGACTGTCCTTGTTGCAGTTGATGAGTTACTGAGTCTTTTTGTGAAAAGATAGAGCCTGAAAGACTGTTGTCTTTCTGTAGGTATTGATGATTCTTTCAATACACTTCGTCTTAAGTGAGTGTAAAAAATCATCTAATTATTGTTAACTCAATGCGTAGTCATACTATTGGGAATATTCTTCAATAAAATTTTCAAGGATGAGATTCAATAGAGATGTATTTACCTTTGGACCATAAGCTTATTTCTTGATGGACTGGTTCTCTGTGCTCTCTTTTTATTCAAAAGTCAAAGGGTCTTCATTTTGATTCACGATTTGAATCAAATCAATTTTTCCAAGGATATTGGATGTGATTTAGCTGTGCTATCTTTTGAACTTTGATTTACGATAAAGGCTGAAGAATGAATTTAAACGCCGATGACAGTAGATATTTTCAAGCAATCTTGCTTTCTACTCGACATCCTGAAGTCCTTTCTGTCTATTATGGTATTTTTTCAAGGATATAAGCCCTCTATTTTTCAATATTTTTTATACTTCCTCATCTGCTGTAACCTGAATATATTTTCTTGAAGCAAACTCAGCAAAGGAATTCAAGAATAATTTCTTTAGTTGATCATTTATCCTTTCTTTTATTTGGGTACAGTTTTTTTTTAATTCATAGTCCTAAGTAAACTTTAAGAAGAAAGGTCTTTGTCGATATATATTCAAGGTAAATACTTTTTGTTTCAAGCTTAAGGTGCTCTCTACCACTGGGTAAGTCTATTTAAGCCAGACCTTAAAGTATTTCTGAGCCAATGTTTGATGGTATAGATAATTGCTAGCTCTTCTTCTCACTCCATGCTTTCTTTTTTGCTGAAGTTTTGATATTATTTGGGTAGTGTGTTTCTGCATTTGAATGAGCCGTAATTTATCATAACTTTATCTGACCTCTTCTATTGATTTTTATTATTTTGGTTGAACCTGAAAAAGACGAGGAGATTGAGGCTTTTCATGAGTAGGAGACTGATGAGTGCTGAAACGACCTACTTCTACATTATTACATTCCAGCTGTTTTTGCCACTAGTTGAGTTCCCTTAATTAAGCATTTTATATGGCCGTGAGAGCATCTAACTATTGTTTGATAAGAGACTGATATTATTTTTTTGCCTTTATGAGTGCCACAAACTATTATCGAGGATGAACGGAAGGCAAGGATGTATGTGATTGAGTAAAGTATTTCTTCTTCGGGGGCTGATTGGCGTACCGACTCATTTTTAAATATTATAAGAAACTATATAGTTCATCAATAACTCCATATTTAGTTATGACTATTATCCAGAGATTCAAGAACGCAGTCTCAAGGCTTCAGCTCTGGGGAGCTATGAGTTTTAGAGGATAAAATCTTACTACTTCCGAATCAGCCTTGGCATTCAATATCAAACGTTCCCAAAATGATGCCTTAGTCCTCAAAATGCATGAATATCCCGAACTCAAACATTTTCTTACAGGATTCCTCAACTCAGCAGCAATCAATGGAAAAATACTCGGTGAAAACTTAGCTTTTGTAGTCGGAGCTGAAGGAATTGGAAAAAGTACTCAAATATAAACGGCTTTGGCTGCCTTTCGCAAAATTAAGACTGAAAAAAAAGGCAAAGGAGGAGAAGTAGATGTCCATAAATATGTCTCACCTTAATCATATGAGTGGTAAGTCAGGACAAAACAGTTTGACAACGAGCATTTCATCTTAGTTAAGGAAGATTATGCTGAAAATCCTTGTTTAAACTTTGAATACTTTATCGATAGGCTTCATTAAAAGATGATTGAAGAGTTACTTCGATTGAATAAAAAATTGGGTGACACTGTGCTTGACTCTCTGATCATTCGAGATGTGCTTTTGGCTGAGGGAGCAGAACAACATTGGTTTGTGTACTTGAAAGACGTAGTATTTGCGATGATAAATGAATGTGATCCTATTCATATAGGTTAGCAAAACATTTCAGAGCTAGAACAGCTGAACGAATAGATAATCAAGTTGTAAGCTTATGAATTCTTTCAGGGATAGATGTATCCTAAATTAATCTCTTTCTTGGCTAAAACTCAAAAACAATCACCTATTGAGGCTTGTATTCGACTATTTGTCTCAATTGGCAAAAGATTATAGTATGAGCATCGAGATAGCAAGTATCAAAATAGTTGGTTCGTAACAGGAATATAAAGCACCAATGTTTTATTTGATCTTCTCAATTTCGTCTGTGGATTTGGTTCTCTCAACAAACTAACCATGGAAAAATACTTCTAAACATTCAAAACCCCCAATTCTCAAAAAAACTGGATTTTGGAAGGAAATAGAGCAGATGTAGTTTTGTGTCTGATGAACCTGGAAAAACTATATATCTGGGATTCACCTGAGCTGTGGAATTTTCTTGATCATGTGGTCTCCAGAACGGCAGTGGCTCAAGGCCTCAGAAATCATTTTCCAATAATCATAGAATTGCCAAACGGAGCTGACTTGTAGTAAATGAACATCGCTGGACAAATGGAAATGGGAACTGTTCCATTTGTTTAAGTACCTGGATATCTCCATCATACTCTGCTCAAATCAGGACTTTCACAGATCCTGCCCAATAAAATTATAAATAGACTGTTTAGTGTGCTAGGAAAAACACCTGCTGTTTGGTCGATGGCAATCGAACAACTCGGAAAAGAAACAAGATTCACAGACATCATCAATGGAAACGCAGATTTTATACAAAAATAGGCAATAGTAGCTGAGGCCAAGTTCAATCGTGTCTTTACAACTATTGAAGCTCAATAGGCTATCTATAATGGAACAATCATTCCATAACTTATTCAGCATTTGAGAGTAATGAGAAAGGGAAGAGGGCTGGTCGTAGTCGATCGTCCAGGTTTATATATTGACTTTATTTCGAGGCCCTTGTTTCAAGCACTTCAAAGAGTAGGAATTACATATCATCATTACTATCTTCCCCATGTTGACATGTCAAGATTGTCTGAGTTTCCAGGATTGATGAAGATCAAGAACCATTTGATGAAAGATAACTGGATATCCTTTTGGAAATGGAGATTTGCCAACCGAGACAGATTTACACTGTTTGGTTCAGAAGTGAAATACAAGTCAAAATTCGAGGATGAGTATATCAAGTTCGATAGGCATTTGACTTTCAGAGATGAATTTCACTTAGGGGAAACATACTATGGAGGTAAATTAAACTATACACTCTGGTACGGGAAAAAAGGACTATAAACCGATCTCCCCTGATGATTACAATCAGTATATTATAATTTGCTTTTATGGATTAATGTGTACCTCATATTGGCAGTTAGATTGATAGCAGTATTCAGGCTAATCTAAGCAGCAATATCAAGCTAACTGGAAACATGCAGGAGCAAGCACCTCAAAAGAAAGATTAAATTCAATCAATTGAACGTATCATGCTGTAAGGAAGAAACAATGTTACTCACAAGCAAGCCTAAAATGTCAGAAGAATAAACTTCAACTACAATAGATATCCTGTTGGCTTAAATCCAACATTCAACACTAATTATTCTTTACATGAACAAGTTCAACTGCCTATTCCTTATCAAAAAAACAGTTATTATCTTGAAGAAAGGCCACCGGAGTCAAAAGTTTGGTGGGAAAGAGTTCCATATGATAAAAAAGTTATAGATTATGAGCCTAGAATGGTTTGGGTTCCGGTGTAGAAAATTCAAAGGTGCTAATGTACAATATAACACATTATCGACTACGTGAAATAATAAGTAACCATTATAACTCCAGTTATTGAGCCGAGGGAAGTGGTGGGCTATAAACTACAGTATGTGCCTGTTGACAAGTACTTGTAATTTAATTCAGAAAAATAATTCACCTTCCTGAAAACCTAGTGAAAAGATAAGGTGAGGGCTTTGTTCTACACCATAAAGATCGTTTGAACTAACCCCCTTTAAAAATCAGAGAGAGTATTTCTAGCAAGTATCGAACTCAATATGTTACAAGTGAAAACTGGTAAATAGGCAAAAACTCCTTTGTCATTGACGATATACTGAATGATATTGAAGGATTAAAGAGTAAAGAGTTAGATCACTTTAGCAGGATGGATCAATGAAATCAAAGAAAAAAGTTGATAATGATTTTATTGACAATCAGATGAAGAGGCATGGTCTTTATCCAAACAACTTAATCAGATCTTTATAGTCTGTGCTATACAAAGGTATATATGGTTGATTGTCAATCAGCACTTTTATCTTTAGATTTTCGATTGGAAAACATTTTTTTTGTTGTAAATACTCCCACAGTTATGTATTACTCATCTTGCCTTTCTAATAGCGAGGAGCTGATCCTTCATCTTTCATTTCTTTTTGATCGAGAGTAGCAGTTGTTAATAATCTATCCATAAATGGGACCTCTTCGCCCTTTTCATTTTAGTATACTTCAAAAAAGGACAAAATTTTATTGATTTTTTTATTGATGAAATGACTTTGTTTAAACATTGTTTCTTCATATTGAAGCCTTGGTGATATTGTCTCCATAAACTCCTTCATGATCATCTGCATTCTTCTTTTGCCCTTTTCAGGGTAGCATGAGAATTGCAAGTGAAAGATGACGCTAAGAATTATTCTTTGATACCATTAATGAGTATCAAGCTTTGAAAGTTCTTTGAAAGGTATGCTTCCGATAGACCTCATGACTACAGAGTCAACTAGATAAAGTAAAATTCGAAAATAAGGAATTTCTGGCTCTTGAGGGAATTCCTTTATGATAGTTTCCGTAAGATCAAACTCAATTAATTTATATGTCTATCTTTTATAGTCAGCAAAGTCGTTCCAATCCCAAGCTAAAGAGACCAGGCATTCAGTGATGTATGATTTGTTCGGAATACAATACTTAAGCGTCTATATTAAGATATGTTTACTTTTGCTATTTATACTTAATACTAGAAGACCTTGTCCTTGGGAATACTAGGCCCCTCTGCTGTCAATAGATTTTTGCCTGCTCCTAAGAACCCTCCAGCAAGGTTCTCCATTTTGCTTGCCAGAGACAGCGCTGCAAGGTCATAAAGTCTGATATTGGCTAGAGTAAGTGGAGGAGTTTTGGTCTTTGGTTTGAGAATTATAAACCTTCTTAGAATATTGACAGCGACGTAGTAGACATCCTTTGGAAGCTTAAGAGTACAGGAAGTCTTACACAGCCAATCAAACTCAGCTAATTAGACGAGCCTTTCCTTCTCCTTGACCTATCTTGTCTTGTTGTGAGGATTGAATTTCATAATCTCCATTGAAAATTAGAAGTCACTGTCCTCTTCTTAAAGCAGAACGCTTCTATTTGTCTTTTTTGCATGGGTAGATCTTTTAATTGCAGAGGTTTTCAGAAGCTTTTGATTTGGTGAGGGCTGCGTTGATGATTCTGTGGACGATAATTGAAGAGATTTTGGTAATTGGGGATGAAAAGGAGTTTTAGTGCTGAATCTGGGAAGATTGGGGTGCTCGAAGGGAAACCGCTTCTCCATATATACGAATGAGCAGTTCAAAATTGATTGTATGGTATTTGAATAGCTGAATAATTTATAATATAAATCCGGGTTTACTAAAATGAACTTAATTTTAGAGGGAAATTGCAACTATCATACCTAATCCTGGAAGCATTCGAAGATAAGCTCTCCTTGTTCGTTCTCATACTCCCTTATTCTGTCTTCCGTCTTTAGCTAGTTATACTCCATTGACTCTGAATTGTCAAGGTCAACATCCTTTGGATGGAACATATGAGCGCAAAGATCAAGGACAGTCCTCTTGTCAATCTCGGCTGCCTCATTCTCAGAAGTATTGATCTGTGAGTAGTACTCAACAAATTCACTGATCTTTTCCACAAAATTGCACTTTTATTTTTGGATTTTAAAGTATTCTTCCTTTGAGAGATAGCTCAAACAAATAAGTAAATGCATGAGGATAGAAACCTGAAGATTTGTCATTTTTAGTAGTCTCAACATAGATTCCATCAGCTGAGTATATAAGTTTATACATATTGAGCTTGTTTGTGGTCGTTTGCCAAGGCCACCAGAGTGGAAGGAGCATGAATTATGTTGGCAAGAAGAGCAGATCCAAAATCTAGAGAAAAATGATGAATTTTCTCATTAAGACTCTTTTTGATGAGAGTCATTAGCCAATTGACCATATCGTGCTCCATCATAGTGGGGATTACTGTATCTTTGACTGAACATTTCTGAAGCAAGGCCAAACAAAACCTCTGAATAACTGAGCCATTCTCTTGCTCCTTCAGGATCTGCATAAGCAACAAGCTACCTTTACGATACGATTAATGATAATCATGTTCTTTTTGTGAGTTATGTATTCAACCCCTCTTAGAGTACTGCAAACAATGCTGACCAAAGGAATTATGGCATATCTTAGTTTAGGACTGTTATTGTCTAGAAGAAATACTAAAAAGTCAAATTTGTCGCTTTCTTCAATTTTAAACAAGTCGTTTCTGATTAACTCATATACCAGATTTTTCCTCAATTCTGGAGCAATTTGTAGGGCATTGACTCTGAAACTCAGCAAGACCTAGCAAATGCCGTCAATATTTTTTTCAGCAACAAACCTGTCAAGTTTATTCTTGTGCTAGAAAAAGACGACCTACGTTGGTTATTCGCCTTCTGGTTTTCCCTCGTTTTCAACGACTTTGTAGTACTTGGCAAGTTGAATCTTATAGGTCTCGATCATCTCAGAGATCTATGGCTTGTTGGATTATTTGAATCCTGAAAGCATTTGAATGAGGTTAATCGTCACTTGGAATACACTTTTTGAAGCTGTGATTATCTGCTTGAACTTTTTGGTATTGTTTCGTAGATCTCTGTCCAGATTGACCTACCTTCTATTGAGACCACCATTGCTCTTTTTGAGGCTCAACAATCTAGGCACTTCGACTCCTTTTGTGAAAGGTTTGTATTTTTTCTGCTGATACTTGGCTGGATAAAGGCAGAGCTACTTTTGATTTATTGGGTGATTGAATCTGCGATTTTTCCGAGATCATTAGCTTGAAGGTAGGCAATGATGGCTTCATTTAGATCTTCGTGGTCGAGAACAGACATAATTTGAATTTCTTTTTAAATATTACAAAACAGATAATAATTTTATTGACTTCCATGAAGAAGCTATTAACCACTCTCCCATCAACAAAGCCCGATCATTTTTTCAAAAGTTAAATGTCAGAAGAAGGATTTTTGACATATCGTAAAGTATCCTACCGAACCCAACTCTTGCAGCTCATACAGAGTATGAAAAGCATATGCCGAAACAGACTTGTCTTTCTCTTCCGAGATATACAGTTAGTTTATCAGTAAAATGAGTAACTTCTCAAAGATATCCTTCGAGTAAGGAATTCAAAATAACTATGGGAAAATTGCAGCGATGGCTAGAAGATGAACTAACAGCATCAAATCTAGTTTTTGATAAGCTTGCTTCAGGAGTTCAATGAAAGGAAAATGACTGAAGGCGACTATGGTAACATTGAAAAAGCTGATCATTATCGTCATCTAGTGGATTGGTTCATTAAGGAAATCGTCCAATATGAGAAAGAATTTTTGAAAGAAGTCGAAAAATAACAGCTTAGAGAATGGGAAATTACCAAGTAGCAAAGATTGACTGAGTGCCTTCGTCAACAGCAGCGTACAATATCAGCATTTGATGATGGAGATTGCAATCGTCAGATAGAGTTGATGAATCGATTCAGAAGATAACATGTCCAAAGAGAAAGAGAGTTCCGGGATCGAACAGAAAGATAAATATACAAAATCAATCCTTCACTTAAACTAAAGTAGACAAAGGAGAAAGTTCTGTACAAAAAGCTTGGAGCATATAGACTAAATAAGTCAAACCCTTACGAAAATAGAGGACTCAGGAAAGATCTTTAAAAGGCAGCTTAGACCGATGAAGAAAGAAAAATAAGACTAATCGATCGCATGAAACATTTCTAAAAATCTAAACTTCTCAAGCATCAAAGGATAGTGAATGACTCCCAGGAACTAACAGCTTAAATAAGCAGAGGAAAACTTGTGACCAACATGTCCTTGGAGAGAGACTTACTGGGCCACTATTAAAATCGCTTGAGGGACAACATGAGACATTCTTTGCAGATGTCAAGAAACAGAAAATTAAATAATCTGAAGAATACTCTCGAAGCCTTCATCCAGCACGAAGATTAAGCAAAAGTTAGTGAAATACTTGACACCCAAGAGAGAAAGATCAGGCACAACAGCAACATATCTGAAGTTATAGCTAGTCAAGCTTTTGCCAATCGCCTTTAGAATCGTTCTGGAAGATACTCAACTCTCTAAGGCGAAGCTCATACTATTTAAAAACAGCTTGGCAGGCAAAAGAGGTACTTTGACAAAAAAATAAAAGATATCTTTGTACAGGAACATAAGAGCAATTAGCCTACTAGCCCTAAATTTTTAGGAAGAAAAAGTTTGGTGGATCTTTACGATAAATAATTAAACTTGGTCTGATGTTTTATAAAACTTTAACTCAGAAATCATTCTACTTAGTTGGTGCATCTCCTTCTACTGCCTCTTCAAATAAAGCTTATATTTGCAATTGTTTTTTGCCGCTTTTCAATCCCCAGATAGTTGGCCCTCTGAATGTACTGCGAAGAGTTCCAACTTCAACTTACTTCAGAATGTTTAGTGTTCCAGTAAACTCCCCATATCCTTTACCGATTTATCCAAGTTTGATATAGTAGTCAACATGCTTGATCAGAGTTTTTTGAACCGCCGCTGAGAGAATCGATGGGATTGTGATTAAGGTCAATGTATTAGTGCTTCTAGTCAAGCCCTTTATAGCTTTAAGAAATTGGGGAAATTATGGATCTTTGTACAAATAGGCCGGTAGTGAGGAGAGAAGTATCTTCTTGAGGGTTGTGTCTTTTTCATCAGACTGAGCTGCCAAAAGTGCTTCTTCGATGGCTTGATAGACTTGTTGGGGTGTTTTTGTTGGATAATGATGAGTTTGCAAGAAAGAAGGCTTCGGCTCAGAAATTTATTTGCTGAGATCGATTTGGGGAATTCGCTAGTCAATAGGAAGGTTACTGTGCTTTATCACCATTTTATCGTATCTCCAAGCTATTTCTGATTTAGTTGCCTCTTAAGGTTTTTCAACCTTCTTAATCGGAGGACTAAGCAAATATTTCCATCTGTTTCCTGTGTCAAATACGACACTTGTAAGTTCTTGGCTGTAGTGCTGACTGAGGAAGCATCGTGATAGTGCCAGGTAGTGGGTGGTTGGATGGTCTTCTTCAATCGCAATGATGTGGCCTTTATTAAGAGAATTATGGAGAATGGCATCTAGTTGCGGATGGCCAAAGAAGCAACGCTGACTCTGATTGTTAGACTTATCTATCTTTTTGAAGGATGATTTGATCATATATGATTTCTTTTATAAAGCTATCATTGTTGAATAGGATAGAGAAGGGTCATTTTAGGATTCTTTTGGCCTCGGTTTTAAATTGCTTCTGGATTTTTAAAGGCCACCTTTTCTCCTGAATGTTCCAACACAATATACATGAAAATAGTCGACAATTAGCTGTCTGTCGATATATAATGTTCTACTGCTCCTCTGGGAGCCTCAAAGGACCATAATTTTAAAGTCTCGTTTGGATATTATGTTTTTAACCAGCGATGAAGCTACTTCATTTCCTCTTAGCGCAAAGGGTTAATGGAGTTTCTTTTGGGCAAAAAAATGTAGGAAGTTAATGGCAGAAGGACAATTTTTTTGTTTTAAAAAGTGAATTATTCAATCCTTTCCAATAATACTCTCTGTAATTCCGGATGTGTAGCTTTGTGGCTGACCATAAATATAAATGCTGCTTTACGAAATTTTTTATGAGGAAGGGGAATTATCTCACAGTGAAGCTTGTTTCTCTTGAATGAAAGATCAATTTATTTGATCAGTTGAGGTTTACTGATCATCACAGAATGAAACAGAGGCATTTGAAGGTCACTATCCTTGCACTTCTTTTGTGGCTCTTCGTAATTTTTGTCGGCTTTAAAAACATGCTTGAAGATGAAATAAGAATCTCCCCACAAATCATTCATAATTTGGTGGTACTTTTATAGAATATTACACTCTTCAGATAGCCAGACTATTCTCTATTTATAATGTCTCATCATTTGTCCAAAACTACTGTTTGACACATGAGTTTAATCTTCGAAAAACAAACCTCTTAGCAGCTAGAACTGCTGGTAACTTTTGATGATGACTACATCGAAATACTCCAGTGCCAATAACAGATCTCCTCCTGCTTTATTCTTCTTAAGATGCATTTTGAAGAGGTCAGCAATATAATTCTTGTTTCTGAAGGCCAGAGCTCGATATCTATTATACAGTGCATTTGA
>Ga0100402_1001156_pt1 | contig 30636 bp, 44 predicted proteins | sample CryGeyme20150102_FD_80419 | JGI IMG/M metagenome (GOLD analysis project Ga0100402, IMG submission 80419) | Groundwater microbial communities from Crystal Geyser aquifers in Utah, USA - Crystal Geyser metaG 2015-0102 | ecosystem: Environmental > Aquatic > Deep subsurface > Groundwater | place...
TCATTGAGAACACCGGCAAAGTCACATTTGAATTTAAAGTAAATACTGAAAAAGTCCAGAAAAAATCATTTCTTGAAATCATTCCGATGCAAGGAAAAATATCAGGAGGACAGAAGCACAAAGTGACAATCAGAGTTTGTCCCACAATGCCACAATAGTTTGAAGAACTGTTCGATATTCAGATGGGGTATTATGACCCTGAGACTATCAAGGTCAAAGGAAAAGGAGTTTATCCCGAACTGCTGTGTCAATTCCCTCGGCAATAAAACCAATAATATGATAACAAGTTAGAGGAGTAAATAGAGAAATATACAAAAGAGTACTAAACTTATATGAAAAAGGCAGGAAAGGATAAAGGCAAGAAGAAGGAGATGCTGACAGTGGAGCAGTACAGGCAGAAGATATAAAAAGAAATGGACAGATCATCTTACTGTGAACTCATTGCCAAAGAGATATAAATATACAACAAACCTGAGAAAGGAAATGCGAACAATATCGAAACAAAATTGTATGAAAATGTTTTCCTCACTTCTTGGATTGCTGATTTTGGTAACGTCATTGTTGGAAGCACCCAGAAGAAGGTTCTAAAATATAAAAATGTTGGATAGTTCCCCATCTAAATGGCCTTTGATGTGAGACAACTCAAAACTAGCGATTTTAAGATCACCCCTGACAAAGTTAAATTGGCACCAGGAGAAGAAGCCAATGTAACTGTGACTCTGGCAACCAAGAAGAGTACTCCTACCAGAAAGATTAAAAATAGCATAATCCTTTAGGTCAAAAATGGGGCCAAGTATAAACTATAACTCATCAGTAATCTAACTGTTCCTGAAATCATAATCGATGGAAATCCTGAGGCTGTTATTGACTTCCAGAAAGTCCTATGTGGTCATAGGAAAACTATCACCCTCAGATTTTTGAACCTCAAAGAAGTAAACTGCGATTGGGCATTACACTTCAAATAGCCGATTGGGAAACCTGATAAAGATAACGAAATGAGGTTCGAACTCAAGCCTTCTTCTGGAAAAATAGCTCCTGGAAGCTTCCAAATAGTCAAGGCAACCTTCAACCCTTCTCAAGAAAAAGATTATATGAGTAAATTCCCTATCAAGATTCAGGAGAATCCTAAAATCATCAACATGGAGCTGAAGGGCTGTGGAATTGCCATAGGTCTTGAAAATGTTCCTTCAAAAATCAGGCTAGGCCCTGTGCTGCCTTATAACCAGCAATGTTATGCAGCTGTTGACATTTCTAATCCTACAAAGCATTTCACTGAATTGATCAGCCTCGATTTCGACAAAACTTACAGATCCGATATCGAAATGCTTACTGCGTACTAGTAAATTATCAATGGCGAGAAAAAAGAAGGGGAAAGAGTCGTATTTTTGCCTTTGAGGGAAACAGGGGCCAAAATATGGCCGTTAGTGATCAAAGAAGTCGAAAAGAATAATCAGGTGAAATAGCTAAGAAAACAGCTCTAAGAAGGTCCAGAAGAAGAAAAATAAAATATCCAAGTCAAAATTAACAAGCTTCTTGAGGTGCCAGAAGAGGTCGAATATCCTAAAAAAGTTGACTCTGAGCATATTGTGCACTTCATCATTATTGGTCATCCCAAATCTGGCAAAAGTCATATCGCCAAACAGATCAACTTCCTCCACAAAAGAGCTGTTATTCGATTTGATGAGATTATCGACTGGGTGCTTGACAGTGGATCTGAGACCGCTCAAAAAATAAAGACATTCCTTGAGTAACGAAAGAAAGAGTTTGAGCTTGCATCCCAAGAGCGAGAAAAAGCTTTCAAGAAAGCTGGCAAAAAGGCAAAGTAGCTCGAATAAAGGATAGGACCTGCCCATGAGGCATCCTATGAACATTTGCCCGAAGATATTTGGATTGAAGCGATCAAACAAAGAGTCAGACATCCTGAATGTAATGCAGGCTGCATCTTTGACAATCTTTTCAGTAAGCATGTTCTTGATGAAACAACAGCTATTGCTCTTATCCTGAAAGCGATTGGCACCTAATCTGTCAGTCTTATTGATTTGATTCATCCTCCTAAGGCTGAAGAGGGATAAGCTGAAGAGGGTTCTGACAGACCGAAGGATAAAAAAGGGAGTAAAAAGCAGCAGTAAGATGAGGAGTAGTAGATCAAATTTGAGATTGTTCTTCCTGAATAAGTTTAGCACAATAAATATGAAGAAAAAAGAATAGAAATCGTCAAGCTCATCAAAAACTAACTTTAAAATATTCCTTCTCCTCAAATATTCCGAGACCCCATCTTTTTTGAAATCAATAAAGACGAAGTTAAACAGGAGCACAAAAGCCAGCTCCAAACACATCTTGGAAATAGATAAATCATAACCTTCCCGATCAAGAACTCAAATATTCAACAAAAAAAAGGCATCAAATAATTGATTCCCCAGCCATTCTACAGAGATCCTATGAAGGAGCCTCTCCCAGAACCGACTTTCTAAGAAGCTATAAGCAAACCTACTGGAAAGCTTTTTGAGTCCAAACTTCTCAAGGAATTCGAAATATATACTCCAAAGGAAAATAAACTGTCACCATTCAAAAAGGCAGAGAAAAAGAAAGAGGACAAAAAAGGTGGAAGTACTTTTAGAAGGAACCAATCCAAAGTTGAATAGCCTGAAGTTGCTCCCCCTGTTGTCGATATCAACTAAGCTGATATCACAAATACTGAAACAAGATGGGTTATCCCTCCTGAAACAACTCTGAGGCTGTATGTCAAATTTTTCAGCAGAAAAGGAGGAAATTTCGAAAGTACTCTGACTTTTGAGAACAACTTTAACTTGAAAAAAATAAGTATCCCTGTATCTGGAAAAACATAATTTCCTTCAATTTCAAACCAACCGAAACAGCTCTTCAACAGTGTCAAGAAAGTCAGACCCGCAACTGTGCCGGAATGTTATTTGTCAAAGAGTTTTGTCTTAAGTGAAAACATTTTTGATTTTGGACCACTTCTGATTGGAAAAAATGCAGAGAAGAAAAATGAGAAGGATATTATATCGACAAACTCTTCAGTATTCAAGCTTCACAACAATGGGAGCTATAATGCTGACATTTAATTTGCTTTCCTTAGTTCAGTTATAGAGAATGACCCTGCTTTCAAGAAGAACATATTCACGATATCGATGGACACTGCTTCTGTGTAAAATCAAGATGCTCCCAAAGACGTTAGGGTATGGGCGATTCCTGATGAGGCAAGATAGTTCAAGGACTAGCTTATCGTCATGGTTAAAAATAACCCAGTTCCTCTTGTCATTCCTCTCAGGTGCCTGGGATCCAAGCCAGAAATCGAAGTTATTGAAGGTTCACCTATGAAATTTACAAGAATCCTGCTCAATCAGGTCATCAAAAGATAACTAAAAATCAGAAACACTAGTGCTATTCCTGTCGATTTTAGACTTGAAGGATGTGATAAACTGCCTGCTGAATTTTCTGTCAATATCAAGCAGGGTCGATTAAAGCCAAACGAAGTGATCTCTGTCGAAGTTTCCTTTAAGGCTCTCAAACAGCAGAAGTTTACTGAAATTTTAAAACTGGTAGCTGAAGATATTGAAGGCTTGAAAAAGATCAGCTAGCCGATTGACATTCCAATTGAGGCATAAGCTTTTGATATCAGTGTGTAGCTGAAGTTCCCTAATGATAACACATAAAATATGCTGAACTTCGAAGCTGTGAGAGTTGGTGATTTTGTTGACAGAACCTTTACTGTCAAGAACATAGGGCTGTATAATGTCAAGCTCACCTTTGTCATGAAAAAAAAGTTATACAAGGATTCCTTCAGAATTTAGCCTTCTGAAGTCTAACTGTAGCCAAACGGAACTAAATAAATTTTGGTACGATTTAGCTCTTTGAAAGAAGTGAAACTAAAGACGAATAACAACACTACGGATATCAACATGGAAGTTCTCGAAGGAAAAACCTTAGAAATTACCAAGGTCGTCCCCATCAACGTGGCAGTCAACTCAGTATTCAGCAACTACTCAATAACTCCTCTTAAAAATATGAACTTCGGGCCTGTCCAGTTCAATGAAACTAAAACTAGAACCTTTGAAATCAAAAATGAGGGCCATTTCTAGTTCAATTACTGTATTTTTGATCACGCCAACGAAGAGTTCAGAAAGGAACTGCTGGCCAATGTTGAAAAATAAAGACAGGCTAAACTTGAAGCAGCCAGCAACATCACTGCTCCAACAGCTGTTGATCCCAAGAAAGGCGCTAAAAAGTAAACGAAGGAAGTCAAGAAGGATGCAAAGAAAGGAAAAGGAGCAAAAGAGGAGGTTGGTCTCAAGGTTGATCAATGGACTATCAATCCCAATACAGGTTCAGTCGCTCCTAACAGCAGCGCAATCATTGAGGTTTCCTTTGCTGGAAAAGGCCAAAAATTATTTGAACAGAAGATATCTGTTGACATTGAGAACAGGAACCCATCTGATGAGCCTAATGGAATCGTGTATGAACTTGTTGCTGAGTCATGCATTCCTGGAATCAATACTGATCATTTCGAGAGCATTTTTGAGGAGCAACTTGTTCTGCAGAGTCAAGCGCACGCGGGCCAGATTGAGTCAATGGTCAAATCAAATGTGTTTTTCGTTGATGAAAGGATTTTCAACTTTGGAACTCTGGTGCCTTCTAAAAATCCTGAAGGGATTGTTTAAAAGATAAAAATTATCAACAACAACAAGGTGGCATGTAACGTCAAACTTGAGACAAAGAAAAAGAATCAAAATGCCATATAACAATTTGCCTTCTAAGTTGAACCAAAGGAAGTGAAAGTGGCCCCACACTAACACCAATACGTCAAGCTTATTTTCAACCCAACGATCATGGCGTCTTATGCTGGAATGTTTTCTGCAATCGTTGACAACGGGTAGCAGTAACCAAAGACTCACAAACTAGTGTTCGATCTGAGAGGGTAAGGCGCTTTGCCAACAATAAAGGTTGACTCTCCCAAGGAATTTGCAGATGAGAGAACACTCCTTCTTAAGTTCCCCAAAACAAGAATCGGAAAATCTTGCACTCAATCTATTTCTCTAAAAAATGATGGAAGCATTCCTGCTACAGCAAAGTTTGAACTCACGCACAATGACCACTTCAAATTTATTGACAACAACTCAATGAGCCTGACTCCAAAGAGCTATGGGGTTTTTAATGTATAGTTTAATCCAAAAGAGCCAGGAAACAAGGTATGGGAGATTTCCTGCAGCACTTTATTGAATCAGTTCGAATCTTTCAGGTTCAAGATCGAAGGTGAGGCATACAACGAGGATATTTTGTTTGAAAACCTTCCTCTTGAAGAAGAAGACAAAATAAACTTTGGAGACTGTGTGATCAAATAATAGAAGAGAATCAACTTCTCTATCAAAAACAACAACACTGATGCCATCAAATTCAGCTGGGCCCACCATTAAGACTTCACTTTCATCCCAAGATTAGGTCACATCAACGCCAAAAGCAGTAAAGCTATCACAATGGTTTTCAAGTCAGAAAAAACTGTTTCCCATAAAGATTTTGCTCTTGCTTGCTAGACAATCCAAATCAAGCATGCCAATGACTTTGTCGATTGGGATGACTCAATGACTATCAGGAAATTCGTGACACAAGCTGAATTCGACTGGATTGAGAGGCGCAAATTAGAATAAAAGAAGAAGAGAGAAGAGGAGGCCGAGAATGCGAAGAAAGGAGGCAAAAAAGACAATAAGAAAGCGGCAAAACAAGAAAAGGTATAGGAAGAAAGGCCAAAGCCACAACCTGGAGAATAAGCCAATATTCAAATCGAAGAGGTTGTTGTCGAGCCTTCTAATGCTCCGATAGAAAAAACTGAAAAAGCCCTATCTATTAAAGCAAGTGCAGTATGTGATTACTGCAAATATGAAATTGCAGAAAAGGTTATTGACTTTTATCCAACAATGATGTACACAAGCAGAGTCCACAAATTTTCGGTGAAAAACATCAGCACAATCAAGATGAACTACAGTTGCAAAATTGTGAGTGCTTATACTGGCAAGATAGATGCTGGCTTTTATGTGGTATCTCCTCACACAGGAATCATAAACCCCAACTGCTAATAAACCTTCACAGTTAGATTTTCCCCAACAGAGGTTGAGGAGTCTAATGAAAGATTACTGATTATCTCCATCAAAAACCTAAACCCTGACCAAGAGAAATTAATTTTGGAACTGAATGGGGAAACATAAAGACCCATCTGTCATTTCGAGCTGGCTCCATCCAACTATAGAGAGAAAAATCCTGACGTTGAGGCTAAGTACAATATCATCGAGTTTGAGTCACTGGGAACAAAAGTAAAGAACACAAAAAGATTTTATGTAATCAACCCGACTTCCCTTGCTTACGACTTCGAGTGGAAAAGAGTGAATGAGGACAAGGGGTCAAACCCAGGATTTTTCAGATGTGTCAACCAGAAAGGAACTATTTTGAGTGGCAAAAAATCAGATATGGTCTTTGAGTATACTCCCGATCTTATCGGCAACCATTAAAGCTACTGGATGTTTGAAATTCCTAGCTAAAAAATCACTCAATACTTCCTCATTGTGGGTTCAGTCAAGGAGCCGAACGTTTTCTTTGACATGGGCAAAATCAATTTCGGGCCTCTGCTGATTGGTGGTAAAAACAAGGAAGTTCTTTGCATAAAGAACATGGAGGACGTTCCCCTTACTTTCAACTTCGACAAAGACTCGATTCGAGGATAAATTTAGTATTCCAACTCTTTGATGGTCGAGCCTGTTTCTGGAGTCGTGCCTTCTCAAGGATAGGTTAAAGTAGATGTTATTTTTGAGCCCAAGACTTCTCAATCATTCAACTACAACGTGAACTGCAATGTGATGAGAAGAAATAGGCCTATCTTCGTCAACGTCAAGGGAATCGGTTACGTCCTTTCCCATTCTGTTTTCCTCAATGGAAGAAATAATGCTATACAGCGCAACGAAAAATGTGAAGTCAATTTCGGAAGCATCTTTGTTAATGAGGTGAAAGAGAGGAAAATTGTTATTGAGAACAGTGGCGATTTCAACTTTGATTTTGCTATCAAAACCAGCCATTCTTTCCCCTTCCTGAAAATATCAAATGAGTTTGGAACTGTCAAGAAAAATGAAAAGTTCACCGTCGACCTTCTTTTTGCACCTCAGGATTAATTTGCTTTCAAGTCTAACTCCTCAATTAGTCTGTCAATCATATCAGGGCCGACCTATACCTTCATTCTCAGAGGCACAGCCAGAACTCCAGGCATATAATTCTCCTTCTTCACCTATGATTTTGGCTCCTGCTTTGTCCTCAAGCAACCTCTCCCTATTACAGCTTAGCTCTAAATCAGAAACAGAGAATCAACTCCCATTTCGATTGAATCCACATACCAAAAGAGTGACTACCTGGATGTCAAGATTCCTTCGGGGCAGGTGGTTCTTCCTCTTGAGGTTGTCTCAGTGAAGAACAAAAGAGGAAGGGCTGAGAGTGTTGAAAAGAACATGTTGAAAGTACCTATCGTGTTTACTCCTCGCGATCTCATAAAATATCAGTAGGATATCGTGTTTGACATTAATGGCCTCAACAAGATGATCGTCAAGGTCAAGGGAGAAGGAATTCCTCTGAAGCTAGAACTTGAAAAGACGGAAGATCAGAATATTGAATTCGGAGTCACTAAGGTGGGAGGAGATGCTTCTCGTACTGTTAGCCTTGTCAATCAGTCCAAGAAAAAAATTGAGATAACCTTTGATGTTGAGAATCAACTTGAGGAACTAAAGAAACAGTTTATCCAGATCATTCCTCAAAATGTGATCAGTATCAACCCAAGATAAAAACATGATGTGGAAATTACATTCAGGCCGGCTGCCCGCATCAATCCATTCAAAACAGATATTTGCTATAAAATCATCCAGAATCAAGAAAAGAAAAAGCTCCTCAATATCTTTGGCACCGCTCATGGCATCGAAATGAAGCTGATGGAGGATACTGTTGGCTTCGGCACTGTCGTTGTGAACTCAAAAATTACCAAAACAATGCAGCTTTCCAACTTCGGAGATATTGGCTCTAAGTTTGAGTGGGACACTCTTTTCTGCAACAAATTCTTCACGATTCAGCCTGCCAAGGGCTACCTTCTTCCACACGAAGATTTGCTCTTCAATGTCACCTTCCATCCAAATGTCCCCGACAATGACATCAAGTTCAAGGTGAAATGCGGCATCGAAGGAGCAGATCCTCTATATGTTAATCTTGTCGGAAAATGTATTTCTCAGCCTGAAGACACAATTCAATAGTTAAAATTCGACTGCATGGTGAGGAAAGAAGTGACTCAGAAGGTCACCCTCAAAAATACAACTGCCAAGCCATGGAAAATCAAAGCATCGATTAGCAATGAAGGAAAATTTGATTATTTTAGGGGAAAGTAGTTTATTGAAGTCAATCCCAACTCCCAGGCTGACTATTAAATTGTCTACAACCCGCTGACCATGACCAAAAATCAAGAAGTTCCAGAAATAAAAGATGAGAAACACTCTGCTTCTCTGTTCTTCCCGATACCTGATGGCTCAGCTTTGATGTATCGTCTCGTGGGATCAGCCTCTCCTCCCTCAGTCGCAGAGACTTATGATATTAACTGCAAAGCCAAGGAGCATAAAGTTCACCACATTCCCATAAAAAATTGGCTGAAAACACCTCAGAGGTTCAATGTTACCTGGAACTTTGAAGTCGAAGATAAGACTGTTTTCATCAATGGTGCGACCATTTTCGATGTGCCAGGGTAGTCTCAGAAAGATTACAAGCTGTCCATTTATGCCCTCAAAGCTGGTCAGGTCAAATTCTCAGTAGTCTTCAAAAATCCTCTGACCCATGAGAGAATTACCTTTAAGGTTAACTTAACCATCTCACCCTCAGATCCTCTCAAAGTGATTGCTATGAGTTCTGTGGTTCGAGAGGCCACTCAGAAAAACATCACCATTGAAAATCCTCTTTCACATCCAGTCGAAATCAAAAAGGATCTGATTATTATTGACAACGATACTGTATTTGTTTCCCCTCAACAATTCACAATTGCTCCCAAGTCCTAATTTGGCCTCGAACTTATCTACAGACCTCTTCTGGCTAAAGAAGAAGACAGCAAGCTGAGCATCAAATCACCTGAACTGGGAGAGTTCGTTTATCCTCTCAAGCTGACCGGTATTCCTTCAAACTCAGAAAGGGTTATGAACTTTAAGACTAGCCTTGGAAGTGAAATTACTCAAAAGTTCAAGTTTGTTCACTACGGCAAAAAAGCAACAACATACAATTGCAGAGTTTAGAAAATTGGGCAAAAAGCTCCAGTCAACCCTGATCCAAAAGCCAAAGCTCCAGTTTCCAATCTTGATTTTTCAGTTGAGGCTCCTACTCTGCAAATGCCAGCTAGCTAGACCTTCGAAGGCATTGAGGCAACAGTCAATGTTAGATTTGAGCCCTCAGGAATGAGTGAAAGCACTTGTCAGCTCATAATTTCATCTCCAGACGCTGGCGAGTATGTGGGCATTCTAAATGGCTACACTATTCTTCCCCAACCAAAAGGACCTTTCAAAATCGCAGGTGCTAAGCCCCCACCGATTGAATTCAAAAATCCTTTCTTTGAAGCCTACGAATTCACAGTACGAGTGGACAATCCTTCATTCACTTCGACAGTGAAGTCTCCAGCGAAAGTTGATGGCAAGAAGGTTTTAGCTATAAACTTGGGCTACAAGCAAGCACCTGGCTACTCATCGAACGGCCGTTTGACCATTTCTGCCGGCGAGAACCTATCGTGGATATTCTACTTACAAGGAGAGTGAGCCTGATCCATTCATTAAATTCCATCCACTTATTAGCCTATCAACTTTGACAATAAGTTGGTTATAATAATAGTCAATCAGTATTTTAATAACAAAGCATGTACTCGACCTCTCGAAAAATCCTGAGCCAAAATAGGTAGCATACACTCCTCGTGGAAAAGGACAACCTGATCCAAGATTATCAGCGTACTTCTTGGGATATACAGGCAAACTCGGTAGAGCAAGAAACATTCAGCATTTAGCTTTCAACGATGGCTCACAGTATACAGGACAAGTAGAGGACGGCATGAAAAATGGTATGGGAATGCTGCTCGTTCATGATGGATCGGCCTACTTAGGAGATTGGTTCAACGACAATTATCACGGCCATGGGATCTATATACACCCTGATGGAGAGCGCTATGATGGGTAGCTAGAGCATGGAGAAAAGACTGGGGTCGGTAAATTTTTTTATCTCAACGGGGATTACTACGAAGGTGATTGGGAGCTGGGAATGAAAGAGGGAGAAGGAGAGCAGATATACTCCAGCGGATAGCGATATGTAGGCTAGTGGCGAAACAATGAAAGGGAGGGGTAAGGCACTCTCATGCTTAATAACGACGTACTTGCTGAGGGGTTATGGAAATCTGACTAGTTCTTTTAAGGAAGGGTGAAGACAAAATATTATGAGGGCGATTGGAAGAATGGGGGCTTCAATGGAGAAGGAGTCTATAAATTTGTGGATGGAGGATGCTACAGAGGAGAGTGGCAAAACAGTTAGAAGCATGGTCATGGAGTATACATGTATCCCAATGGCGACACCTTTGAGGGTGCCTTTATGAAGGGTCTTAAGCACGGGAAGGGTATCTATAGATACTTTTCTGGGTAACTCTACGAGGGAGAGTACCACTTCGATCTTAAGCAGGGCCAGGGTAGGATGAGATTTGCAAACGGCGATGAGTATATTGGGAGATGGTAGAGAGATGAATTTAACGGCAAGGGAAGTTATACATTCAATCAAAGGTAAACTTTGGCTGGGTAGTTTCGTGACGGAAAATTCTTTTCATACCAGAAAATGCAAGAGGAGCATCAACAGAGTCAGCTGAAAAATGGTTACAGCTCGATCATCAACAGTAAAATATCCATAAGCTCTCCAGCAAAGACACACTAGAATCAGTCGAAATGGAAAATGACAGGTGAATAATCCCCAGTCGACAGCAGGGTGAGGTCAAACCGTCGTAAGCTGGAGTACTCTTGAGCTACTGCTAGTTCAGGTTGTTATATATAATATATTGATGAAAGTTCGATAACTTATCTAAATTTTAGTCTTCCCCAAAAGCTTCAATGTCTGTAGTTTCTACTCCAAAGGAAACTACGCCATCCGAATTGCTCTCAGCCTCCAAAACAAAGCCGATGGAACCATCATTCAGGCTCTTCCTGTTATCATCGAAGGGAAGGATGCAAGGTCTGAGGAATAAAAGAAAGCCAAGGTCAACACAACCATGAATACCTATCAAACCGAACAGTAGTCCATCTCTTAGTCAGGTTTTTCGTGACCTTTTGCTAGTAAAAGATAGTCTTCAATACTGCCTGCCTCTTCAAAGTTTAGTATGAGGTCGATCAGCACTACTAAACATTCTTTGACTTTGAAATAATATACTGCTCTTCCAAACGCAAGGCTGCTAGTGATGGACAACAAATGGTAAAACTTGACAAAATAGTCGATAAAAGAAGATTTTACGTCAACACGCCCAGCACACTCAACAGATTCAAAAGGGTTCTCTTCGACGACAGCGATTACTTTTCATATACCGATGTTCTCTTCATCTCCCAATCTTTTGGATAAAAAATTCGGTTGCACAACTATCAGTATGGAGATTTTCATAATTACGACGTCCAGACTCGTTAAAAATATACTAATTAAGCATATACAAAGTGGGTAGAGACAACACATAATGGTAAATGCGCATTGATCGAAAGTGCCTTTAATGAGTCTATTGAGATGTATTACTCCAGGATGATAATAAAGAAGGTGTTAAGGTACAGAAAGTTGTGTCAGATTTATCAAAAATATAGCTACCATATGGCTAACCTCAACAACTCTAGTTCCAACATCTTTGAGGAGCCTGTGCTAGACCAGATGGAGGGTATCAAGGTTAGTTAAACCAAGAAGGAAAGTACTCTCATGGATGACTATCAAACTGAAAATATTAGCGAGATATACCTGCTTATATACAGTGAAAGTCAGCTGATCACCAGAAACATCAAAAAAGTGTGGAAGCTTTTCCTTGATAAACTAATTACAATAAACTTCAACCTAATGGATGAACTTGCCTTGAAGGAGATCGATGAAGAGAGAAGGACTAAGACCAAATGGCTTCTAACATATGCCGACATCATCCACGATGAGGCTGCTGAAAGGAGAAGTCAGTTTGTCAGCAAAAGGGAATAGATTGTTGAAAGGATGGATTTGTTCTAAGACAATGATAGACATCATCCCTTTCTCATCATTGAAAATTTCACTCCTCAGCCAAGTATTCCCAAACAAAGAGCAGACATTGATTCTCTGGTCATCATGGTTCATGGGTATCAGGGCAGCAGTGTTGATCTTGAAAAGGCCCGTAACTTCATGAACATCTACAACCCTAACTGTTATGGGTTGCTCATCAAAACAATAGAGGACGATATCGACAACCCGATTGAGACTCTAGGATAGGCAGTAGCCCAGGAGGTAAGACTCCACATTTTGAATTCCTTGAACAACTACAAGAGAATCAACTTCATAGGATACTCCCTTGGAGGCATCATTGCTCGATAATCAGTGAAGCACCTTGACCGTTACAAAGACCTCATGAACATTTTTATCAGTTTTGCCTCGCCTCATGTCGGTATTTGCGATTCAGCAAATCCTCTGGTTAGAGCAGGAATTTGGTTCTTGACGAGCTTTGAGAAAAATAAAAACCTCAAGCAGCTAAATTGCTAGCCGATTGAAGATACAAACAACATGGTGACCATGATCAATTTATCAGAGTGTGAGTCCATCAGTTGGTTTAAAAGATTCGTAGCCGTCAGTTCAAAGGAAGACCATTTCGTTCCATATGAGTCTTCAAGGTTAGAGTAAAGCTCTCTCAATGTCATGGCCAGATAAATTTGTCTAAACTTTAAGAAAAAAATCAAGCATTTGGAAAGAGTGGACGTTTGGTTCGATATCAGTTAGTCAACAGGAACTTTTGACAAAATAATAGGGAGAAAATCCCACATTTAATTTTTAGAAAATAGGCTATTTCTTGACTGCTTCTTCGCTGCCTACGGTCAACTCCTTTGAATTGATCATAATGCAATTATTCATTTACTTGATTGATTATTTCATCTGAGCACACAATCAGAACAGACTAGAGTGAATAGACTCTTTGATCATTTTCGTATATCCTTGGCTTAATCTTTGAGCTACTTGACCTCGTTATATTAGTTTTTGAGTTCAACAATGAAGAGAAATCCATAAAACAACATCAGCGGCTTCGAGGAGTCAGGAAAAAAACTCTTAAGGGACGTCAACTCTGAGGCTGTCAAGGTCTAAAATGGATAGTTCCCTGAAAAGAGTTAGCTTTCCTACTTCATTAAGAATGAAAAAATGTTGCAGGTCCTCAGAGATAAGGGCATCAAGCGCTTCTTCCCAGTTCAATACGAGACCTTCGAGCATATCTACAAGGGAAAGGACCTTATTGCTAGAGACAGAACCGGATCAGGAAAAACCATGGGGTTCTCCCTTCCTGTCATCGAAAGATTCCGTAAGGAGGAGCTGTTCAAGGATGGAGGCAAGCTAAAATTCTTGATCGTAGTCCCCACTCGTGAGGTAGTGATGTTTTTAGTCAGTTGGCTATCCAAGTTAGAGCCGAGATCCACAGTTTGAGAGTCCGAGGAGACTTCGAGGTGGTGCCAGTGTATGGCGGGAGCGATATTCATGAGCAGATCAGGCGGATCCGTGATGGCTGTGACATAATCGTGTCGACCCCTGGGCGGTTGATCGACTTGCTTGAGAGAGGCGCCATAAAGCTTTCCCACTTGCAAGTAACTTGCCTAGATTAAGCAGACGAAATGCTGAAGCAGGGGTTCCAAGAAGACATCGAAAAGATTTTTGAGTTTGTCCACAAAAACGCTCCTTCGAAAACTCAAAATCTCCTCTTCTCTGCCACAATCCCCTCTTGGGTCGTCTAACTCTCCCGCATCTACCTCTCACCCGACCGATAATTCGTTGACCTCATCAAAGATTCCGAAATCAGAACCTCCAAGACCGTCGAACATCTGGCCCTCAACTGCCCCTACTATCATCGAAACGCAGTCATTTCGGACGTTGTCAACCTCTATGGTGGGCGTCATGGTAGAACCATCATCTTCACTGAAACAAAGAAGGAGGCCAACTAAATCCTTCTGAAGGCTAACCTCAAGCAAGAAACCCAGGTTCTCCACGGAGACATTCCTCAGAAGCAAAGAGAGGTCACATTCCAAAGCTTTAAGGAAGGTAAACTCAAATGTCTGGTAGCTACTAACGTCGCAGCTAGAGGTCTCGACATCCCAGAAGTGGATCTCATTGTGCAGCTGGAACCTCCCAAATAAATCGATACTTACATCCACAGATCAGGAAGAACGGGTCGTGCTGGAAAGAGTGGAGTCTGCCTTACATTCTTCACTAAGCAGCAATCGTCTCTGCTTGAGAGGATCGAGAGAGTGACAAAGATCAAAATGAAAAAGATCGGCCCTCCTCAGCCTGGAGATATCGTCAAGGCAAGTGCTAGAGATATTGTCATTTCTCTCAAGCAAGTGGAGGAAAGTGTTCTTCAGTATTTCAATGAAATTGCTGAAGAGATGATCGCTGAAGAAGGCGCAGTTAAGGCTTTATCAACTGCCTTGGCCTTTATCTCAGGAAACACCAAAAAAATTTCTCAAAGATCTCTTCTTTGTTCGATTGAGGGATACATCACATACTTAGTCAAGTGTCCCACTGAGTATCAATCTCCTGGGTTCATCTACAGCTTCCTCCGCAAAAATACCCACGAAGACCTCAGCTAATCCATCAAGGGTATGCGCAGAATCGGCAAAAAGACTGCTGCCTTCGATGTTCCTTAAAAATACAAGGCAAAGATGGATAAGCTTGTTGCTGAGTGCAAGAGAGAAGGGTCACCCATCAGCGACTACGAAGTCCTTGTGGTTGACAGTATGGAAATGCTTTCTGACGATGAGGACGACAAAAGGTCAGTGAGCGAGGAGGACTTCGATGACCGTGATGTCAGAAACGCAATGAGAAACAAGAGAGAGTATGAAGTGTTCATAGGATCCTTACCAACAAATGCTGACGAAGGCGAGTTGGCTGAATACTTCCGAAACAAAAAAGTCAAAATCACCAACATCCGAATCCTTAGAAGTAAATTTTATTTTATTTAGACGAGAAAGGTGAATCTAAATGCGTTGGATTTGGCCTATGCCTTGACAAGGACAGCGTGAGGAGAGCCATGCAACTAGATGGGGACAAGTTTGGTACTAAATCTCTCAGAATCAACCTGGCAGCCCGCAAATGATTGTATCAATCTATTCATCCGTTACTACTTTCAATATCAATAGCAGTTATCATATCAACTTAAATAACACTTACTTTGCTTATAATAAACCAAGGAATGACTGACTATCTGCACAGATGTATAGTTCCTCCTCAAAAACATGCAAATTTGCAAGCATACCGCTTTAAATCAGGTTAGAAAGGGTCCTATGCAATTTGTTCCAATGGAAATTACATTTAAGTACACAAGCTCGTCTTGGATGGTCTGGCCCTGCAAATGCGATACACCTTTTTTGCAAATATTGCCAAAGTGTTAGTACTTCCTTCTCGACATCATCAGTCCGATTATCTGTGGATCCTTGATGAGCTTAGAAGATACGCATGCTGGAACAATGATCCCAATCTCTAATCAGTCAGTAACTTCATAACAGCTGATGCTCATGGGTCTTCATGGGCATCTGATGTTATTGATGAAATATAAAGGCCTGTGATGGCAGGAGAAACCCATGCTTTCGAGGACAGCGATACAGTAGGGACAATATTCTTTACCAGCGGAAATATGATAACTTTCCTTGAATATGTTATAAACAAAGACGGAGTATTTCTCAGCTAACCTGCGTCTCAGGATTTTCTTTCAGGTTTTGAAATTCGTTATGTTGATTGGGTATACACAACTCAAAATCAACCCTTGCTTGGCGTCATTCAAGAACAAACAGACCAGTCAACTACTATTTGTTGCTATGAGATCAAAAAAGGATGGCCTTTTATTCCAGAAGCAATTAGCTGGAGATTTTTCAAAAAGAACCTCCTTCATTTCAATTCTCAACGAAATGGGGATATCCTGATTACTACTTACGATGAAATTGCTCTGCACAAATATAAATTAGATCAACCTCTCAAATGCTACAGAACCAAAGGAACATATGGGCAGGGTTTTGCCTTGGGGGATGGATTTTATGGTCATATTGGGAAATAGCTCGTAGTTTTTAGTAGAGACGAGCTAAGATCCTACAATCAATTCAAATTAAAGGATTAGCATCTTTTTGAAGCAGGAGGCCTTATTGAAGGTCGATTTCTGGGGTAGCTCTAATCAGGAAAACATGTGGTTGGCCTTATTACTCATAAACGATAAATGATTGTCTTGAATATAACAGCTCAGTCTTGTAAAATGAATGTTTATTCTTCTGGAGCTCAGCCGATTTGTGCTTTCAAAACTATTGAAAAACACCCTGGAAAATTTATTGTGGTCACGAAAGAAAAAAACACAGGACATCAAGTGGTTCTGATTGAACACCTGCCTTTGCTAAAAAACATTCATTCTCAAGAGCTTCCCTTTACTTGGGACACTCTCCACGCCACTGTCGGAGGAAACTATCTCCTTGTTGGCTCAGGCATTTTCAATTTTGTAATGAGATTAACTCGAAGCCATAGTAATTAGTACCAATTCTATTTTCAGTTGCCATCCGGGAGTATTCTTGGTGCCAAAGGAAATATTATGGTGATGGATAGCGGATTATACCAACTGGACTACCAAAGTCAGAGCTACTAAGTAGTTGCAAAGGGAGTGTTTCTTTTGGGATAGATAATTGATGAAGATGCTTATTTTTTGGATTCATAGGGGAGTCTTTATGTATGGAAAGGAGAAAGTTAATAACTACAGACAGTTGAGACTGGATGTTCGGGAGACTACTGCTGGGGAAACTTCAGCTCTTTTCTGTTGTGCGCTAGCCTTAGTAATCCTTCCACTCTCAGAATATTGGAGCATAATGTAGTGAGGAGTGTACCAATCAAGGGCCACTGCTTGGTGACGTCTTTGTCGAGTATATCATCTCCCAAAAGATAAAATTACATGGGCTACGATGAGCTAATAGTGGTAGGCTATGCTGATGGCTCCATTCATCTCCATCGTCATGACGGTTAGCTGGTGTATATGTTTAGCATGCTTGCTCACAACAATGTGACTCTGATCACGATCTCTCCTCAGAAAAGATTGGTGTTGTGTGGGAACAAGCAGTCCATTCTGGAATACCAGCAGAGCAAGGTTACTTTGAAGGAGGTTGCAGTCAGTCATCAAGCTACTCATATTTACGCAGCAGTGTATGCTAAAAAGAGTAACAGTCTTTTCTATCTCCATAACTATCCCAATGCTATACTTAATCAAGTCTAGTTTAGCTCAGATGCTTGTCATCCTCTTATCACCTCGCAGCAGACCACTCTAATCACTACAGAAACATAGCCAAAAGTGCTGACCACACATAACCTGGTCATTGCTGCATGTGAACAAATGCTTGAAACTTTTCATCTCAAAACTAAGAAGTCCAGCGTTATACCTCACTAGCTTCACAAGGTTATGGGTTTTGAAGAGTCAGCGCAAGGAATTATTTTGCTTGGGATCGACAGATTATAGCAACCTACTCTTGTTGTTCTCAGCCAGCAACTTAACACGATCGCAGTTTTACATCCGCTTGTTTAGAGACCTCTCGGTCTATTTATTTCAACAGACAATTCAATTTTTATTGCTTCTCAACAACACATAACACGCCATCGTCTTTCGATTCACAATGGCACTTCTAAGCTTCTTTCAGGTATTCAACTATAAGTATTTCCTTAACAGGTATCCTTACATCCGCATCTACCGCTTTTGGTCATCAATGATGAACATTAACATTTTAGTCTGTTTTATTTCTCGGATACTGTTTTCGAACTAAAAATGAAACAACTGCCAGCCTGTCCTTTGACTGCAGTTAGTCTGTTTGAAGATGTATGTGTATTGGGCAACGAAAGAGGATAGTTAACTCTGTTGGATGTTCAGGGTCATCAGGCTTTGTACAAGAGAGTTGGATAAATCAACGTCGGCCAGAGAGTTGTTGCATTTGCCCAAAGTAGGGATAAGTAAATTCTTTACTACATCACTCATCATTGGGAAATATCAAGTCTTAAGGCGATTGAAAAAAATATAACCCTTCAAGAAATGTCCTTTCCGTCAAAAGATGAGAGATCTACCATTTTCAGCTACAGTCAATGGAGAAAAAAGGGACTTCCAGATAGAATAGTCGATGGGGCTTATCTTAAAAGCATGCTTACAAAAGATATGACTTCAGAACAACGGCAGACTCTGCATTGGCTGTTGTTCAGCCGTGAAGAATGACAAATGATGTTTACTTCTCTGTCAGTCAATATTAATAATGATGAAAAGCATAAAAATAACATTCGAACATCCCAACTACCTTTACCCTTTCAGACTCCAACTGGCACCTCGTCTCATTGCTACAGAAATGGATCGTATAAGCCCTACTGCTACCCAGCAGTAAATCGATAAAATTAAGTCTCAGGTTATCCTCACCTCTGAATAGGATAAGGCTCTGTCATCTCTTTCAATAGGTACTCTTCTATTCATTCAGCTTTTAAGGCCGAACTGGTTAGTATTTACGAGCAGGCCCTTCAAGAACGGAAAAAAGTTGATTTCTTGGGAAGTAGCTATGAGGAGCACTATATGTACTTTGAGCTTATCTGTAAAGATAAGTTAGGACTGAAGGAGATGTTGGAGATGAAACACTACATTTGCAGAACGACAACACCACTCGCACCAGCAGACTTCCGGCCATAAAGATGGATACAGCTAGCTCTGCTCTTCTACACAGGATACTCGACCATTTCTGCCATCAACATTCACAAAACTGAAAAATCACAACGCCATCTCGAAAATTTCATCGCATTTCACACTTTCATCGACATTATCGACCAACTAGTAAAGTCTGATCACCAGCATTAGATTAATCTCACCAGCCTCCTGCCTCTTGTTCAGGATAGTATTGTGCAGTCCTTTATGAAGATAGGGCCAGTTCATCTTCAGGAGCAAGCGATGAGCCTTGTAAGCAATCTAGCTCGGACAAAGACGTCTTTCCTGAAAGCCAAAGCGAACAAATAACAAGGTATTAAGGAGGAAGCGACAAAATAGGTGAAATAAAAGAGTCGTAAGCATAAGCAATAAACCCACTCGTTCGTCTATTGGCTGATTAACTTCACTCCCAAGAACAAAAATGAGCAAAATTTTCAATTCAACAACCGTTCCATACTGGAGCTTACCATGCTTCTTCTTCCTCGAATCACCAATTTGTATACTCTCTAGACATTGATAGGCTTCTTTCAGCTCCTTTTCGAGTAGGTCAACTCTTTCGGGTAGCTCTTATTTATCATCACCGAGCTCATTCGCTACTAGCTGCCAGCCTTCCTCGAAAGTACTTCAAGAAAAATTATGGATAGATAACTCAAGGCTAAATAAATGTGTAAGTATTATGTTCAATTCGATGCGATTGACCTTTGCAGAAAGTAGCAGCTATAACCTTATAAGATTAAGGAGATGGTGAAGGTGCACAAATTCAATGAAAAAGGCTTTACTCTAAGCCTGAAAGCCCTCAATAAATTGATCCATCAGTTTATTAATGACTTCCAGCGTTATAGAATGGGTAAAATAACCTTCAGAAGGACAGTCAATATCGGTGGAGTCAACCAGGAAGAAGTTTAAGAGAGGGAGATTCTCAACATTGAAAAATTGGCCGAAGAAAGCCATCATCAATCTAAATCACAGGAGATCATATCAATGGAACTTTACAGATAGAATGAGGAGCTGATAAGGGTGAACAAATGGTTGGAGGAAAGAATAAAAAAATATGAACAAACAATATCGACGATGGTCACAGTCAATACCAAGTAGAGTCTGAGAAATAGATTGAAGTTTTGTAGATAGTTAATCACAGAAAAGATTTTGCCAAGTAGAAGTATGACTCCAACCAACCAAAGAAAGTATAGTTTCCATGATCCCTTTAGAACATCCAATAACAGGGACAGTCCTGAACAGGGGATCAGTATATCAAAAATAGTCTAAACTGAAGCCATCAGAGACAGTCTTCGAAAGAGCTACCGGGCTATCAATTATAACTCGACACCTGCCGACAATATTCTTCAATAAATTCCAACGATCGATGTCCCTCAAAATAGAAATAGCCAAATCAAAAGTGCATAAAATAGCAATATCACTCATCAAATATACGAGGATGCCAAAAATATGCTCAGCAAAAGCATCATGACCCCTAGTATCCAGTCAGGCACACTCCTGCCTCCTCCTCCTCCACCTCCTCCACCACTCAATACAGGATCTCTCAACTCTCTTCCTCCCCCTCCACCACCTCCAGTCGGCTCTCTAGGTCTGCCTCCTCCACCTCCTCCCCCTTTGCTGCTTCCGAAAGGCAATTCTGGACCTTCACCAATTAAGCCAGTCAGAGAAGAAGGTCGTTTGGAGATGAAAAATATTGGCTGGACTGCTCTTGATCCTGAGCGTCTCCCTGGATCAGTTTGGTAGTCCTTGAAATCGAGTGTGGCTTCTCTCGACGAAAAAGAGTTAACAAAATTATTTAGTCGAAAGGAAGACGTGATTAGCAAAAAGTAGAGCACTCCGGAAGTGCGCAGCTTGGTTAAACCGGACAGAGCAAAGAACATTGAGATCATTCTCAGGCGCATGAAGTTATAGAAAAACTTTGAATGTTTGGAGAATGCTTTTTTGAGCTATGATCCAGCCTTCATAAACGAGGATATGTTAGTAGGCCTTCAAAACATTCTTCCGACTCCCAAAGAAAAATCGTAATATAGTGACCTTGATATAAACACAAACGAAAACTGGACTTTGGCCGACAGATACATCAAGTTTGCTTGCTCAATCGAGGCTTTAGAATAAAAAATAGCATCTATTCTATTCAAGTATGAGTATGAAGATAGCATCAAAATGTTCTTCTAAAAATTAGAAAACTTCAAAAAATTTTATGAGGACCTCTATAAAGATTAGTTCTTCCAAACTTTTCTTTAACATTTTCTGGTCATAGGAAACATCCTCAATGCAGGGACCTTTCGAGCAAACACGAAAGCATTCCGCATTGAAAATATCGAAAAAAGTTACCTTCTCATCGGTCAAGATCAGGAAACTTCCCTTTTCGACTACACTCTCAAATAAATGTCAAAAGCTCATCCAGATATATTACAGCATCCAACCATCCTGGAAACACCCCAAATGGTAGTCTCTTTGAGCATTCTCCGCGATGACTACAAATACTTCGAGAAAAGGTGCTAGATGGTTAACCAATGCATCCTTCTTTCTGAGGAGGAGTCCCGAGATGAGTCAGCTGCCTTCTTCTTGCCTTTTTATATGCAGGCTAGAGAGGAAATAATTCTGATGAAGAGGCGGCTTTAGGATGCCACAATTCTATTCAAGGCTGTAAAGGAGTTTTATGGAGATAAGATGGAAAGCGAAGAGATGGCTCGGTTTATGATTGATTTCAGGAACCGTGTGAGGGAATTCAAGAAGAAGCAGAAGAGGGTGACTCGAAAATGAAGAATGATTTATAATATTTTGATGTAATTCGACACAATAGTGAAGGTGAGGGTCACTCTGAAGAAGCTGATGGACAAGATGGAGAATATTGACCATGTGCAGGAGAAGGACCTTATGGACACCATCACTGAGTGGCACAACCGAAGTGAGTTACTTGTGCACTTGCTGAACCTTAAAAAAGTTGAGCTAAGGAAGGAGTAAATTCACCGCCAAAAGTGATTGTGTCCGTTATATTGAAACGAAACAAGCATCGTTCTGATGAGTTCTTTGAGTTAGTATTAATTAATAATCGTTACGATGAGCCTCTAGACAAAACGCAGAGCAAGTGTGACTCGCAAGGTGTTATGCGAAATTATCAACAATCAACAAACTCCTCCAGATCCCAGCACTCGTCGCTATAATCAATCATCGCTGGAAGTGCTCAAACTAAATGAGGCACTATCATTCCTTGAAAGGAAGGTGGAGAAGCAATACAGCGAAATAAAGGTCATATCAGACCAGTTGTCCAAAGAGACAATACTCAGAGAATAATGTGCAGTTTTGCTTGTTTAAGAGAAGGAAAAAAATGCGGTTTTGAGCCAGCACCTCATTAAAGCAAACAAGAATATCGCTGAGCTGAAGAAAAGAGCGAGTAAGACAGAAACAATAGAAAAAGGAGAGAGTACAGCCCGATAGGATCATGAGATTAAAATGAGTAAATACCGAGACATGATAAGGAAGAAGGATGAAATTTTGACGAGACAACAGCATAGAATTGAAGAATTGTTAAACTGTGAAAGAGTAAACAATCAACTTTAGCAGTAGCTGTCAGCCTGTAAAGAATCCTTTTCAAAAAGCAAAAAGAAAGAGTATAGCCAGCTTGAATAGATCCAAAAAATGAAAAATAAAATTCTTGATTTATAGGAGTTAGTGAAGCAAAAGGAAACATCCGTCGTTAAGAATGCTCAAATGGCCATGTTTGCTGAAGAAAAACTTAAGAGAATGAGAGTATAAATGGACGAGCTTAGTTAAGAATCAAGTGATGAGATAGCCACATTGAAGGGGACCATCAACGATCTCCGAAAAATTAATGAACAGCAGCAGTTCCAGATCAGCGAATTGGCTGAGATGAAGAGTCATCGAACTATTCCCGAATGGTCATTAGCAGTTTATAGCAACGAAATCAAAAGGTTCTTGGGGTCTACTCTGAAGGACGGTAACCTACGTCGAAAAGTATAAAAAGGGGTGGAAGAGGTTCTTGTCGACATATAAGGCTCTTTCAACACTATCATCAGGCACCTAACATAATAATGATTTATTCAATAGTGATTAAAAAATGATTTGCCTTTTTTGTCCAAACCATTCTCTTAAAGATCTGATGTGGTGTTGGAAAAATATGTAAGGTACTGAAAAAAAATGTTTATATCTTTTATTAATGAACTTCGGAGGACTGGTTAGTACTGCTCCAGCCATAAAGAAGGGAAAGGGAAATGATGGCCTAAATATCAATTCCCTCAACGGAACAGTAAACTCCATGGCTCATGGAAACAATCCTCTCACCAGTACTACAGCTATGGGTCAGCAAGCTGTGAGTGCCATATAAAGTAACACTGGAGTCGACCTATCAAATATGGGTCCAGTGAGTACCGACAACATTCATCTAAACTTCAACGCGCACGAAGGCAAGAAGAAAGGGCAGCACAGACATAGAGATCACAGTGGTGAGAATAATTTAATGAGTGCAGTCAATGGTAACGTAAACGTGGATCTGGGCAGTATGAACCAAATAAACATGAACAATCCGATTAATATGAACGATCCTTTGAGCACCAACATGAACAATCTCAGCAACATGAACATGAATAACCTCGTCGGTAATGCCAATATAAATAATCTCGGAAATGCAAATATGAATAACCTATCAAACTTCAGCAACTTAAACAATGTAAATAACCTTAACGATATAAAATAGATGGTGGGGCAGGAAGATCCACTTCACCACAGAAATAGGCAGAGGAAAGGAAGCGTCCACTAAAATAACACCTTTTCCTTCTAAGGCAGCAATATCGGCTTATAAAACCCTCTCAAGACTCCCAATGCCACAGTCAATCAGGGAGGAGCCAACATGAATGTTATGGGAGTCAACATGAATGGCCATGGAAACGGAGTTGGTGTGAATGTCAATGGAATGGATGCCAATGTCAATGGGGCTTAGGTGACAATAAATGGTGTGGGGAGCCCTGGTCAATTGGCCAAGGGATACAAAGGCTATCATGGGCAAGATGGAGCCATGGGAAATAACATACATGCCAATGCAAGTGGTTTGAATTTCACCCAGCCTGGGAAAGGTGCAGTTACAAGTACAAACGAAGACTGCTGTTGTACCTTGATGTGAAATTTCTATCCTCAATTTAATGAATTATCAACCCTCACATATCACTATTCATCTTCATCGAGGTCCATCCACTCAGACAACTTGTCCCTCATCAGATCGCTTTCACTCAGCTTATGAATCTGGTCTTATGCCCACTACACCAGATGATGCTCCACCTCAGGCATCCCCTCATGCACTGATCTAATAAATTTAGACAATAAACACCTGAAAAGCCTCTTCTTCGACTATGAAAGCACTTGCGAGCGAATCAAAGTCCCGATTAGAGCCTTAATGTCGAGGAAGTTAGAGTACGGTCCCACCATGCATTCTTCAACCATTTCATCGAAATTAGTGAATTTCAATGATTTATTTTCCTGATTCTCAGTCACTGTCGTAAATACAATAACCACCTTTCGAAAATGCTACCTTTTTTCAATTACCAATTTCTCATACACTGCCCTTTCCTAAGTTGAGTCCCTCATCATTTCAAAAAAGGTTATCATTCTTTTGACGGCATTGAACTTTCCCTGTCTTTAACTGTGGTTGATAAAAGGGGCAACCAGCCATGTGAGAACCTTTTCAAGCACTATTCCAGTTATTCGATTCAGCTTAGGATCAGTCGGAATCATTTTTCTTAAACAATGAAGAAGTTTGTTGATATTTTTTGAGAACAAGGATTATCCTACCTTTTATTCATTGCAGAGCTGTTACAAATATCGATCGATGACCCCCTTCATTTTGTAGAAATCATGACTATTCTACTCAATAGCTGAGAAGAGCCGAAGAACTGTATGGAGATTGTAAATTGTGGTGTCGAGGTTAGGAAGAAGACTAGAACCTCCCATGGAATCTAGCTGCATCTCGAAAAGATACATTTTGATGCACTGAGGGTCTACCTACTCGAACTTGACAGCAAATGTCAGCAATTATGTACAACCCAAAATAACATGGGATTTTTCTTGTTACAAAGACATTAATCGTTTAAGGGGAGCATGTAACTATCGAAGCATGTTACTTAGGCAAGCTCCCAGCTCCTTCCTGTTCTCGCCTACCTTTTTGGCCATCTAAAGCATCTATTCCAAAATTCCCCACAGCGAAAACTTTCTCTTCATCTGCTGAATAATTTACATAACCCACAGGAAGCCCGAAACTTCATACGAAAGAGTAAGCTATTTTCTGAAGAAGGACAGCTACTGGAAGGAGTGATGAACACTGTCAATAGGAATTCTCTAGTATTCGTGTTTTGTGCTCAGAATGATGCCTATTATTAAAAGTACTGCTATTTACTTTGGCATTCTTCGAATTACCTTTTTGAAATAATTGTCTTTCATTTGTAAAATTGCAGCAGTTGACGCTTAGTTTGAGTAAAGATGCAACTGTGACTATTATATGTTTTGGCAAACATCCAGCAACTGCTTGAGCATAGTATCTAAGAAAAATATGGCTTTTTCAATTTTTTAGGGCTGCAAGGTATAAGCACCCACACTGTCAGTGATGTACTTTCCCACAATTTTATCAGCAGAAGAGTACATGATCTGAGAGTTGTAGGGGAACAACAGTATAGAGATAGTGTACATACCATAAGCCTTGACAATCGCCCCAAGAAACTTCTTCTCAAGTTGTTCAGTCAGAATGGATATTTAAAGCTCCAGAAGATTAGACATTTATCTATATCTTTGTTAGGGTTTTCGATTCTCTTTTTCTTTGCTAATGGTTCTTTATTGAATGTAATCGCAGATTATTCTCAAATACCACTTAGTTAGTTTTTCGTTCTTGGACCAAGCCAATCCTTCATTGTCATTGATATTTAACATCTTGTGAATGGCTTCGATACCTTATAAGAAAACAGGGTATCTGTGAAAGTAAAACTCAAGGATTTATCTGTACTTCTCGAGCAGCTGCCTATGGATCTATGAATCAAAGGGAAGCTTTATTTTGAAGAAGCGAAGGAAAATATTGTGATGGAGAACCAATTGAAGACCGAAGAAATAGTGCGATGGGGAGTATTTAAGAGCAGATTCCACATTGAGCTCAGTTATGGGGCTGATCGGGTAGATAAATTTGTCCAGAAAGAATATCAGTATTTTCTCTATTGTTTAGAGTCTAGCTTTGTCTTTCTTGTCAATTACTTTTTGCCGGCTGACTTATCCAATCACTCTGTCAAAGTTTTCATATAGCACTGTAAGGAATTAAAAAATAAGAGATCGAAATGCTCCAAATTTTTAAGAGGAATCAGTGAATCTGGAAATTCCCTTCAGATTTAAGTTAATCTCAGTGTTGATGTCACTTGCGAGATTTTTGAAAATTTGATTCCTATAAACCACCATTAAAAATTAAAACTGAGACTCAGCAACCAGAGGGTCATTAAGCATCAGGATGCATCTTTTATCCCCCTGAAAATTTTATCTTGATCTGAAGCCTTTTTCATTGATTTATTGGATATATTTTTCAATAGTGCTGGTGTATATTTTCATCTCTTTTTGAAATACCGGGGTACTCCATATGAGGGCAAGTACTCGAGGATAGATAATCATGCTTAGTTTATCATGCTCGATTATTGTCCTAAAGTTATCTTTGATCTTTGTCTGACACAAGAGAACATTGGTCAAAGCCAAAAGATTTATGGCCTCTCTGCTTTTTGATTATATGAATTAGGCAAAAACATCCTAAATGAACTGGACATGATCTCTGATTTGGGTATCAGTCTAAGCGCTTGGCTGCAAGCTGTCTGTTTTGAGCCTATTGAGCGACAGGTTGATGATGTTGACGAGACTTGTGAAGTATTTTTGACTAAACTATGGCTGGTATGCCTTACAGAACTGTCGGAGAGCATTGGTTAGTTTATAGTAGTGCTCATTTTTAAAGTATTAGGGCGTTCTCTGCTCAAGTTCGAGAATAAGTTCTTGTCGGTACTTTTAGCTGCTAGCGTTCAATACATCTTTGTTCAGGTTTGCCTCGTTGAGGATTGTTTGTTAAAAAATGAGAGAGCCAATAATGAAGGTGATTAAGGCATCAGAAGGTGCCAGCCTGAAATTAAGAGTGTTACAGCCAATGCTGTATGGATTATCAAGATTGAAGTGTGATCTGCTGACTCTGTTTTCCGCTTCAAACAGTTGAGATATTTTGGAAGGAACTGTGAATTCCGAATAAATCATTCCTATGACTTTGCTCTCTAAGTCAACTTGGTGGGAGTACGCTTTCAGTATTTTGAAGACATTAATGAACCATTTCCGACTTCTGCTGGTGAGAGTCAAGTCCTCATTGTATGAGGATACTGACAAGTTATTAAGCAAATCAGAAATACTGCTGTAAATGTTGGTAGTCAGGCTGTACCGAAGCATAGGGTCAATATAGTTGAATTTGAAGCCTTACCAAGCGGTAAAGGCCGATCCATGCTTGTCCTCGCTCATCATAAAAAGAGCAAGAATTTTTTGAATCATGTCCATATCTGTAAGATGGTTTTGCCTGAGAAGGAGCTCGCCTCCGACCGACAGTATTTATTTCCTGATTTATTTTCCTTCTAATTGTTGTAAATATCTGATATATTCCTCGATGTTGACTCTCGTCAACAACTCTTCGCAATCCTCAAGAACAATCTTTCGGATTTCTATATTTTACAGCTTTTCCACTTATCTGTTTGATTTTGTTTATCTCTTCCATTTGAGGAATCGACAAGAAGGATCTTTCTTCTAACTCAGTACATCTGATTTGATTTCCATTCTTTAGACATGTATCATCTAGACATTTCTTTGATAGCCTTCTCCCTGTTCTGATCGGTTGTCTGCTATCTTCTCACTTGCTTGATAAAGGCCTCTCAACTTAGTCGGTCTCCTTCTCTTCATTGTTATTTCCTATGAAGAATCATAGTCGTGCTCTTCTTCACTTAAATTGCTGTTGTTGTCAGATAGCTCATACCCCGATTCGTGGCCTCTTTCTGCTATTCTGTTGATCCGGGCCCTATTTACAATTTTTCTGGTTTACTCATCACTCTCGTAGTAAATCTGGCTCATTTTTTTGAGCCTGTTTCTGGCAAATTTTTGCACTTTATCTTTTTTTCTCTTTTATTTCTTCCTATCTTAATTTTATTTTTTAAATGTTTCCATGAGAGTATTTCTCGTATTCTCAGTCTCAAATATTCGAGATACAAGTCGGTGCCTGGGTAGTACTCTCGAAATTAACTTAATTTTTTTTGGTTTGGTAGCTGATCCGGAATCTCGACGATTTTCCAGGTATGTCAACTTTCTTTTACATGGAGAACTTTGAATGTTCGTCGTTTCCCTAATGGAATGTTCTTATTTGGCATCCATCGAATCCTAAATTGAGTCGTTTCTTAATTCAAAGAGACTGGTTGGCTTTGAATGTCCGACAAACAGTTGGGGGTGTTGTAGAGAATGAATATTTCTATACTATTATTCTGTAATATGTTCGAGGGCATGCCTGTAGTCGCCAATATCAGAAGCCACCAAATTGAACATTCGACCAACATTTTATTGCAGTCTACTCATTCTTTGCAGCTCGCTGATCATCTTTTTCTCCTTGACTATGTTTTAAGCCTCCTTCCTGAATTGCTGAAACCTTTCTTCAAACTATTTTGCCTGCAGTAGCAAACTCACTTTCTACTTTATGAGTATCTGAAGCATTTCCTTACACTCCCTCATCTTCTTATCGAGGGTCTTCGCTCTTGAAGATTTTTCGAGAACTCTCAATGCTTTCATGAAGTTTTTGTCAGATTTCCAACAATTGTTCGTCTGAAAAAAAATTTGCTGGTTGAAGTCCATATATTATTCTTTGATGCTTGATTAGTTAACTTCAGTGTGAGGGGCCTCCACAGCCTCGAGGAGATTTTCAAATACAAGATATAGCTACAATCCCGATATTTAATCCCGAAAGACAAACCTCAATATTGCCCAGACTCCCTAAATGTCGTTTAGATTGCAAGCTCTTTCTTTGTAGCTTTTGTAGAGCTTGTCGATGATCTCCTTTAGTTGCTTGACCTAGAGGTTGGTAAGCATTTACCCCTAGAGTGGTCTCACAGGGTCGAAGGTGAGGCTATGAAGATACCTCCTGAAAAGTTAGAGGTCGTCTTCCGTGTCAAGGTATTTGAATGAATTCACAATTTTTTTTGGCAGAAACCTTCGCGCCTTCCACCTTTCGGAAGGCTAGTCAAATAAGTTTTACCCGCTCATTTAAATAAGATAGTAAAGTATTTCAGGGTGTTTTACGAAAAGTATCGGGCTTGGCTATTTTTGGGACCCTGTACTTTTGATTGATTGAATGGAGCATACAAAATTCTAAGTTGAGTTGATATATTTCAATATGAATTACGAAATTAAAGAAGAGAATTATGCTGTTAATGAGGCTTCCTAGAAAAGGCAGCCCACCGAGGCTGAGGAGCTTCTACTCGAGAACTCATAAATACTGACCTAGATAATGATGGAAGGAAAGTACCGTAAGAATAAAAACATCATCACCCCACGTATGTCATTGCTCATCAATCGCATGGAAAGAAATCTTATTCAAATCGCAAGGCAGCTTCCCCCTGAAGCAATGGTCGATCCAGCTCATGTTGTCCGTTAAAAGTAGCGTTTTCTCAGGTTTTATCAGAAAAGGAACGGTTCCAAAAAATACTACCCCTCATCGGCCTCAAAGCAAAAAGAGTGATGTATCTATCGCTTAAACATAAATATTCTGACCGTCAAAGGTATAATTAGTTGCTATAAATAATAAGGGATGTGCTTTTGTCCAGAGAACCTACCACCTCCTACAGCCGAAATGGCAAAGTGCAGACTCATTCTTCAGCTTTTGGCAGCAGGGTTGTTCATGGTGGCTCTCTTCGCGATGATAGCTGGCTAGATGTTCTTCATCATATACGGACTGATGCTTGTGTATTTGCTCTACATAAGTTGGGCCACTTTTCGCTTCGAGATGGTGCTCTATTTCTTCTTCATTAGTGGACTTGAGTCCATAATGGCGTGGGTGCAGCTGGTGGGTATGTAAAGCATATCTTAAGCAGAGTTCAATATTACGATCAGATACGCAGTGGAGATTCAGCAATTATATTGTTTGTAGTTATCAAAATCACCTACTACCCGACGGCTGTTGCCTTCAGTCACCTTGTCTACAAAACATTCAAGGCCTTCAATCTATCTGCTGGAGACTATGCGGGAATTTAGATGAGTACACTTTCTGGCATAAATCGGAGCTATGGAAACCCAAATCAACGGTCTAATGGACAGCCTTCAGTCAGAGATTAGATCGCTCACCCGAGAGGATTCGTAGCCTTTAGAGGTGAAGGAACTTCGATTGGATGATTGTTTACCTTATATTAATATGGAGAACTCAGATTAATAAGAGAGGCAGCCTGTACCAGTGCCGAAAGTCAGTCTGCGTGAGGGATCTACTTTGAAAGATTTCACCAGATACGAGCTCAAAATGTTGGAGGATCCCTGGGCATAACTGACAAGGAATCTGCCATCATACAAGTCAAACAAGAATCAAATAAAACATCAGACCCTGATAGACCTCCATGTGCTACAGTAGAGATAAA
>Ga0100402_1001159_pt1 | contig 30610 bp, 14 predicted proteins | sample CryGeyme20150102_FD_80419 | JGI IMG/M metagenome (GOLD analysis project Ga0100402, IMG submission 80419) | Groundwater microbial communities from Crystal Geyser aquifers in Utah, USA - Crystal Geyser metaG 2015-0102 | ecosystem: Environmental > Aquatic > Deep subsurface > Groundwater | place...
TATCGCTATAACTTTTACGCGTAAAGCAACTTATGAAATGCAATCAAGAATTCTTGCCGCGTTGCAGTCAGCATCTTCACCAGAGCCTATCCAGCCTCATAAAGCAGTAACTTGGAACCTCGCTAAGCAAGTCATGGTAAAAGACGTTGCAAATCATTGGCACATTCTGAGTAATCCTCAGCGTTTGAGAATAATGACTATTGATGCGCTCTGTGCGTGGTTAGTCAAGCAAATGCCAATGACCAGTGAGTTTGGTGGTTCATTGGAAATTATTGAAGAGTCAATGTGGCTTTATGAAGAAACTGCCGATCAGATTTTATCACAGCTTATCGACCAAGGCATGTTGTATGATGAGTTATACTGTTTATTAGAACATTTTGACAATGATATGAGTCAATTAAGAAATCTATTGATTAGTATGCTAAAAAGTAGGTCACATTGGCAAAATTATATGTTGCATCAAGAGGCATCACCAGAAAAATTATCTGTTAATCGTTATTCTTTTGTTGATTATCACGTAGAGCAGTTAGATAAATTTTTTAGTCATCGATTGCCTAGCCTAATTAATATTTTACAACAAATAGATTCTGATGGTTCCCAGGATAAGGCATTTTGGCTACCCTTGTTAAATACCGATGATCTTTTTGAGAAATACATCTTGCTTGCGCAATTTTTACTAACTAAGAAATCGAGTTGGCGTAAAAAGTTTGATAAAACGATAGGAATTCCTAGTACTTCAAACAATAAGCCGTTTATTCAAGCAATCAAGGATTGGACTGCCGACGCACAAACACCAGAATCATTCAATTTATTACAATCAATATTGATCTGCCCTAATTATCATTATTCTGAATCTGAACTAACAATCATTAAAAAATTATTAGTATTATTACCACTGGCTAGCTTTGAATTAAAGAAAGTATTCAATAAGCATCAAAAAGTGGATTTTACTGAAATTTCATTATCTGCATTAGCAGCATTGAATCACTTTGATAATCCGAGCGATCTAGCAATGCGTTTAGATTATCAAATTAAACATCTATTGATTGATGAATTTCAAGACACCTCAGTGCTGCAATACCATTTGCTCTGTAGATTAACTGCTGAATGGGAGAGTGATGATCGAGCTAAAAGTCTTTTTTTAGTGGGCGACCCTATGCAATCCATATATAGGTTTAGGGATGCTGAAGTTGGCTTGTTTAACTATTTACAAAAATATGGTTTGCCTAATAAAAAACTAGAGTCTGTTAATTTAAGAGTTAATTTTCGTTCGTCTAAACGGCTTGTTAATTGGTACAATGAAATTTGTCAAAAGATTTTCCCCAAGGTCAATAATCCTGAATTAGGTGAAATAGCGTATGCTTCGAGTGCAACTTATGATAAGGATTCAGATGACGAAGCAGTTAAATACTATTTTCATAGTAACAATGTTGAAGTAGCAAAAGAAATAACCGATATATGTAAACGTGAACTCGCAGCCAATTCTGAAGCTAAAATTGCAATACTTATTCGCAGTCGGAACCATTTGCCAGAGATCATTAGAAGCTTACAACAAAATAATCTTGAATATGTACTGCCTGATTCAAGCTTTAACTCGAATCCGCAAATTATTCATGATCTAATCTCTTTTACAATCGCCCTTACTCATCCACATGATAAAATAGCATGGCTTACATGCTTGAGGGCTCCTTACTTAGGGTTAACTCTAAAAGAAATAACTAGTATATTAGAAAATTTAAATGAACCTATAAGTGTATGTTTGAAAAATTCTCAACACCCTCGATTGAAAAAATTTTTTGAGGCGTTAGATGACTTAGAGTCTGTTCGTAAACAAACACCGATTCATTACTGGTTAGATGATGCTTGGCAGAGAATCGGTGGATATCAGGTAAATCGTACTGAGCATTATTATAGAATTTGTCGTGGATTTTTTAACGCAGTAAGTTCAATATCAAAACCAATCACAAGAAAATCTTTGTTAGAAATACTGCCCTCTCTAACAGTTAATCAAGAACCATCAAATCAAAACATACATATTTTAACTATCCATAAATCAAAAGGATTGGAATTTGATACAGTGATCATTCCCCACTGTGAAAAGGAAACCAATAGTCAACAAGATTCTATGTTACTAAAAGTCATGGAATGGTATCATTCCGAGCTACGTCAATATTTATTTTTAATGGCAGCTGCTGATAATTATGATAGCGAAAAAAATAGTTTATATCAGTATATCAATTTGCAAGAGAAACAAAAAAATTACGCCGAACTTAAGCGTTTGTTTTATGTTGCAGTGACACGTGCAAAAAAAAGATTACACTTGGTGAGTTGCGTTGACAGTCAATCATTAGAAAAATTTGAACCAAAAACGAATAGTTTTCTCAATTATTTTTTTGAAGATAGCCAGGATTCTCTAATAAATCAAAATCAAAGTTTAACAAGTTCAAATTGTAGCGAATCCCAAGATATTCTTTTGAAGAATATTAAACGCTATACCATCGACTACTCAAACTCCACAAAGTTACCTAGCTATTTTTTTTCTGAATATGGAAATATAATTATAAAAGATAGTCAAACGCATGATACCATTGTTAGCACAATTATTCATAAATATTTATATCATTTGAGCATGATTGATGGTCTTTCTGAAAAAGTGCTCAGGCAACTGATTGTTAATATCGATTGTATTTGTATTAGTTCAGGTATTTATAATTCTCGACTTTCTGAAGCAAGAAATACGATTATTCAATCTCTAACGAATGCTATAAGTGATAAAAATGGTTTGTGGATATTAAGACAGCGATGCCAAGCGTATTCAGAATATCAAGTGATTTTAAAAAATAAACGATATCAAATTGACAGGACTTTCCTTGAAGATAATACTCAATGGATTATTGATTATAAAATTACTCATGGCAAAGTTGATGCTAAGGATTTGATACAGAGACATAGACAACAATTGGAAAATTATTCATTGGCTATAAAAGAAATATTCAAAACTCAAACAAAAATGGCACTATACTTACCTCTACAAAGCTTACTGATACCTTTTTAAGGTCGGATCAATTCTTTGAAAGTTTAGATTTATTTTTTTTTAGTAATTGCCAATCAAATATAAAATCATTGTCTATACTTGTAGTTTATGTAGGGCTGTAGAAGTAAGTACAAAGATAAATTATGGGAATATTTGCACAAAGCCAGCAATTGTTGCATGGCTACCACCCTTTACAAGGGGTTTATGACGAAGTATTTGCTGATACTGAACATTTTCATCCAAATATAGAATCTGTATGTAAAATGCTCACTAGAATGAGTCATAATAAATTTAAAAATTGTCAGAAAATTGCCAATACAAATTTTAGACGGAGTGGAGTTACTTTCACCGTCTATTCAGATTCTGAAGGCACAGAGAAAATATTCCCGTTTGATTTAATACCAAGGATTATCCATAACCAAGACTGGCAAAAAATAGACCTCGGCTTGAAACAACGGATAAATGCACTTAATATGTTTTTGCAGGATATTTATACCGATCAACGAATTCTAAAAGAAAAACTAATTCCTGAAATATTAGTTAAAAAATCACCGGGTTATTTGTCATGTTTACAAGGTTTTGTCCCTAACAATGGAGTATTCATCAATATTGCAGGAGTAGATTTAGTTCATGATCAAAATGGTGAATACCTAGTATTGGAGGATAATTTACGAACGCCTTCTGGAGTTTCATATGTTTTAGAGAATCGATTTATTATGAAAAGGCTGTTTCCAGACATCTACAGCAAAGCGCATGTCAAGCCGGTAGATGAATACCCTATCCAACTTAAGAATCAGTTAGCATCATTAATGATAGATAAAGTCGATGACCCTCGTGTGGTTGTCCTTACACCTGGCTCATATAACTCTGCTTATTTTGAGCATTGTTTTCTTGCTAAATGTATGGGTTGTGAGTTAGTCAAAGGCCAAGATTTATTTGTGAATAATGATAAGGTTTATTTGAAGACGACTCAAGGCCCTCAACGAGTGGATGTTATTTATCGGCGAATTGATGATGACTTTTTAGATCCTGATTTTTTTCGTAAAGATAGTATGTTGGGTGTAAGAGGACTAATGAAAGCTTATTTAAGTGGTCATGTAATTCTTGCTAATGCCACAGGTAATGGTATCGCTGATGATAAAGCAATCTATCCTTATGTGCCAAAAATGATTAATTTTTACCTCAATGAAGAGCCTATCATCAAGCAAATTAAAACCTATCATTGTGCCGATAAGCAAGATCTGGCTTATATACTTTCAAATATGGAAAATCTTGTAATCAAAGAATCGAGTGGTTCTGGTGGATATGGGATGTTAGTGGGGTCCATGGCAACCAAAGAGGAAATTAGTCGCTTTAAAGCTTTAATACAACAATGTCCTGAAAAATATATAGCCCAACCGATTATTGAGCTGTCAACATGCCCTACTTTTGACGGTACTCGTTTCGGACCAAGACGAGTGGATTTAAGGCCATTTATTGTCTCAGGAAAACAACAATGGGTACTACCTGGCGGATTAACACGAGTTGCTTTGAATGAAGGATCTTATATTGTTAATTCTAGCCAGGGAGGTGGTTCTAAAGATACGTGGGTGTTGGATTAAATTATGATTTCACGATCAGCTGAACATTGTTTTTGGCTTTGCCGACATCTCGAGCGTATCAATCATATTGCGCGATTTATGAGTGTTAATTCGAGTTATATTTTAGATACAAACCTAGATATTCGTGATCAATGGTTTCCATTTATTATTGTTCTCGGTGAAGAAAAACGCTTTTTAAAGGTTCATGGCGATTTAAATTCAGTGAATAACGAATTGATTCAAAACTATATCACTTGGGACAAAAATAACCCAGTATCAATTATACATACAGTTCGCTCAGCTCGCGAAAATGCACGTATTATTCGAGATATTATCAGTAGTGATTTATGGGAAGCAATCAATACTTTGTGGCTTTGGCTCATAAGTAATCGCAGCTACAATTTATATGTGAAAGATCAAATGGCTTTTTATAGAATAATACTATCAAATATCAGTACTATTTACGGCATTTTGTATAGTTCAATGTCTGAGGATGAAGCCTATCATTTTATGAAGCTAGGCATGATGCTGGAACGTGCAAATCAGACGGCTAGGATAGTTGATGTAAAGTCACATCGGATCTCATTTTATGAAATATCCAGGCGTGAAAATGTTATTGAAACTTTATATTGGCTTAATCTATTGAAGATTTTTTCTGCACATGAAGCCTTTCTTAAAAAAAGCACGACCTTTAATCGAAAACTCGTTGCTCAGTTCTTGATATTTGAAAACAACTACCCTCATACTATAGCTTATTGCTTAGATAATGCTTGTGAAAGCTTACAGAAACTCAAAGAAATTACTTGTGTTACGAATGAATTGAATAATGTTGAAGTATTATTGAATCAGATATCTGAGTCAAATATAGAGACCATTTTAAAACAAGGGTTAAATACGTTTTTAACGAGTGTTATTAACGGTATTGCTAGAATTTGTGAAGATATTGAATCTAAATTTTTTGATCCAGAGTTGCTTTTTATTACTCAATCTAAGGGACATCGTTTATGAGCCAACTATTATCAATTTCATTTGATGCACCAGCAGCGCCTTCAATTACTTTAGGACAGCTGAAAAAATCTAATAATCTTAGCCAAGAAATATTACATGGTTGGGGATTTTCATGGTACTCAGATGGAAGCAATAGTGCAACGGTAATAAAAGATCCTGAATTTCAACTAAAACCCTTACAAACTAAAACTTTGAATGATTGGAAGAGATTTCAGTCGACACTTTTCTTATGTCATTTACGCGGTGCTGCAAAGCGTTCAAGTGAGCATGACACCCAACCCTTTTCGCGAACTTACGCTGGAAGAAGTTGGGTTTTTTTGCATAATGGTGAGTTAACCGATGCAATCTATAAGAAATTAGATTTAGGATCTAATCCAGTATTCGAACCCATAGGTAAAACTGATTCTGAACATGCATTTTGTTGGATCATGAATATGATTGAAAAAAGCAAAGCTCGATCGTTGAAGCAACTAACGTGGCAAGAATTACATAAATTATTTAAAATGATTAATCGGTTTGGAACGAGTAATCTTATGCTTAGTGATGGACATAATTTGATCGTTTATCATGATAAAAATGGATTTAATCCAATTTACTGGGGCCGTAAGCACTCACCCCATCATCATCATCAATTTTCATCAACATTGACTAAACTTGAATTTGACTTGACTCAAATTATTTATCGAACTTATCTTATATTTGCCAATGAAAAATGTTTAGTCACACATCCCACTGCTATGCAAAAAGGTGAAATGATAGTTGCTTGTTTAGGTAAATTAATTTGGAAAAGCCAACAAGTAAATGAATCTGTTAGTAGCTATTCAAAGAAAAAAGTTGCAAAACCTAAAAAATCAGTTTTTACAGATAATTCAATTGATTCTTATTGGGTCGATAAGAATCTGCAGTTTTGTACGCTTTGTGTGAGTCACACCACTAAATACACTTACAATAAGCCAGTAGAATTAAGCAAGCATTATTTTAGGTTGCATCCTGTGCATGATCGATATCAAAAAATATCGGAGTACAACTTATCACTATCAGTTCCATCCTATGGTGAAACTTTTGATGATGTTTTTGGTAATCGTGTGACTTTATTACAAATTGACACTCCATATAAAGAATTAATTGTCACGATGAAATCTAAAATTAACTTAATTCAACAGCCGAATCTAAAGCGTAGCATTTTAGATACTAAAAGTAAGATCCCTTTGCTATGGATGCCATGGCAAAGACAAATGATGTTGCCGTATTTATTACCTCCGGAGTTACCTGAAACCCAGTTAGCAGAATTGACAGACTACGCGATGAGCTTTGTAAAACGTAATGATTTTGATGTGGTAGATACTTTAAATGACATTAATTCAACAATTTATCGTGATTTTGAATATTTCAGTGGCGCTACTAACTTAGAAACCACCCCTTTTGATGTGCTGTTGCATCGGCGCGGCGTTTGCCAGGATTTTGCAAATTTATTTATTTGTCTCGCAAGATTATTAAGTATCCCGGCACGTTATCGAGTTGGATATATTTATACTGGTGCGGACTATAAAAATAAGCAGCAATCAGAAGCGTCACACGCCTGGGTGGAAATATACCTGCCTTGGCTTGGTTGGCGAGGATTTGATCCAACCAATGGTATTGTAGCTGGCCCAGATCATATATTAATCGCTTGTGGTCGTAATTATTTTGATGCAACGCCAACTTCAGGAACAATTTTTAAGGGTGGTGGTGATGAGTCACTGAGTGTAGAAGTGAAAGTAGAGCGAGAATAATGATGTTAATAGCTTTGACACATGAAACTTATTACCAGTATGATAAATTTATTGAGTTATCGCCACATATCATCAGACTCCGCCCTGCCCCACACTGCAAAATTCCGATTAAATCATACAGTTTGACTATTTCTCCAGAAAAACATTATGTTAACTGGCAACATGATGCTTCTGGAAATCAAGTTGCACAAATTAATTTTTTGAACCCTACCAATCACTTTAAAGTTATTGTTGATTTAGTTGTTGAGAAAGTATCGATCAATCCATTTGATTTTTTTATTCATACAGATGCAATCAATTATCCTTTTGAATATTGTGCAACGACCAAACAAACTTTGCAACCTTATCTACACCACAATTATAATGATACGATTGCTCATTGGTATAACCTTAATCAGCCTAGAGTCACCAATTCTTTAAATTTATTAGTCGCGATAAATCGGCTAATATTTGAATCATTTAAGTATAAAATACGACTCGATCATGGGGTTCAAGAGCCTGAAGAAACTCTGAAGCTAGGGTCGGGTTCGTGCCGCGATTTTGCTTGGTTTCACTGTCATTTATTGCGTCAACTAGGGTTTGCTACTCGTTTTGTGTCAGGGTATTTAACTCAATTAGTCGATCATGATGAAAACCCTAATGTTCACGTCGATTCGTTGGAACTACATGCTTGGTGTGAAGTTTTTTTGCCTGGTGCGGGTTGGGTTGGTTTTGATGCAACCTCTGGTCTACTTGCTGCGGATAATCACATCCCTCTTTGTGTAGCAGCTCATCCAGTCGGAGCATCGGCAATCAGTGGAAATATAGGGCTATGCCATGCTCACATGACGTACGATATGCAGATTGATCGTATATCAAAAATTAAGCGGGCAAAAAAATATTCTTTTTCTGAGGTCACTTGGCAGTCAATAACAACTGTAGCTCAGCAAATTGATTCAGATTTGAATGAAGTAGGTGTCGATTTAACGATAGGAGGAGAACCAACATATGTTGATCAACATAACATCAATGATCCCCAATGGAAAACAGAAGCATTAGGTCAGCAAAAATTCCTTTTAGGTCAAGCAGTCAATGCGGATTTGCAGAAAATTTTTGCGCCCAATGGCATTGCGATTTTGTCGCAGGGCAAATGGTATCCTGGAGAAACTTTACCTCGTTGGGCTTTTCATAGTTTCTGGCGTAAAGATAACCAACCTTTATGGTTAAAACAAAATTTGTTGGAGGTCAATCATAATCAGTTATATCAGATTGATGACGCCAAAAGACTTATTGAAGAAATCGCTGGTTATATTCATGCTCCTATTAGCTTAATTAAGCCAATCTATGAAGATATTCTATATCAGTTATGGATCTCAGGAAAACTGGGCGCTAATGTTAATCTTGATGAAATTAATCTGACCACTCATGATCAGCAGCAGTTAATCAAACAAATGTATCAAGATAATTTAAAAGTTCCTAGTGGTTATTGCTTGCCAATAGCCTGGTCAATTGATAAAAATTGTTGGCTGACTTGTGATTTACAGACGATTGGCAAAAGAATCACCGCCTTGCCTGGTGAAAGTAGCATAGCTTATCGCTTACCATTAGATAAGCTTGCAACACATTTTTTAGGAGAATTGGAATCTAACCCTGATCAATCTAATTTCTCAGAGAATAAACTTGAAGATTATCTTGATTTACAAATGCAAGCTATAAATTCTAAATCATCTGTAACTAAAAAATTTATTCGTAGCATTTGCTGTATTGAGTTAAAAAATAATCACCTGCATGTATTCTTACCCCCAATAAAGCCATTAAAAGCCTATTGTATGCTAGTTAATCTAATCGAATCTGCTGCGACTCAATTAAACTTTAATGTGCAACTAGAAGGCTATCTACCCCCATCAGAAAACCAACTCACTTCATTTAGTGTAACTCCCGACCCAGGCGTGTTAGAAATAAACATACATCCAGCAAAAAATTGGAATGCCCTTGCTAAAATCTACCATCAGCTTGATCTGGTGATGCATGCTCATGGATTGAGCGCGACTAAATTTACTTTAGATGGTAGAAGAATTTCCTCTGGTGGCGGTTGCCATATGACCTTAGGAGCATCCTCCCCTAGTAAAAGCTTGTTTTTACAACAGCCACGAATTATCCAGAGCATGTTAACTTTTTGGCAACATCACCCAAGCTTATCCTATTTATTTTCAGGTATCTTTGTCGGGCCAACCTCGCAAGCGCCAAGGATTGATGAAGCAAGACATGACTCGTTGTATGAATTAGAACTTGCATTTAAAGCAATGCCCAAAGGACGAGTAGAAAACTATTGGTTAATTGATCGATTGCTTAGGCATTTGTTGGTTGATGTGACTGGCAATACTCATCGAGCAGAATTTTGTGTAGATAAACTATTTTCTCCAGATAGTGAAATGGGTCGTCAAGGCTTGATTGAATTACGAGCGTTTGAAATGCAAGCCGACCCCCAGTTAAACAGCTTACAATCATTGTTGATACGAAGTTTAATTGCGTTGTTTCATAAAAGAGATTATCACCAGCCATTTCATCGTTGGGGAAATGAGCTACACGATAGATTTATGTTACCTTATTTCATCTGGCAGGATTTTAGCAAAATTATTGATTATATAAAAATGCAAGGTTATCGATTTGAACTTGATTGGTTTTTGCCTATTTATGAATTTAAATTTCCAGTCATTGGGAGTATTACAGTTGATGGTATATATATAGAGTTACGTCATGCATTAGAACCATGGCCAGTACTCGGAGAGCAAAACATTTCTGGCTATACAAGTCGTTTAGTGGATTCGACTTTATCTAGAATACAAATACGATGTATTGGTATCAATTTGCAAAAAAATATCGTAGCGTGCAATGGTGTAAGAGTTCCTTTAAAACCATGTGGGTTAAATAATGAGTATATTGCTGGAATTCGTTTCAAAGCGCATGATTTTAAGGAATGTTTACATCCGAATATACCCGCCATCGATCAATTAACCATTGACATTGTCGACTTACAGTCATCACGATCAATCGGTGGTTGCAAATATTATAGTCAGCACCCTGGTGGCAAGAATTCTAATCAGTTGCCTATTAACAGACGTGAGGCTGAAACTAGGCAACGGGCCCGATTCACAGCTTTTGGTCATTCACCAGGAATAATGAATATTACTGAAACTATTGCTCAACCTGAGCATTCATATATACTCGATTTAAGAAAATATTCTAATTGATATAAACTATGCAATGGTGTTTCAAATTTTTGGCTTTAATAATATTTATTTTAAGTCCTTTTGCTTTAGCGAAGCCACCTGAAGATTTTGTTTATCTAAGTGATATTGATCCAACGATCCTACAAGAAATCCGCTATGCCACTGCCCATAATTTTATAGGAGAACCTATACGAGGTTATCAAAAACCTATTTGTATGCTTACAAAAAAAGCAGCGCTTCAATTAAAGGAAGTCCAATCAGAAATATACAAAAAAGGTTATTCATTAAAAGTATATGATTGCTATCGTCCTAGAATAGCAACAAAGCAAATGTTAGACTGGAGTCAAAATAACAATCAATTAATGAAACTGGAATTTTATCCTAGGGTAAAAAAAGAAAAACTATTTGATGGTTATATAGCGGCGTATTCAGGTCATAATCGTGGAAGCACAGTCGACTTAACGATTGTTAAACGTGACAGACTTGAGCAAGAACAATATCAATCAGGACAGCCACTAATGCCATGTTACGTCAACGATCGTTTTAAAGATAATAGTATCGATATGGGTACTGGCTTTGATTGTTTAGATATTGCTGCTCATTTTAATTATTCAAAAATAAGTATTCAAGCCAAACGCCATCGAAAAATTTTGCGCCAGTTGATGAAGCGCTATGGCTTTAAGCCTTACCAAGCAGAATGGTGGCACTTTACTTTGAAAAATGAACCCCATAAAAGAACTTATTTTGAGTTTCCTATTACTTAGGTAAAACTAAATTATTTCAATCTAATATCTTGGATGAGTCGATTAATTGAAGCCAATAATTCTTCATTAATAATCGGCTCAATCGCTAGATACCACCAGTCTTCCTCCACACAAGACATTAATTTTACTGCATCCTTAGCAGTCATCACTAATTTTTTCCCTTTGAATTCATGGAGATCGTTATCATTAAATGGATAGTGATCAGCAAATGCTTTGCAATTGATTTGCATGCCTAATTTTTTTAATTGATCAAAAAAGCGATTTGGATGGCCAATGCTTGCAATTGCATCAACTGTTTGATTAACAAATGCATCAACTGGTAGTGTTAGACTTACATTTTTACAGTTAACCCAATATAATGGCTTTAAAGTCATCTTCCATGGAGTTAACCAATCATTATCGATATTTCCTGTACTTACAACATAATCGGCGTGTTTAAGCCTGACGATTGGTTCTCTTAGAGGCCCTGCTGGAAGAACACAATGATTTCCGAATAGCCTTTCACCATCAACCATAACAATCTCAATATCACGTTGCATTGCATAGTGCTGTAGGCCATCATCACTAACAATAATATTTACATATTCATTATTTAGTAGATGTTGAATGGCCCTAGGGCGCACTGGATCGATGTACACGGGACAACCTAATTGCTTCATTAACAGTAAAGGTTCATCACCCGTTTCATGCACTTGTGATCGACCAGTCACTTTTTGGGGATAGTGCTTTGCTTTACCGCCGTAACCTCTAGAAACAATACCAGGACGATAACCATGTTTTGTTAAATATTTTACCAATGCTATGACAAACGGTGTTTTACCATTACCGCCAACAGTAATGTTTCCGACAACAATTACAGGAACAGGCGATTGAAAAGAAGTTAATAATTTTTTTTTATATAGTTTATCTCTGTATTTTATGACCAACAGATAAATACAGGATAAAGGTAAGAAAAATAATTTTAAAAAACTATGTTTTTTCCACCACCAATTCATGAATGCTGGCTCACAGATTCTGATGTTACTTGAGGTAATAATTGGAGTCTATGATATTTCGCGTAAAAACCATTAAGATTGATTAGCTCGTTATGCGTGCCTTGTTCAACAACTCGACCATTATCAAGGACAATGATTTTTGAAGCTTTTTCTATAGTGGATAGCCGATGGGCAATTACGATGGTGGTACGGTTTTTCATGACTGCTTCAAGCGCCGCTTGAATATGGCGTTCAGATTCAGTATCTAGAGCAGAAGTTGCCTCATCTAAAATTAATATTGGGGCATCTTTTAAGATGGCTCTAGCAATAGCAATACGTTGACGTTGGCCGCCTGAAAGTAAAACACCATTTTCCCCAATTAAAGTATCTAAGCCTTGAGGTAATTTCTCAATAAACTCCATCGCATGAGCTGCGATTGCTGCCTGGTTAATTTTAGCATCATTTTTGTTTTGCTCTAGCTTTCCATAGCAAATATTATTGCGCAGGGTGTCATTAAATAGCGTTATATTTTGCGAAACGATGGCAAATTGCTGACGAAGATTTGTTAAGCGGTAGTCAGTGAGTGGACGACTGTCTAAAATAATTTCGCCTGTTTGATAATCATAAAAACGCGCCAGTAAATTTGCAAGCGTTGATTTTCCACTTCCCGAGCGGCCTACTAAGGCCACTGTACTTCCAGAGGGAATGTCAAATGAAATATTTTGCAAAACTTTTTTTTCTGCTCCTGGGTACGTAAAGCTAATGTCTTTTATTTCTAAATTGCCGCCTACCCTTTCAACTTGATAGCTCCCAGTATCGATTTCTATGTCTTTATCAAGTAATTCAAAAATACTTTCTGCACCGGCTAATCCTCGTTGTATTGTAGCATTGACAGAAGTGAGATCTTTTAATGGTTTAAGTAAAGCCATCATCGCCCCAAGAATCGCAGCGAATCCACCTGCAGTCATTTGTGCTTGCATCGCCTGTGTCGTTCCTAAATATATCATTGCAGCTAAGCCACAAACACCCAGAAACTGCACGCTAGAAGTACTGATCGACTTAGTAACCACTATCTTTAATTCTTGGATTAAATTACGACTAGCAGCTTTTTCAAAACGTTGGGTTTCATAAGGTTCACCACCAAACATTCGAACGACCTTATACCCCTCGATGGCTTCTTCAGCATTGTGCGTGACATTTGCCATACTATCTTGAACTTTACGGTTCAGGTGGCGTAGACGTTGACTACTAAATTTAATGGTTATAGCCATGATGGGCACGAATATAAAAAAAGTCAGTGATAGTTGCCAGCTAATGCTAAACATAACGATCACTAAACCCAGTGACATGCAGACTGACTGCACTAAATTCGTTACTGCATCAGTCACTGCCGCGGCCACTTGCGCAGCGTTATATACAATCATCGACAGCATACTGCCAGAGGAATTTTTGTCATAAAAGCTACAAGGCAAGTGCATCAGGTGATTAAAAATTTGCTTACGCATCATTAGAATGACTTGGCGCCCAACATAGCCCATAAAGTAAGTCGCAGCTAGACTAGATATTGCGCGCAAAGCAAACAGGCCAACAGCACAAAGTGGCATCCATCGAATAAATTGATAGTCAGGGTTGACAAAGCCTTTGTCGAGCAGTGGTTTCATTAAATAAATGAATAATGAGTCTATGCCGGCGTACATAGCATTTGCAAAGACGGCAATTAAAAATATGAAGACATATGGTCTACCGTAGCCTAATAATCGAAAATAAATTGGCCAAGTGGCGCCTCTAGGCTTTTTATACTTTTGTTTATATGCTTTTTTGTCAAATAGATGGGGTTTAGACATTCAAAATCTCTTAATTAAGTATTTAAGCATTTTAGCTGATATTTAAATCTCTCGAAAGCTTTGTGCATGAGAACAAACATAGACAGACACCACTTATTTGTTTTTTTATTGAACAAAAGATTGATTTATAAGCTAAGTTGAGATGAACGCATACCATAAAAAAATATTTTTCAAAGATTATGTGCTTATTATTGCTAATCTATTAAGATAGGCTCACATGATTATCTGTGGGCAAACACTATAATTGATGTTCAGAAACGTTATTTATTAACTAATACCCCAAAATTAGTAGATTCTTATAAGACAAGGGCGATGAATAGCATTTATTTCTAATATCGTTCATGAGTATTTTCATAACGATTATTTCAATTTAAATTCCCCACCGAATCTAAAGAGTTGAATATTCAACTTCTGGTTTTTTACACATCGTATTCAGATTGACTAATTTATTTTCTAAATATTGCTGTTTACACTTAGAACGTTGAATTTTACCACTAGTCGTTCTAGGTATACTTACTTGCCGAATCAATGCCACATCATGTACAGTAATGCCGTACTCTTTAAATATTGATTTTTTAATGCAACTGGAAATTTCAGTCAATATCTCGTGTTTTTTACTGCTATCGCCACTAAAATAGTGACGATTTATTTCAGAAACAATAATGACTTGTTCGCCAGTACCTGAATTAATTGAAAAAGCAGCGACAGCTGCTGAAACCACAGCTTGATGTGAAAGTGCCACGATGCGCTCCAAATCTTGCGGATAAAAATTAGCTCCATTAATAACAATTAAATCTTTGACTCTACCGCAAATATACAATTCATTCTCATACAGAAAACCTAGATCGCCTGTTTTTAGATAACGTTTCTGAGAAGTGTCATTTAATAAAATGCCATAATGTTTTTCACTAATTTTTTCAGATATTTTGCCATTATCCCAATACCCTGCGGTAATATTATCCCCGTATAGCCATACCTCACCAACGTATCCTGGACTACAAACTTTTCTTGTTGTTTCGTCGACTATTTTAACGTCAAGGCCGTCAACAATAGCGCCACAGGAAACAATATCTGTAGTTAAACTACTGTCTTCGGTAAGATCACTAATGTTAATAACTTTGTTTTTCAAATCTTCAAAAGATACTGCTATTTTTTTTAATATCTGGCTAGGGTTTTTACCGCTAACCATCACCGTGGCTTCGGCCAACCCATAGCCTGGACTAACTGCATTTGGATTTAAGCCTGCACCTGAAAATTTATTAATAAATTTTTCTACCGTTTGATATATGATAGGCTCAGCAGCATTGACCGCTGTTTTCCATGAATTTAAATCAAGAGTTTTATAATCTGATTCACGAGTGCATTCAATACAAAGGTCATAAGCAAAGTTTGGCGCTGCACTGAATGTCCCGTTATATTTTGAAATAGCTTTTAGCCATATGATTGGATTTTGTATAAAGGTCTGAGGTGACATCATAAAATTAGTACTTCCAATATAAAGCGAATGTAATGCTTGTAAAATTAAGCCCATATCGTGAAATAAAGGTATCCATGTGATCATCACTGAATTAGAATCAGTTGCAAAGCCTTTTTGCATCATCTGAAAGTTTGTTAATAAATTTTTATGAGTGAGTACAACTCCTTTAGGAGTTGAAGTAGATCCTGAAGTATACTGCAGCATACATATTCTGTCTTCATTTAGTTCTGGATTAAAAACAGAATCCATTTTTTTTTGATCTATATCATCTAAAAATAAAAAATTCACATCGGTAAAAAATGCATCTTCACCTGCAATTTTTTTTATTTTTCCAAATACGTCCAATGTAGTAAGTATGTAATTAGTACCAGCGTTATCCAAAATACTTTTTAATCGTTCCATGTGCATACTACGTTTCGGCATAGATACAGGAACTGCAATAGCACCCGAATAAACGCATCCTAAAAATCCTACCATATGGGATACACTTGTAGGCAACAAAAGTAATATAGGTCGACCAACCGCCTCTAGACGTTTTAGTTCCTGTGCTAATATAATTGATTTTTGATGTAGATCTAGATATGTGAGTTCTTCAACAATATCTAAATCTTTATTTAATATTTTATATGCACTCTTTTGTGGAAATAAAACAGATTGGGTTTGACCTAATTCGTATAAGTTTTTCATTTGACTCTCCTAAATAATGAATATAATTCCTGAATTTTCAGGACACATTTGTCTTATTAAGTACCGGTAATATTCTAAAATATTAGCATACGTTGGTTATCTTGCATGAATTAAATGATTCCCATCTAACAAACGTATTTCTTATATCAATTTCAAAAAATATATTAAATAAAAAAGCAAATATAATTATAGCTTAATATTTACCCGAATTAATTTGAGATTTTTTAAAGAAATTTCTAATACCCTACTACCTCATGATTTTTCAGTAATTTATTCAATATGTGGAACTTTAATATAAGCACACCACAAATTTAGAATTTGTTAATTTTTTATAACTTTCTGGAACTCTCTTTTAACAAGAGGATGTTTCATCGGTTTAGTTACCTCAAAAGTTGCAGTTTTTTCTGCTTTAATTGTTTTGATCTTTTTCCAGTCATTTTGTTTCCTTACAGAAATAGTAATCTGCATATCTGCAGATAGAGTAATATGTGTGTAAAATGCATTACCATCAGGTAAAGGATGCACTAGCAAAATCATATCTTCTGGATTTGCTGATATTTTACATTCAAAACGAAAGTCATCTTTTTCAGCGACAAATGACCAACTATCTAATTCTGAAGTAATTTCCTTATGAATAAACATAGAATCAACCAAACTTGTTTCATATAATTTACCTTCCCAATAAAAAAACAAGCAAAGAGATGGACTCATCCAAGTGTTATACTTAATAGAAATACCTTCAAAGACAAAATCAGGTTCATCTATAAAGTTGACACAATTTCCCCACGTCCATGAAAAAAGATTTTGAATATTACTATAATGACCATCACTGGCATTTAAATGGTTAATTTCATAATGGTGGCCATTAACTTTGATCCAGCCACTTAATTTGTGACGACAGTAGTCAGAAGAAAAATTTGGGAGGAATGAAGTTTTTCCTAAATTCTCTATCCGATTAACTGGAAGAGCATTCGTAGTATCAATGTCAAAATCCCACTCTAAGAAAATATTATCATTGTTAATTTTACCCCAAGCTTTTTGATCGGTCATTCCGGATTCACCAATATCAATTTGTTTTTTGCTTTTAGATATATTCAAATGATTAATCGGTGAATACTGAATTAAACCCACATTATTATCTGAAATATTGTTATCCCAAAAGGTGCCCCACACAGCTGCAGTTGAATCTTCAATCGAAGGCCTTTTTACGAGCTCATATCGAAACATCATGCTTATACCTTGTTTAGGGTCATTCCATAGAAAATAGTGCACTTCATAATCGTTTTCTTTTGATTTGTCAAATGAAAATGTGTTATGTAAAGAACATTCTACTTTGTTTTTGCTTACAACTTCGCTCATATCTATCTCCGTAACATAAGTTTAACTTAAAATTTTACTCATCTAAATTCTTCTAAACCACTTGATCTATTTTATATGCCGACAATGCAATCAGCATAAGAGCTGGGGCATAAAATATCCACGTTGAACTTGATGTAAATACATTAATACTTCCATTGTTATAAGATAATAAACTACCCATAACTGTCAAATCACAGATAAAGAAAAAAATAATCCCAATTAACATTAAAAATCGATTATATTCTGGAATCTTTTTAATGATGCAAAACGAAATTAATGCAGACATAACTGATAAAGCTAATAGAAATGAATATAAAAGGATTTCTATAGTAAGTAAGTTTGTACCTAGTGACAAAAGTAAAGCAAGATTGAGTGGCGCTAAAATTGAAAAAAGAATATATGCTGTAAAAAAAATTAGCAAAGAATGTATTTTTTTCAGCTTGCCAATTTTTTTCAAACCTATTAAATTTCTCCTAATTAAAATCATCTGAACCAATCCAAATACAAATATACCTAACATAATACTGGGGACTTTTCCAATAAAGAAACAAATATCTGCAATTAAAATTAGCGAAAAAGCTAGCCTGAACTTTCGCTCATCTTCTATGCCAACTCCTCTTCCTTTTGCAAAAAAAGCTAGAGTCGCTGCTAAGAAAACTATGCAAAATTTCAGCGAGTTAGATAAAATGCTTACTCCAATTATTGTGTTACCATATAAATATAATACTCTGCCCCAATCAACAATCGCTGCTGTGATTAATAGAATAAAAATACTAATGATAATCATTCTTTTTTGTGAGTCAATACTATTTAAAAATTTCATTTATCCTCCTTTATGTATTAATTGTTAATTTAAACTATTTTTTCTAAATCTTTATCTTTTTCTGCCTTCAAATTGTCATTGACAACTTCATCAAAAATTTTATCAACAGGGGTATAATTGTCTAATTTGCTTTTATAAGATGAAAATCCGACATTATTCATTGGTTGTTCATAAAAACCAGTTTCAATAAAATATTTGGTATAACGTTCTAGTAGCACCAGTTGATCAGGACAATCCATTTTTAAATCTGAAATAGCTCGACTGAAATTAGTTTTATCTGTTGGGGGGAAGTAAATTTGCTCTTCAGATAAAGCACGAATAAAGTCAACAAATGGAAATAATGCGTTATTTCTTAGCCTTTCCAATGATTGACTTAATAATTCACGTTTCCATACATCCCAAGGAAGACCTCTCATAGAGTACCCAAAATCTTGATGCCATTGTATAAAGTCTTTTACAGGACGTGAATGAGGATGAAGTGAGAAATAAGCTTTGCCAATATTTTTTGGATTTTTTGCAATATGTACAATTGACTTACAAACAAAATCGACAGGTGCGATTTCAAAGGTTGTGTGGAGAAGCGGCCAGCTTCCAAGCTGTATACATCCCTTTAAGAATGAAGACAAAAACTCATTAAGTTTGTGATATTCACCTGTACTACCAACCCCAGAAACCATCCCAGGTCGATAGATATTAGCAGGTATACCTCTTTCATGAATCCCCTTCCATATCATTTTATCGCCAACATATTTTGATTGCTCGTAACCATTTAATAGTCCTTCACAATGTGCTAGAGGTTCATTTTCATAAACGATATTTCCTCGACCATAGCCTGTTGACATAATAACCCCAAGGGTTGATACAAAATGTATTTGTATGGGTCTGGGTTTGTCACTAACAGATAATCGCATGACAGTCTCAACTGAAAATACATTTGCATCTTTTAAATGTTGATAAGGGTAAACGAAATTCACCCAAGCTCCAGAGTGGAAGATAGTATCTATTTTTTTTCCTAGATTTTTAAATTCTATTTCAGATAGACCAAAATTTGGCTCAGTTAACTCACCTAACACGATACGAATTTTATCAGTATAAGCGGGGTCCCATAACTTATAGCGTAGCAGATTTGTTTTTATTCGGTCTATCCCTTCTTCTTTGGTTGCAGCCCTCACCAAACAATGGACAGTTTCTAATGTATCAATTTGATCAAATAATTCATTGAGTATGAAAGCTCCAATATATCCAGTGGCCCCTGTAATGAATACATTTTTTATAGTGTTATTAAAAGTAGAGATGTCGTATTTCGCATTATGAATATCTTCGGGTACCTCACCTTCATCTTCTAAAGAAAATTCATCCATTAAAAGCGACGGTGTCTTACCTGCTTTAACGTCTTCGATTACTTGAACTAAACCTGCTACCGTCGGGTCAGGAATGGTCTGTAATGAAACGCTTTCAGGGACCCCTAAATCCCACATTCTAGCAAATGCCTCAGCTGCTTTTAAGGAATCTCCGCCTAATTCATAAAAATTATCATAGATTCCAATCTTGTCCATACGAAGAACATCACACCAGATGGATGCAATCTGTTTTTCCCAGGTTTTTCTAGGCGCGATAAACTGTGTTGTCAGCTTAGGACGAGATAACTTAGATAAAGATTGTACCATTCTAATCATCTCAACAACTTTGCCTTTAAAACTAGCTATTTCTGCTAGTGAATTTGAAAGTTGATTAAAAGAATTAACTTTTTCATGGTCATTTGTAGAAATAATTTTTTTTGGAAGTTCGTACTCAACTTTGGCTGAGTCTATCAAAGTCTCAAATTCATCAGCCATAAAAGCTATTGTTTTGAGTGTTTCTGATGTGTGAATGAAACTTTTTCCCAAACTTTCATAAAATGTTTCAATAGGTTTATTTTTATCACTTGGGATAAAATCTAAAATGACAGTTTTCAGGTCGCTACATTGTGCAGTGTCTGCTAAAAATTTTAGCATTTTATGCTCAACTTTTTTACCTAACACTCGACAACTGAGCATAAATGATTGACAGCGATAAGCTTCATTTTCTTTCCTTGTAATCATTAGCCCTACAAAGCCATAATCACCAAAACGATCTTTCACATCTACTGAATAGACATAAGATTCTTTACTTTCAATTAGGGTTAAAATTCTACTTTCATCATATCGCTGTGTAGTTGCATTAAATTGATTCGTTCTATTTGTTAGCTGTGATGCTCGATTGATTCGTTCAATAGTCAAAGGAGCGATAATAACCTCAACATCTAGCTGTTTTAGAAATTCATCATAGTCAGTTAAAGTTTTCTTAAAAGCTTCTCGTGATTTGTTCTCTTGATATAGTTTGGTCCTTGTTTGATCTTCTTGAGTTATCTTTCTGCCATCCAAAGCCCAAAAGTGAGATAAATAACTTGAGATATCTTGTGGTTTAGGCGGTAAATTAACGACCAAAACATCATGTAGTGCTGATTTCACCTCTTCACACTCAGCTGGATTGTCATCAATAAAGATAAAACTATCTAACCCCAGTCGCAATTCTTCAGCGATTGAATGAATATTCAACGATTTACGTTCCCAATTAATACGATGAGTGACGATATCATCTAAAGATATTAACATATCAGGATGTTTTTCAAATACCTCCTGGACATCTGCTTCATTATTTTTACTGCATATCGCGAGTAATATGCCTGAATTTTTTAAATTTAAGATAAGCTGTTGTAGGTGTAAAAAAGGTTCTGTTATTTGAACACCTAATGCTCCATCTTCACCACAAACACCTTTCCATAAGGTGTTGTCACAATCTAAAATTATTACTTTATGACCAGGAGACAGAAGTGACAATATTTTTCTGGAAACTTCAGCTCCCATTGCCATAAAATATTCTTGAGTAAATGGAATATGTCCTAATTTATTTCTAGCGTCATCAAAAACTCGAGAAATTTCATAGCGTTTATTTAAATACCTTAAGTCTAATAATTCTGTATTAGATTGCGAACTGATAAAATCAATGATTTTTTGGTCTAACTCAGTGATAACTTCGCTCATGCCTAAATATCTGATCATATCTGGAGAGTGAGAACAAAGTGAAATAATAATTTTTCCTTTAGTCGCGTCACTGGCAGTTTTGACTCCACTAATGAAGTCATCGACTGTTTTTATAATTTTTTCAATAGGTGGTTTTTCTTTTTCAAATCGAAACCAATCTTCTATCCTTACAAAAAACAAGTTGATTGCTCCAGCTTGCTGATAGATGTTGCTTGTTGGAGTGAGTAGTTGCTGAAAAATCTGATTATAAGGAGCAAATTCAATCGTTGGATTAAAGCCAATTTTACTACTCCAAAAACGCAATGATTCTTCTACAGGTTCAGCTGTAAAACTAGAAGCCACATTGATAGATAATGGTTGTAAACCTATTTTTTTTTCTTCTTCTTTAGCTTTTTCATGCATCACACTGAACTGTTTAATCATTTCTTTAATACTACTGTAATCACTAATAATAGTTGGTTCTATTTCCGTCAGACCTAATTTATTTTCCATACTAGCAGTAAAGCGAACGATGCTAACAGAATCCATTGCGTATTCAGAGATAGGCTTGTCAATATCAATATCTTCAGTTGATAAGTTGATTTTTACTGCTATATCTTCTTTTACAAGATTTTCAATATCTTTCAAAGAGTAAAAGGCTAAATTTTCATTATTATTCAACATTCACTAGCTCCTTCCATATTACAGTTATATTGTTTCTTACTAGTTAACCCTTTAAAAAAACCACTTTTGATAAAAAAATTGATATATATTTTCAACAATTTCTCAGTAATTAAAGGGCAACTTATATTTTCCTTTTGAAGGAAAACCTTAGTATTAGAAAAATCATAGTCTAATTGACGACCATCAAACAATTCTAGAATTGTCATCGATGTAGTGTCATTAGCTTGAGTTAAAAATGGCATCACAGGATACAAAGCATTGTCCTTCGCCAACTCATTTCGTGCAAATTTTAACCATTCTTGTAAGTCTAGAGGCTCAATCTCAAATCCATATTGCTTTAACCAGCTAAAAAAATTAGGCAATTTAATTGGCTTTGGATTAACCAAATGAAATGCATTAAATTTATTTAAATGCTCTTGAGATTTTTCTAGTATGGTCACAATTGCTTTACTCACAAAATCGACAGGAGACATATCAATCTCCATGTGGACAAGAGGAAAGGTTTTCATCTGTAAACAGCCTTTAATAAACCGACATAAAAAATCATCTGTGTGTGCATAGCCACTTCGGCTATCGCCTGTGACCAAGCCAGGTCTGTAACATGTAATAGCAAGGTTTTTTTCAAGGCTAGCACGCCGCAACAATTCTTCTGATACCCATTTACTTTGAGCATAACCTGAAAATATTTGTTGGCCTGCTATTAGCTTATCTGATTCTTTGATAGGAGAAAACTTATAACGTTCAGGTGAATTAAAAACAGCGACCGTAGAAATAAAATGCAAAGGTTTGACTTTATTCGCACACGCAAATTGTAGTAGAGTTTTTAGTGGTAAAACATTACTAGATTTAATTTGGCTATAAGGTTTAACAAAATTTACATCTGCTGCATTATGTAAAATAATATCAATTTTTTGAGCTAACTCTATAAATAGAGCATTTCTCAAGCCAAATTCAGGCTCTGTTAGGTTGCCAACTAGTGGTACAATTCTTTTTTGCAATACATTATCGTCGTAATGCCATTCAGCTAATGAAGATCGAATCCGGTTAAATGCATTTTCTGTATCATTTGCTCTTACTAAACAATATATTATAGATTCAGTTTGATTTAATAAGTCATTTAATAAATAACGACCTAAAAAACCCGTCGAACCCGTAAAAAATATGTGTTGCTTGCTACAGCTTAATTGGCGAAATTGGATATTATCTGGCAATGTGTCTAGTATGCTGTTAATTTCATCATTAATTTCATCTATATTAAGAGAAGAATCAGTACTATTTTTATTTGAATTCAATAGATAGTTAGCTAATGTTATAATATTTAAGTTTTCAAACAATACAGAGTATGAAATTGATTTTCCTGCAAAATTTGATAATTCGACAAAGAATCTAACCGTAGAAATTGAATCTAATCCAAACTCTTGCAATAAAGTTTGGTCAGATTTTGTTGTAAAATCTTTTTCCATAATATTTGATAGCATCGTGCGAAGCACATTGCACAAAGCCGTTATTTGCTTAGGTTTGTTCAATTTTTTTAGATTAGCCCATTTATAATGAAGAGCGTGGGTATAATTTTCATTTGATTTTATATTTTTTTCAGTCAAATAGTTTCGCCACGTGCCACTTATAATATATTCACGACATGCTAGTCTTTTTATTTTTCCTGTCGGCGTCATTGGCAAAGAGGCGTCATTTACAAAGGTTAAATAATCTAGAGCCAGTCCTAGTGAAGCATTTAGGGCTGCATTGATTTTTGTTATAAGCATAGACCCATTTTCTATATCAAAAGCTTTATCTTTATATCCTAAAATTAAAGCTAACTGCTCAGTTTTATCTCCATCAAGGGATAAAGCAATGTAATGTTGAATCCCATGATCTTGGCAAAGCGAATTAATCATGCGTTCGATGTCATCTGGATAGTAATTTTTACCTCGGATTACAATTAATTCTTTGAGTCTTCCAGTTACAAAAATAGAATCATTCTTTATAAAACCTAAGTCACCTGTCCTAAAATAACTTTTTTCAGTACTATCATAGACTTTTGCTAAACAAATGTCGTTTGTCTCTGTAGGTTTTCCCCAATAACCTTTACAGGCACTCTCCCCAGAGACCCATATTTCTCCAACTTCATGATCATCGCAAGGTTTTTTAGTTGATGGGTCAACAATGATTACATTTGTATCTGCAAATACACACCCATTCCCAACCAAAGTCAACGTGTTTTTAGGATCTGCTTCTATGTTACAAACAACTCTATTTATTTTTAATTTTTCTTTATCAAGTTGGCAAAGTTCAATTTTTTGATTCGGTGATGAAACAGATACACATGCGGTTTCCGTAAGACCGTAATAAGGCTTAAAATATTCCTCTTTAAAACCATATGGAGCGAATATCTTAGTAAACTTGTTGATTGTATCATACTGAATTCGCTCTCCCCCTGAGACAGCCATTCTAAAATGTGCTAAATCCAGGTTTTTAAGTTCTGAAAGCTGTTTTTGAAATGCAGGGTTACAGCAAAGATCATAAGCAAAATTTGAAGCGGCAGTAAGCGTCACTCGATATTCTGAAATAATTGATATCCAACGCAAGGGATTTTCTAAAAATTCTCGAGTAGAAAAAATAATTGTTTGAGCGCCAGTTACACAACAACCTAAAAGACGAGCATAAATTCCCGCTATATGCGTGTTCGGGATCCAAACACATATTCGGTGTGTATCATTGAGCATGCAATACTGGGAAAAGCTCGATAGATTATGGGCAAGATTATTATGAGTCAACATCACACCTTTTGGTGAACCAGTCGAGCCAGAAGTGTATAGAATCAAAGCAACATCTTCTGGTTTAATATTCACCTGTGGCTGTTTGGCAATATTTTCATTCAAAATATCTTCAACTAAGATAATTTTTAAGAAATCAATCTCAGAAAAATATTCAGAAATAAAATCATAATCAGTTTTAGTTGTCAAAAGATATTTTGTTTCAGCATCTTCGGAAATACTATGCATATAATCTAAAAAGTTTTCTTTTTTATCAGAAGGCTTGGGTAAATACATTGGTACAGCGATCCGACAACTCCAAAAACAAGCAAGTAGCGTTATCATGAATTGAGGAGAAGGCGACATCATTAAGAGTATTCTGTCTTGTACTGAAGTATTGCTTTGCAGATAATCTGAAATTTTTTTTACTTTTTCAAAAATCTCAGAAAAGCTATATTCACTTTTAGATTCATTTTGTAAATAAGTAAAAGCTATTTTACCTGCAAATTTTTTTACATTTCCTTGAAATAATTCGATCAAATCCATAAAATATGGTCCATGTTGGTACAGGCAAGCCGTGCTTTAACCAGAATTTTAATCATTCTAAAAACTTGAGATAGCTTTGTCAATAAATATTCCCAGTAAATGAGTAAATTGCGTATATATAATCCTGAATCAGAAAAATCCATATTAAATGATTTTATTTGCAACAAATTCGATGAAATCCAATAATACCTGAAAACCGCTCTAATTATATGAAAAAACCTATAAATGATACTATTTTTGGTCACACTAGCTTATAATGTGAGGATAATAGAACCCCAAATTATACCGCCGCCAAATGCTTCTAACAGTAGTTTTTGTCCTGATTTAATCTTGCCGCTGCTGATTCCTTCATGTAGTGCTAGTGGAATCGAAGCCGAGGAAGTATTACCATGCCTATCTACGGTGACAATTACTTTATCCATAGAATAGTTTAGCTTTTTTGCTATCGCTTGAATAATTCTTATATTAGCTTGATGTGGGATTAACCAATCTATATCAGATTCTTTCATATTAACGGTGGCTAAAGTTTTAAATGCCAAGTCCCCCAAATTATTTACAGCAAATTTGAATACTTCACGTCCAGCCATTTGTATGTAAGGAGAAGCGTTGTCATTTTTGTATCCTGGTAAGTTACTATTGACTTGCAATATATTGCCATAATTCCCATCAGACTGTAATTTAGAAATATGTATTCCTGGATCGGGATTAGCAGTCAACACCACTGCGCCAGCACCATCACCAAATAACACACATGTATTCCTATCAGTCCAATCAAGCACCGTTGACATTGCTTCAGCACCAACAACCAATGCATTGACAACATTGCCACTTTCAATAAACTGTTGTGCTGTGGCAAGGGCACAGACAAATCCAGCGCATGCTGCACTCAAATCGAATGCCATAATATGTTTGGCGCCCAATTTTTCTTGCAAGATACAAGCCGCGCAAGGCATTATTTTATCTGGTGTAACCGTAGCGACAATGATTAAATCTAAGTCTGTCGCTTTCAAGCCCGCATTTTTTAATGCCTCTTTACCTGCCGCTAACGCCATACTGTAGGTTGATTCACCATTAGTAATAATATGGCGTTTATATATACCGGTACGTTCTACGATCCAGTCATGCGTCGTATCTACCATAGACTCTAAATCTTTGTTAGTTAGTACTTTTTGAGGAAGGTAGCCACTAGTCCCTATTATTTTTGCAAAAACCATTGAACGCTCCTTCACTAGCTAAGTCTAACAGCCGATAGGCAATGGACATATTTAGATTAATATAGATTATATAGTGATCTTTGACCACCAGTTTTAAGATCCTTAGACAGCAACTGCACCTTAATGATTTTAGAAAATTTTTAATTTTCCAGTAACATGTATGACATCGAGCGAGCATGTTAGCTTTTATGCGCACGCTAAAGTCATTATTATTTATAGTTGCCCAGTTCACAAATTTTTTTTCCATATGTAAAAAAAGAAATTAACTTTTTTATTAGATACCAAATTCCGTTGCTTTTGCGGCTATTTATTATGATGTAATAGCATCTGTTATACAAAGCTTCCTTGATTTTTCTGTTCAAATAGTTACCATCAAGAATGATATCATTAAACTTACTTTCTGCAGATTTCACATTTATAGCATTCTATTCATATATTAAGCATACTAGTAGGACACACCGTGATTTCTACTAACATTTGATTTGTAAGACTTATCGATGACGATTAGATTAATGCAATATATTACTTTAATCGATTGTTCCTGAGTTGAATTTGTAGTTAAAGATGCCATAGTGTTTAGTACGAGTCAAGCGCTTAATTTAACTTTCTTTATAATTGCTATAGAATCGTAGTGACAAAAAATATTTGTTATACAATATTCTAGAGACTGTGTCTGCTCTGCGTCAGATGCCTATAACGTCAACGTTACATATCCTTAAAAAGTATGAGTTTTACTTTGCTCTTCATCATCCGAGCTAGAAGTTAATGTGTTTAATTCTGCCGTTAGATTAGACTCATCAATAAAAGAGCTGCTGTTTGTTGGTTGACGGTGAAAATTTAGATTATAATTTTTTGAATTGGTATTCAATGCTCTATAGCCAACAGGTGTGTTTTCATATAACAACTTTAGGTAAATCATTTTTTTGTCACTTGACAAGTTGTTTATCCAAGCTTTGAATTGATTATTAAAATTATTTTTTTCATCAATATTATTAAGCTTATCATGACAAAAAATAAGCACATGAAAGGCTAAACCACGTGTTGATAATTTGATTAATTGATTATTTGACGCTCTTATTAAATTTTTTATATTTGGTAAAACGTGTTTAAAAGAATGTTTACTATAGGTGATTTCAGCTTCTTCAAATTGTAAGGTTTGGATAGACTTTTCTATAGCTTCGATATAGCAACCATTAAAAGCCAAAAAATGACCATACTGCGCATTGATATTTGGTGCGTTTGGACTAATGTTCAAACCTTCTTTAAAAGCTTCCTCAGCTTGCAATAAATTATTCTGAAGGGAGTAACAATAGCCAAGCTTATAATAAGCCTTTGGGTTCGGTTTCAAAGAAATTGATGCTTTGCTCCAAGCAACAATTCTATCAACTAAATCAAAATTACCACTCTGATTCAATTCAAATAGATAAAAATCACTTAGTTTTTTATAAAGATAAAGCATAGCATTGAGTGATTTTGGACCATCTTTGAGAATAGAACAACATTTCTTAAATAGTCTGTGACCGGATATGTTCCTAAGCAGATAATCATTCATATCGTCTTCAGTTTTTGAACCCCCACAATGTGAAGCAGCCGCTGCTGCAAAGCAATAATATAATGGATAAAAAATATATTTATCATTCATTAAATTATATGATTCAAATGGTTTAAGTTTTTCTAAATAACAGATCGCTAGTATTCTAAAACTACGCGATGTGTGATTAGAAAAAACAATATTATTTTTCAATATTAATAGTATTGCTTCTTCTAAATATTCTATAGCTTTTTCTATAGAATATTTAAAGTTAATTTCACCTAAATGCGTCAATATTTTATATTTGTGCTCGAGGCAACTTTTTGAAAATTGATTGCAAATACATAGGGCATCTTCGTATAATTTAGATTTAATTTTGAGCTGATATTTGTCACTGGCATTTGAAGGGATCAATAAAAATAAATCAAGAAATCTTAAGCTATCAGAGTGCTCAGCTAATTTTTCAAATTTCTCAATAGCCAGCTTATAACAATACAACGCTTTATTGAAATTTTTTTCAAAAGTTTCGAAATAGACACCCCTTAACATTATTGTGTTCAGAGGAACTTGTATATCGTTTGTTTCAATACATTTGTTAATAGTGGCTTTAAAAAAATTTCTAATTTCTACATAGTTAGAAATGTTAATTTTTTTGTTTTTAGCGTGTTCCATAGTACTTAGGGAGAAGATTGCTAAGCCTTCATTAAGTGCTGTGATCGTTTTTTTTATATTGTCTGATTTTGAATTTCCAATTTTCTTTATAAATTCAACAGTCTCTGAAAGAATATTAACATACTTTTTAGACAAATGATTAAAAATATAAATTTCATTTAGGCTTATTAAAACTGTATGATAATTAATCTTTAATAAATCATGCAATTTTCCTTTATCGAGTATCATCTTTGCTGTTTCAAATGTATTGATAGTTTCATCAGTGCTTGCTGAACCTGCTTTTTGAGATAAGCCTTTTAGAACATACATTTCAATTAAATATTTTTTTGCCGATGAAATATTTGATATTTTTTCAATTAATTTGCCACATAACTCACTGCAAGCTAGATGCTTTTTATTTATCCAATGCGCATTTTCAATATATGTTTTATACAACTTTATTTTTTCAGGGCCTAACCTGTCGGAATGCAATAAACTCATCATATCATGAGTTTGACTTAAATCTTTAGGTTTACCTTCAAGTGTAGTAATACCCATTAAGGTATATTTCTCTCCTAATTCAAAATCCGCTTTTGAGAGGTAACATTCTGCAAGAAGCCCATATAATTTGGATAATAAAAATCTGTCCTCAAATTCATTGTAATTTATTTTTTCATGATGTAACTTCAGCCCTATCAGTGCATATTCCAAAGATTTTTCAATATTTCGTATATCTAAATATTCTGAGGAAAAAGTAATTAAAGCATTTATATGTTCTTTGCTTTTTTCTCCATATATTTTTTTTCTTAATGTTATAAATTCATTTAAAATGTCGATTTTTTCTTTAAACCTAAAATCTAACATTGCATATTGGTATTTGTTTTTTAATTCATATTCTTTTTTCTCTAAAGAGCACTCTCCTTTCACAATACTAGTAAGCTGTAAAATTTTATTTTGATTTTTAATAAAACTATCTAATTTTCCTGTATTTTCACAAAAATTAATACTTTTATGCAAATCCACACATAAGTTGTATTTGCTTGTTGTATCAGAAATTTTACTTTTTTCTAACGCATTCGCCACTGAATGTATATGGGTTTCAAGTATAGAGCGACGCTCAACCTCTTCAAAGCTATCTTCGCGTTGTTTTCCATATTCAATAAGATTTTCTGCTAGCCGCCAAAGATGGCTTTGATTTGCTGGCTCTAAACTACCAGTAATCTTTAAATCAGCAAATTGTTGGAGCACTTCTTGTACAAGCGGGTGAATTGATAGCAAATTTTTAAAGTTATCTCGTTCAAGTAACGAATATTTAATGAGTTGCCCAACGTAATCATCTAGTTGATAAGAAAAGTCTGGCATTGTTGATGTGCCGAAGTATGTAACAAACCAATGTTCAAAAAACTCGATTGGAATGTTTTTTGGGGCTAGATATGCGCATGTTACCAAAAGTTCTTTTGATACATTTTGCTTGTTTTTACAATTGAAAAATTTGTCAATCGCCTCTAACGAAATTAACCAGGTGGTTTCAATGACTTTTCTAGCATAATTGCTCGTGTTTTTTTCAGCATTTGATTTTAGAGCCAACTCAGGGGATTCTAAATGTTGTTTAAAATTGGTTTGATAATTGGCAATCGTGACATTAGAATTTTCACGTAA